>RCUE01000163.1_pt1 | contig 24485 bp, 21 predicted proteins | sample 2166111 | NCBI WGS metagenome assembly RCUE01 (sample SAMN09930795, study PRJNA488358) | compost metagenome | feature: garden; material: soil; isolation source: compost soil in phenylacetonitrile-enriched culture | place: Germany: Experimental Botanical Garden Goettingen | collected 2016-01-27 | reverse complement strand
GAAAAAGATAAATTTATTCGAGATTACAAAATTATGCGAACTTTGAGTTACTTATAACCTCAGTAAACAAATTCCCTGTAGAATAACATAAAATTATCAACTTAAGAAATCCCTTGTTTTATAAGGGATTTTTAATTTTTGGTAGCGATGCAGTTATTGATCACCTGTACTCTTTCGACTGGACTCTACCGAAAAGATTCGTTTCTGTATCCCTTGGGTTTGAAGCAAAGAGGATTTTTATTTTCCTATCGAACAAACATCCTTTTCCTCGGAAAACTTTTTATGATCTTATCAAACTATGGATTGAGTTAGAACGAAACGAAAATAAGGATATAATGTTTCCTAGAGATGGAATCGGATGTTATCATCCTTTGTTCCCAGCTCGTTCAGATGATATTTGGGTTATGGCTGGATTAGCAATAAAAGAGATGGAACCATGGTGGCTCAATCCATTCGGTCCCAACATATTCGCTGTCTATGAACAACAACAATTAAATGGCATGCCAGCAGGTGTAATATTGAAGCATCGCGAGGTGTTTTAATGCTCGTTCATAGATACAAAGATTGAAGTTGAGTTCTGTGAGGAAATCTTAGCGTTTATATTGGCTCAGTGCAGTTCAAGTGGGGGAGGCATTCTGGCTGGATATTATGATGATGCATTGAAAAAAGCCGTTATTGTAAAGAGCAGCGCTGCACCCAGAGACTCCAAATACACAAGAATTCGATTTTACAGAGGTGTTGAAGCTTAAAAAGAGTGGCTCGATTTGTTATGGAAAGTTGAGAAGGCATTTTATCTGGGGAAGTGGCACTTTCATCCTTTTCCTCTAGCAAGATGAGTACCATTGATTCCAAACAAATGATCTCTATATCTTCCAATAGGTCGATGAATTGTCCTGAACCTATTTTGCAAATTATTGGGGGAGATACTACAAATCAATACTCAGTGTCCATAACACTTAATTACAAACAAAATAATATAGTTCTGAGAAAAATGTTATAAAAGTATGGAAGTTAATGTTACTAGACAGTAATGTACAGTGACAACAAGTTTATCCCTTACTAAGTCCTGATAAAATCAGGACTTTTTTATATTTAGGGTAAACTTGTTGTCACTAAATTGCGACAACAAGTTTACCTCTTCCGAGGAGAAGGACAACAAGTTTATCCCTTACGAGGAGTTTGTAATATTTAAAGCGGCGGTTGCTTTGGGGAATGACATGAGATATTTTCGCTTTAATCGAAGCTATAGAATTTATTTCGACATAATTAGATTATCTTAGAAAAAGGAATATTGAAATATATGACGAATCATCTCATTGATACAATTTCTTCCATGAAGAGGTGAAGTAATGTACACACCTATCAAGTTAAATAAGATTGGGGTAAATAGATGGTTTGCTTTTAGTAAAAAGCTTAACCGAGAAGTCACGTTTTATGGAGAGCTAGAATATGATCACTGGGTATTAATTGAAATGGATCCGGAGGTAACAAATTATTGCGAAAAACCATTTGAAATCACCCACTCATATTTTGATAAACCTGACAAGGCTATGATTGATATGTGGGTAAGAAGGAAGAATTCTGAGGAATTTGTTAATATCACACATAATGATAAAATCGATCCTCATAATGGAAATTTCAGTATCCGCATTATGGAGAAAATTAATGCTGTAAAGCTGTGGGCACAGTTTAATAAACACAAACACATTATTGCAACGGAGAATGAGATATATTCAAACCGAATCCTGTTAGAAAATAAAAAACGTCTGCTTCCCTATAATTTTGATATCTCTTCGATAAATATGGAGTTGAAAAATAAAATAATTGACCAAATCCAAAAAGGCATAAACAACATAATGGATCTAGAGACGCAATTATCAGAAATCTCTAATATATATGAATTTCAAAAGACTCTGTATGTATTGATTATCCAACAATTAGTTTCAAGTAACATTGATCAAAAGCCTCTTGGTCCTGAAACGGAGGTGTATTTACATTGAGTAGAAAACGTCTATTACAATTGTTCCAAATGCACGAGAAATATCTTGATTTATCAAATTGGCCGATAGTAAATAAGTTATTATTGAATCAAGATGATCTTAAATTATATGAGAGACGTGAACTTGCGGTTAGTTTATACATGGAGCAGAAGTTAACGAACAAAGAAATTTTTGAAGCTGCGGGTATTAATGAAAAAGAGATTAGTCGTCTGATAAAAAGATGCTTGATGTGGGATCAGGATACAAACATCATTTGGGGATTTCGTGCTCTAATACCACAAAAAAGAACTACTAATTATCAAAGAAAAGCCCAAACATCTGTGGATTTGAATATAAATACTATAGAAGATCATGCCAAAAAGTTACCCGGAGCTTTTTCAAAACTAATGGATGATTATCCGGCAATAAAAGAAAAGATTAGCAAAGCACACTTGCGAAAAATTGATTCAGGTAAAGAACCGCAATTTGTAAGAGGGAAAGATATTCATAGTTACTTTATAGAACTATGTAAAAAAGAAGGATTAGGTGAAAGAGACTATCCACTTAATACATCAGATCGTGGAAAGAGATCTTTATACAGATATTTTAAAACAAATGAATTCAATCATTTTGCTGCAGCTGCAAGTCTGTATGGTTCAGAAGCATCACGAAATGCAAAGAAAATAAATTCAAATAATTTTGAGTTCACAACTCCCTTGCTAGTTCGGCCATACCAAAGAGTTCAATTTGATGGACATCGAATTGATGCTTTTTTTACAATTACTTATAAAACTCCTGAAGGAGATTGGGTAACTGACACAATAGAGCGTATATGGTTACTGGTTATTATTGATGTAGCCACTCGAGTTATAATTGGCTATCATCTAAGCTTTAATAAAGAATATACGCAATACGATGTCCTTAAGTGTATTAAAAATGCAATTGTGCCTTATTCAAAAAGGTTATTATTCATAGATGGCTTAGTTTATCACGAATCAGGTGGATTCCCATCTGAAGTAATACCGCAAGCAGAATGGGCGTTATGGGATGAATTAAGTTGCGACAATGCAAAGGCTAATTTATCTCTTATGGTTCGTGATAGGCTATATCATGTGGTTGATTGTAGGATAAATCCTGGTCCTGCTGGAGTACCGGAGTTCAGAGGAATTATTGAACGCTTTTTTCGTACGTTTGAAAACCGAGGGTTTCATAATTTGATAAGTACAACTGGAAGTCATCCAAATGATCCAATTAGAAAAGAACCAGAGAGAGCAGCCAAAAGGTATGAAATCTCCTTAGAAGACTTAGAAGAACTTACAGATGTTCTTATCTCAGATTATAATGGTACGCCTCATAGAGGTATAAACAACTTTTCACCTCTTGAACTAATGAAACAAAGAATAGAATTAAGAAATATGAGTCCTCGAACACTAGAACCTTTTAAAAGGAAGGATATACTTTTCTTTTCTTTACAGCAGAAAAGAAAAATACGAGGTAATGTGAAGAATGGAAAGCGTCCATTTATTCATTATGAAGGCGTAGACTATCGAAGTACTGTTCTTTCTAATAGTCCTTTTTTAATAGGAATAGAATTAACACTGGTTATAAATACTGAAGATTTACGAGTTATTCGAGCATTTCTGTCAGATGGCAGTGAGTTTGGGTATCTAACCGCTTCTGGAAAATGGGGAGTAAGTCCCCATTCTTTAGTTGAACGTAAGGCAATAAACAAATTGCGTAATGATGGAAAAATATCTTTTACTCAGTATCAAAATCCAGTTGTGGTCTATCACGAATTTATAAAGAAAAAAAGTCTTAAGAGCAAACGTTATCGGAATCGTCATGCAGAGGTTTTACGAAAAACTAAAGAAGAAGAGAGACGGCAGCTTGAAATTCAAGAAAGTGAGCATGTCATAGAGAGAAATGTATGTGAAAATAACCAATCTTCAACTCAGTCTTCATCGTTAAAACAAAATGAAGTGAATTTAAAACCCTTAAAAACTTTCAACTACTAAATTGGAGGGGTTATATGAGTGCTATTGAACGTCCTCACGTTCTTTTGGGAAGTCACCCGGTTGAAAGAACAACGTATCTTATTGGTACTAAGGAAGTTGCAAAAATGTATGAAGAAATTAAGCAGTGGATAGAAAATCGTTCACCTGGTGGACTGGCTTATGGGCGGCCCAGACTAGGAAAATCGAGAGCTATTCGCTACTTATCCCAAGCACTCCCGTATGATTTTGGAGAAAATTTACCGATATATCATATGTTATGTGACTTGGGGAATAAGACAATGAACGAGAATAAATATTTAGAAGAACTATTAATAGGAGTAGGCCATGCAATTCCTTATTCAGGTAAAACTATCATGAAAAGAGAGCGACTAATTAAGTTTTTAAAGGAGAAGGCTGAGACATCTGGAACTCATCGAATTATTTTCTTTATTGACGACGCTCAAAGCCTTGTGGAATTACAATATGAGATTCTTATGGATATTTATAATAAGTTGGAAGCGCATGGAATTAGTTTAACTGTAATTCTGGTTGGACAAGAGGAGCTGATTTATCAACGAACGGCTTTTTTAAGTGCAAAAAAAGCTCAAATTGTTGGACGATTTATGGTGCATGAATATAAATTTTCGGGAATTAAAAAAATGGATGATATAGAAACCTGTTTAGATGGTTACGACGTAGAATCGGAATATCCTATTGGAAGTGGTTGGTCGTACACAAGATATTATTTTCCTGACTCCTTTGAAGATAATTTTAGACTTAAAAATTATGCAAAAGATATTTATGATATTTTCAATGAATTAAGAACTGAAAATGGTTTACATGGTGAGTTTGAGATTCCGATGCAATACTTTACCTTGTCTGTTGAGTATGTTTTAAAAAAATTTGGTATGGATGGGAGATCTGTAGATTATCTAACCAAGGTACACTGGCAAGAAGCTATCCAAAAATCAGGTTATATCGAAAACGAAATATATATGGATGTCTTATCTTAATCAGGTGAGGTAAAAATGGCAACTATTTTTCAATTAGAAGAAAAAAAGGTTGATAAAACTATGTATGCTAAGATTTGTTGGAGATCAGATTGGATTTCTCCCTTTGAATCTCCATGGGGGTTATTTGAAAAGTTCAAACACGCTAATGAGGCAGATATGAAGGACATTCTTCAGCTCTTTGGAAATGAGAGGGTTAAGGCTTTGAAGAATCCTTCAAGTAATCTAATTAGAGATCTAATTAATCTAGATGCTTTTGATCCTAGTAAACTTTTAGAGGGCTTACAATATGACCTTATCTCAACAAATGAAAGGTATGTGAAGAGCATTGTAGGAGTAATGCCGGATTGGTACTTTGACGGTCCAAAGAAATTCGAAAGCCCAATTTTTTTTCGGAGAGAACTTGCTTATTGTGAACATTGCTTTAAAAAGGGTTATCATAGTATATTTCACCAATTTGTCCTTTTAAGCGACTGCCCATTTCATCTTACACCTTTAAAATACGAGTGTCCATCTTGTAGCTCTAAGATTCCCTATCTGTTGCTGCGCAATGAATTTAGAGCCCCCTTTATCTGCAGATGTGGATACAACTTCTTATCATATAATGACTATTCCTTAATCGACTGGAAGCCTACTTCTATAGAAGAGTTACGCTCGGAAGTAGTGAAAAAATGGATAAATTTAAATGATTCTCAAGTTGAACGATTGGCGAGCCTTTTTATTGATCCTAATTTTGATTGGGCTTCAATGCCTAACGCACTTGAAAAAGTGTACGATTTAATTAAGAAGGAAGATGAATGTAAATCTTTAACTGATGAATTTGATAAACATAATCATTACGTAGTATCTAGCTCCTCATATATTAAAAATATAAGAGGAATAAAAGAGAAGCGCGAAGATCAAATTTATACCAAAAAGTACTTTCCAAAAATTAATAGTGATTATATATGGAAAATGAAGTATCTTGAATTCATCAAAGAACTGAATCAGTCATTTGAAATAACAATTAGTGGGTTAGCAAAGCATATTAGGAAAGAATTATCGGATCATAAAACTTGTATTAAACATTTTTTTAGAAGCTTAGAAGAAAAAAATAATGAACCTTTTTGTCCTTATGCTTATGCATACTTAAACTGGCGACATTCTTTGCAGAATTTTTTTTTTCTTGGAGGAGTAGATAATTGTAGAACTCCTGACCGAAGTAAAGGACCCTATTTACGTTTACCTCCTTATTTTTCGTATCAACTTTCAGAGCTATATCGCTACTTTAGAAGAGAAACCGAAGATATAACACTAGAAAGTCGGGCATCTCTAAAATGGGGACTTAATCGAATTATTGTTCACTTTGCCTATCATTATTTTTTGAATTGGTTGGAGAAATCAGAGGATTTTGCAACTAGACGTGTTGAAGTGGGTACTATTCCATTCGATCAGAACGATGTTCCATTTTACATCGCTAAATTACCCTGGGCAGATAATGAGAGTTATGAATTTCACTGGTGGAAAGAAAAAAAAGAAGAAAAGGAATTGCATCTTCTGTGTCCATATAATTCTGTTAAGAAAAGACGAATAAAACAGAAAGCCTACAAGAGAAATAGAATAGATTAGAAATAATAAATCACTTTTCCGATATTGGTTATGAGTGACTTATCTAAAAACGAAAAATATGGTATTTTGTAAATGAAAATAAAAAGGTACTAATGTATCTATATACACTGAGAAGTAAGGATCACAAAATTTTGTATACTTGATAAGATAAAAATTAGAACCAATCATTTTAGAATATCACATTAGGAATTCAGAGAACTATTATCTTTTATAATAATGTTCAGTTGAAATAATGAATACGTTTTTTGAATGGCTCATTGTGTACTAATTGGACATTAAGAATGAGCGAGGTATTTGTTGTTTCTAATGATCGGATCGAAATGAAGTTTGGTAGATACTCAATTAATGGTAGAGCCTGTCACAAGTCAATATTTTTGAAATCACTCAGAAAAATCAATTAAACCAAAAGAGCACTGCAGATTCATTCAATTCTGCAGGCTCTTTTAAATTATTTAGCCATGATGTCTGCAAGTTCAGTCGCTAAAGACTTAGATCCAGACAATCCCTTAAGATATCGAAGATGTCCAGTTGAAGACCAATCTATATCCTTCAGTTTTTGTACAGCTTGGGCTAGTGACGTGTAGTCAATTTTCTTTTTTTCAATTAAAAGAAACTTGTCTAGTACAATTCCCGCAGCTATAGATAATGCATCTAGACAAACTATATGAGTTATACGATGACCGCCATAATCTAACCATTCATAAGAGAACGTGTCTTTTAATGTATTGTAATAATGCAGGGCAATATTGAGTTTTTCCTCTTTTGAAATTAGTGCTACATCATCCTTTTTAAATAAAAAATGAAGAGTACGATATAGATTCTGCAAGGTAATGTGACGACCTTTAACTCGTTTCCCAATAATACTGCCAATATTATAAAACGGACTTTCTTTGCGTACAAGTAATTCGGTGGCAACCCAGCTCAGCTCATCAGAGTCACGCCTTAAGTATTTACTGAGGGAAGGGCCAATCCCTTTGGCTTTAGTGTTAATGGTATCAAACAACTGAATCTCCTCATCTTCGTCCAGAGAATGAAACGCTAAGAAAGGAACCATAATATCTGCGTTTGTTTCTTGGATATACCTCTGAATGCCACCAAGCCGATGCTGTCCATCCATAAGAGAAGCCTTCCCTTTACATAATAGACGGCCATAATTAGGTCGTAGTTTGTCATAAGCGCTAAACTCCCAGTTAGAACAAGCATTTAACAGCACAGGTGTGAATAAAGCATCATCACCTTTGGATAAGTACAAAGCAAAATCATGACAACGTTTAGGATCTACTGGGCGTTGGTATCCTTTTCCTGACTTGTCGTCATAAGGTTTAACAAAAGTAAGGTTTAACGCTATTGTGGCGGGTACGTTACTTTGATAGATAACCTTTCCACGCATTTTGCTTTGGATCACGTTTTCAATAACAACTTGTTTCGGTATTCTTTGGTCCATAATATTGTCACTCCATTATGTTTGATGAATAAAATTAATATAGAACTTATAAGTTTCTTTTACAATGGTATTTATAGTATATTCATCTGTTATGATTTCACTCATCTATTTAGGCTTAATGTAGGTGGTGGTATCAGTGACTGATTTAGTTGGACTTATTGGGGTTCGTATTCGGCAAATAAGAAAATTGAGGAACTTAACACAAGAACAACTTGGTGAGCGTGCTCAGTTACAAAGTACATATATAGGAGGAGTAGAAAGAGGGGAGCGGAATATTTCTATTGAAACACTTGAAAAGCTGATTAGAGCATTAGAAATGAGTCCTTCTGAGTTTTTTTATTTTGGCGACAATCCTATTGAAAAAAATACAGATAAAAATGAGCTAATACACATCTTTATTTCGAAACTTATGACACAAGAAAACAAGAATATTCGTAAGATGATTAATATTTATAAAGAGATTTTTGAATAGCAATTCAGTTGAAACCATCAATTGTGTTGCTATGGAGTTAACTCTTGGACCGTAATCAAGAGTCGTTCTCCTATATTGGAAATATGAGTTTGTGACGTCCTATGACCACTCGGCAGAGAAGTATCTATATAAAGTAGAACCACAACACATATCAGAGGGCAAAACAAAAATCATTCGAAGGGTCCACTTCTTCCCCTTAACTCAAATGAATTGATCAGATAGTAATTCTCTCATACTACTCCTAATTGTGCCGCTAAAATTCGAAACAAATTATCGATTCTTATCAAAGTGACAAGTAAACGAGCCACTAAACTAAGTGGTAAATCCAAAAGAATATTTTATTACTTAATAACGTATAACAACTGGTTATAGCCATTATAACTAGTTGTTTTTTTGTAGATAGTTCTGTTGCTAACGAAGAAATTAAGTGAGATATACGAATGCTTGAGCATTTCAGAAAAACTATATTATTTTAGCTGCTGGTGGAACAGGTTTCTAGACTGAAGTGAAAACATTTATGTAAAACATATGACTCCTGATGGCCCAGAAGATCTACCACTAATTCAATACTATCGGGGACATTAAAATCTTTGGAAAAATAATTGTGTCAGTTAATACTGAAAAATTAGTAACTAATCTCATTTATAATTAAGATAAGTCGTATATACATCAGAAAAGATAATGTATTTAAAAAGTGAAAAAATCTTCAGATTATCTTTAGATTGAATTTATAAAGGATTAAGAGTGGTTTATTAAAATACAAATAGTTGACAATCGTCTTTATTTAAGAGGTAAACTATGTGTAAATAAAATCCTTTCATCGAAAGTGGGAAAATATAAAATATGAAGTACCGTATTCTAATTGCGGATGACGAGCCGGAGATTTCAGAGCTGCTTCAGTTGTATCTTGAAAAGGATTATGAGGTGTACTGTGCAGATCATGGACATCTAGCCTGGGAAATTATACAAAGCAAGCGTATTCATATCGCGATTCTTGACATCATGATGCCAGGCATTGACGGTCTGCAGTTACTTAAGAAAATACGCAGGTCCCATCTAATACCAGTACTTTTTTTATCGGCAAGAACCCAGGCGTCTGACAAAGTTCTCGGTCTGGGTCTAGGCCCAGACGATTATATTGCCAAGCCCTTTAATCCCTTGGAAGTCGTGGCACGTGTGGAAGCATTGATTCGAAGGGCCTACAGATTTGAAATGGCTTCCAATCCCACGGAGGAGAATATCCAAGTCCTTGGTGATCTTGTACTAGATCGAAATCAGTGTACTCTATTTCGTCAAGGAAATCCTGTGGCTTTAACATACACGGAGTACAAAATAATGGATCTGCTAATGTCTGTGCCAGGCCGTGTTTTTACCCGCAAGCGTATATATGAAAGCGTATGGGAAGATTACTACGCCTATGAAGATAGTACCATCATGGTTCATATCAGTAATATTCGTGAGAAAATTGAGCAAGATCCAAGACAGCCGCAATATTTAAAAACAATCAGAGGGTTGGGATACAAAATTGAAGCGTTTTTGGAAACCGAGAAATATTCGTAGACTACAATCCTCACTGGTCATTGATTTTCTATTGTTTATGCTGTTTGTGATTGTGCTTTTTGTAGCTCTACAAGGTCTGATTTCATTAGGAAAAGCACCCACGTCCCTGAACGACAGGAAAGTCGTTCCTGAACTTAAGGTAGCCGCACGTGATTACATTGCGGACTGGCAACAAGGTGGTGGAACTGAATTAGACAGGTTGTTCCAAAGTGAGGGCTGGATTGAAATTCTTGATGAGCAGCGTCATGTAGAGCAAGTAGTAGGGGACAAAAAGGATACAATATTTTATTATTCGCAAGATGGACTCTACGACCTGCTGGGAAATTCCCGCGATCAGGGATATTACTATTCTATGTCAGTGGTCGAAGATTCAGAAAAGATAATAAGGTATATAATCGTCAAGATTCCGCGTAATCTGGTCAGTATCTCTGTTTATGACAGTCAACTAGCTATCCAGCCTCCAAATCCGATTCCCTTTTACGTCCTTCTCTTTATTGCTTCAATCATTCTTCTGGTCTTTGGATACAGTTACTGGATTGCGCGTCGAATTCAAACACCACTAGACTCAATCTTGCAAGGGCTCAATGAAATGATTGCGGGTAACTATAGCAAAAGGCTATCGATTTCAGCCGAGAAAGAGTTCATGCTTATTGAGGAAAGGTTCAACTATATGGCGGATGTCATCGAGACAACCACTTTTGAGAAACGTATTGCGCAGGAAAGTAAGCAGCGTTTGATGATGGATTTGTCTCATGACCTCAAAACCCCTATTTTCACTATTCATCTGATTAAATAAGAATTGACGAGGTCAAGACCTCATTAAGTTAGACATTGAAAAAGTCCCTAGGCAGCAAGCTGGCGTCGTTAATTCATCGGCGCCAGCTTTTTCGATTTTCTATTATCTTTGGATAATCTTATGACAATCCTTAGATTCAATTTATGCAATATTAAGAGTCGTTTCCTATAATTCTAAGTGGATTTGTAAATATTTATATTTTGCCTCCTAAGTGAAACCTCTGTCTTATTACAGAGTGAGCTCGAAGGTATGGCGATTTATACATATAAAATCACTTAGGGAGTGAGTAGATGTCACAGTTTTCAATACGCCGTCCTGTAACCGTCTTTATGCTGGTTGTGGTTTTATTTATCGGGGGCGGCATATTTGCGTTAAGGCTTCCAGTTGAGCAGTTGCCGGAAATGCAAAATCCCGTTATTGCAGTTGTAACCAGTGTAACGGGCGCTACACCTTCGGAAGTTGAGGAAATGGTAACCAAGCCGATTGAAAGCAATCTTGGGTCTGTAGAGAACGTAGATACGATCAGTTCTCAATCGCAGGAAGGCTCATCCAGGGTGACCGTTCAGTTCAATTGGGGGGGTGATCTGGATCAGGCGGCTTTAAATATCAGGGATAGTCTGGACAGTGTCAAGAATTCTCTGCCTGACTCCGCCGATTCTCCAAGGGTAATGAAACTGACTTTGAATGCAGAGCCCATTGTTAACCTTTCTTTAACTGGAGATAGTGATGTTAATACGCTAAAGCCGATTGCTGAGGATATTGTCCAACCGAGTCTTGAAAGAATAGCAGGGGTAGCTTCAGTATGCGTAGCAGGGGGACAGGATCGCTTAATTCGCATACTTCTGGACCCAAGCAAACTTGAAAGCTACGGGATAACACTAGATCAGGTAGCCCAAGCGCTTTCGGCTAATAACCTGTCGGGCTCTGCCGGCGCTGTGACGAAAGGGAATAGCGAAGTGCAAATTCGTATACAGGGAGAATACGCTGCAGTCTCAAAGATAGGCGAAACCCTGATTCCAGTAGGCTCTGGTGCTGTCAAATTGAATGGAATAGCTACAATAAAGGATGCTTATTCCGATGTAACGTCTATCTCTACCTACAACGGAGAGCCCAGCATAAATATTGGGGTTACTAAAGCATCTGGAGGCAACACTTTGCAGATTGCTAAGGCTATAAAGGAAAGTCTGAACTCAATTCAGCAGGAGTTGCCAGAAGGCACAAAACTTGAACTGATTACAGATTCCTCCAAGCCGATCAGTGATTCTGTGAATCTGTTAATAGAGCATGCTATTTTGGGACTTGTGATAGCAGCCATCGTTCTATTATTGTTCCTGAACAGTGCCCGTTCTACCATCATTGCAGCTATTGTTATTCCGATTTCATTCGTGGCTACGTTCATGATGATGTATTTCACCCACCAGACGATCAATATTATATCGCTTAGCGGTTTGCTGTTGGGCCTTGGTTCTTTTGTAGACTTTGCAGTTGTTATTATTGAGAACATCTTCAGGCAACGGCATGAGGGGAAAAGCATGCTGCAGGGTGCCATTGAAGGCTCGAAGCAAGTTGGTAATGCCGTTATGGCGTCGGCACTTGCCCAGATAGTAGTTTTTCTACCGGTTGTATTCGTAGGCGGGATTGCAGGGGAACTGTTCAGGCCACTCGCATTAACGGTAATTTTCTCCCACATTTCCGCTTTGATTGTTTCGTTGATGATCGTTCCAATGCTCAGTTCCCGCTTTCTGCCTGAACTTCCGAATGAGTCAGTATATACGTCAGGCAATTACCGGGGTGTAAATCCAATTGTTTGGTTCAATATTGGATTCGAGAAGTTCAAAAAAGGTTACGGTAACGTGCTGAATTGGAGTATTCATCACAGGAAGACCGTTATTACGGTTACAATTCTTATGTTTATAGGTGCAGGAGCGCTGACACCACTAATCAAGTTCACTTTTATTCCGAGTGAAGACCAAGGGCAATTTAACATTTCAATAAAAATGCCTAATGGAACGAAGCTAGAGGAGACGAATAAGGTTGTCGAGCAAGTAGAAAATGAAATACTGAATATCCCTGAATTGGATAAGATAACAGCAAATGTTGGTTCTTCTGGTGGATATAATACCGAAAGTTTGGCAAAGGCAGCCACAATCAGCGTAACCCTTATTGATAAACGTACCCGTTCCACCGATCAAGTAGTCACTGAGTTGCGCGGTAAAATCATCAATATACCGGATGCAGATGTTACAATCAGCGCGGCCGAAAGCGTCTCTGCTGGAGCTGGTGTGCAAATCAACTTGAGAGGCGACGATATGGACGCATTACGAGAGCTCTCCGATCAGCTCGTCGCGCAGGTTAAAAATATTAAAGGAACCATTAACGTGAGCAGCACGCTGGATTCCGTCCGTGAAGAGTATGAAGTGAAGGTTAACCATCAGTTTGCATCCCATCACGAATTATCGGCATCACAGATATTGTCGGCAGTGCGGACTTCCTTCAAGGGTAAGGTTGTTACAAAATTCCGTACCGGAGACAGTCAGATTGATGTTCAGATTTCATTGCCCGAAGCATACAGACAGGACTTCTCCTGTCTTGAGAAGTTTCGGATTACGACGGACCAAGGTCTTAATGTTCCACTATCTGTAGTGACAACTCTGAATCAGGTGAAAGTACCTGACACGATTACACGTGAGAATCAAGTCCGTCAGGTGGAAATTACTGCAGAGGTAGGCGAGGCAGATGCAAGTAGTGTTAACCAGCAAGTTACTAAACTAATAAGTGATCTGCAGCTTCCTAAAGGCTACTCTGTTGATACAGGTGGCGGTGAAGAGGAGCAGATGATAGAGTCCTTTGTTAACCTCGGTATTGCAGTTTTATTTTCTGTTGTTCTTATTTATATGATTATGGCCGGTCAGTTTGAGTCCATGTTTACACCATTTGTTATTATGTTCTCAATTTCGCCAACTTTTATAGGAGTTGTTCTAGGTTTGGTGTTAACTGGAACAACTTTAAGTGTCATGGCCTTTGTCGGATATATCATGCTGGTAGGCCTTGTCGTTAATAACGCGATTGTTATGATTGACTTTATTAACCAGCTCCGCAAAGAAGGAATGGACAGGAAAAAGGCAATATTACTGGCCTCTTCCGAACGTTTGCGGCCAATTCTTATGACCTCGCTTGCGACAATTCTTGCTTTGTTGCCAATGGCATTTTCCAGTGATCCAAGTAACCAGATGATGGCGCCTATGGCAATTGTCGTTGTATTCGGTCTTGCTTTTGCGTCGGTAATTACACTGATTCTGATTCCCGTCGTATATATTTTGTTGGATAACATTAAGGTTAGACGCAACATTCGTAAAGTGAAACGACAGCAGAAAAGAGAGGCCCCAAAACAGACTAAGCCTGAGCATAATAGTGCACAAGCCTAATAGATAATCAGAATATCGTGTGGTGAGAAAACCATGAATAAAAAAAGTATTAGCTTGTTATCAGCTATGGCTTTGTCCATGGCACTGGCTGGTTGCTCGGGGGGAGAACTCCCGACAGCCGCGTCCGCGGAACAAACAGCCATAGCTGTAGAAGTAGGCAAAGTTATAAGGGGGAGTATTGGAGACTAACATAAATTTATCGCCGGTGTCATACTGCTGATCGAAGGCACGCTGCTAGTAGTTGACATGATTATATCAATCATTTATGGCACTTCAGGCGCCACTTGGAAGGATGGTTGGCAAGCAATCTTTTCATATAATGATGAAGTGGATATTCAATTGCTGATTTATGAGTTACGTTTACCGCGTGTATTAGGTGCAATTCTAGTCGGTGCATGTATGGCTGTTTCGGGAGCAATCATGCAAGGCATCACTCGCAATGCAATGGCTGATTCATCTATTCTCGGTTTGTCCCAAGGAGCGGGACTCGCTTTGTGTATCGCATTGGTATTTTCACCATTAATGAATCATTTTCAATTGACCATGGTGTCCTTTATAGGAGCAGGAGTTAGCATAGTGCTCGTATATTTGATTAGTATGTTCTTTCCCGGAGGTATGACTTCAGTTAAAATGATTTTGACAGGGACAGTCATTAGTTATTTATTCGGTTCATTGAGTTCAGGGTTAGCCATTTTTTACGAAGTGTCGAAGGATATCGCATTTTTTTATGCAGGTGGACTTTCCATGGTGCGATGGCCCACAGTGTCATTACTCATCCCCATTACAATAGTTTCTTTGTTAGTAGCAATTCTGCTTTCTCGCTCAATCAGTATTTTGAGTTTAGGAGAAGACATAGCTACAAATCTTGGACAAAAGACGCTACTCACGAAAACGATAGCCATAATACTGGTCGCTTTAATGACGGGAGTATCGATCTCTGTAGCTGGGGCTATAGGTTTTATTGGTCTCGTTATTCCTCATATTGTTCGATCACTTGTTGGTCAAGATTACCGATTAATCATTCCGTGTTCGGCTATCTTGGGTGTATGTTTTTCATTTGACATTAGTACTATATACAACTATAATACAGACTAGTTAGTACTATATACAACTATAATGCCACGATGAGAATATACACTCCTGAAAGTGAATGTACTTTGTTTCATGTCCGCCTTCTTGCAGACGCTATGGACTCTCTAGAAAGGAGGCGATCCAGCCGCACCTTCCGATACGGCACTCCTAGCAAATAAAGCAGCTGCATGATCCAAATTCCGCTTTTACTACTTGGATATCTAAAATCAGATGATACTGTGCAGCTGGGAATAAAGAAAAGTTATTTTAAAAAGGAATTAATATAGTTTTTTTATCAATGAGTATGAATATATACCGTTGGTCCATTAGTTACTAACTAAGCAATTTTTCACAGCCTGCGGGCTGTAATTATTTATTATTTGAAAAGAGGGTTAAAAAGATGGTTGTCTACAAAAAACCGCTAGAAATATTTGGTCGTGATTATGAATTTCCTAATGCAATTCCGGGACTTCCGCGTCGTCTATCCGACTTGGAAGATCTTGAAATCGGCTCATTCGAGACTAATGACAAAGTTACGCTTTCCTTCTGGAAGGCCGGCAAAGGCGATCCGCTGATCTTTGTTCCGGGATGGTCTGCAGACGGTGCCTGGTACATTAACTTGTTGTACATTCTCAGCAAGAAGTTCGAGGTTTATGTTTTGGATCAGCGTAATCATGGGCTTTCGCAGAAGGTTACTTATGGCAATCGAATTTCACGGTTCTCCGCCGATCTGCATGAGTTCCTGCAGCACATTAACGTTAAACAGGCTAACTTCTGCGGGTGGTCAATGGGGTGCTCTGTATTGTGGAGCTACATTGATTTGTTCGGGGAGAGCGCAATAAAGAAGCTGGCTCTGATCGATGAGGCCCCTTCCATCTATTGTCACACCGATTGGTCTGAGGAAGAGAGAATCAAAGCGGGAGCCTTCGCAAGCTCTGCGGAACGTATGATGGACACCTTCAGCGGCAAGACTCCTGGAAATCGTTTGGCTGTCAACACAGATCTATTTGACTATTACACGGTGGAGGGTGCCCCGGCATTTGAAAATTCGCTCACTTTCGCCAACGAGTTTGTACCCCCAGATATGGAATCTCTAATACGGGTGCAGTTTGATCACATTCTGAATGACTGGCGCGATATCATCACGCAAAGAATCAGCGTTCCCACACTAGTGTTCTCCGGTGAATGTAGTGACTGGGTGGAAAGCCAGCGGTGGATTGCATCTACTGTACCTGATGGAAATGCAATAATCTATGGTAAGCAGGAACATGGAGACCACTTCTTGATGCTTAAAGATCCCCAGCGTTTCTCGAAAGAGCTGGCTATCTTCTTCTCTCCTGAGACAGATAAGTAAGCAATGATCTGTTTCTCATAAGGCGTATCAATTTGAAATGGATAACAATGATATATTTCGATGATCAGTTCTGGCAAAAGCACAACGCTTCGCAGCAGACCAGAGGGAAACTAGATCACGGAGAAAATATAATTGAAGGAATTAGTTTGTGTGATGTGAAAACAGATCTATCATATCTTCGATAGGTTTAGTCTTTCACATCTCTTCTTTTTAACAACAAAAATGTAATCCACTTTTTTAGCCCTAACAAAAAGAAAATACGATCGACTTGTTTTGTATAGCGATATTTCAAGATACGACAGATGTCCCTGGCATCAAGAAGCCAACTTACGAGAGATGTTCTTTTACTGCTCCTGAATTGGGTATATGGGCGATTTAAATACGGGGGAAAAAGATGATTAGTTTATTATTAATGAATAAAATTTTACAACTATTTTTAATTATGCTATTAGGCTATCTATTAGTTAAAGTGAAAATTGTAAAAGCAGAGGAAAGTGTTGTTTTATCTAAACTATCACTTTATCTAGTTATGCCCTGCGTTATAATTAATGTTTTCCAAGTTGACTTCAACAAAGATATTCAACAAGGATTGTTATTGGCTTTTTTAGCAGCTATTATAATTCATATATTACTAATTGGATTTGGATATGTATCAGGCAGATTATTTAATTTTGATGAGACAGATATTGCCTCAATAATTTATTCTAATGCGGGAAATCTAATAATTCCAATAGTAGCATCAGTTTTGGGAAGTGAATGGGTAATATATTCCAGTGCATTTGTATCTGTACAATTAATTTTTTTATGGACACATTGCAAACTAATGTTCTCAAAAGAGAAAAAATTGAATATACGCAATATTGTTTTAAATGTAAATATGATTGCAATTATATTGGGAATAACATTTATGGTCGCAGGCATTAAAATTCCAGTTGTCATAAACGAAACAATAGGTTCAATTGGCAATATGATCGGACCAATTGGCATGTTAATTACAGGTATGGTCGTTGCAGGAATGAATTTGAAGCGAATATTTTCAATCAAAAAAGTTTACAAAATAGCATTTTTAAGAATGATTTTTTGTCCAGCTATAATACTAGTGTTAATTAAATTAACGAATGCAAATTCTTTGGTTAATAATGGGGCTGAAATATTGCTAATTACATTTCTAGCGACTGCAACTCCAACTGCATCTGCTGTGACACAATTCGCACAGATATATAACAAGAACGCGGAGTATGCTGGAGCAATAAATATCATGACAACAATATTATGTATCATAACCATGCCTATATTTGTTTTTTTCTATTATTTATAACACTTAATTTCAAGTATTTTAAAAATAAATATATACATCGCTGTTCCAGCTTTATATATTAGGTGTGATTTTAGTTATATTATACAATATTAATAATGCCCACTGCTAATGCTTCCATAAGCATTATTTTTTTATCCGACGGACTTATTAGACTAGTTCTGTTCGATAGACTTCCACTGAACTGACGCACTCCAACTCAAACAGTCTAATGGTGCCTGCACTGCCATTTTTCCATCGCTCGTGGGCTTTTGCCTTGATGGTGCGGGATTTCTAGCTTGGTTAGTTCAATTATGCTAAGATGAGTGTAGTTCATGGTGGATTCTCCTTGTGTGAATGTGGTGTAGGAAACCACGTTCTATACAAATCCAGCCATGGACTCTTTAATATAGATTTACAGTATGTGTCGCATTTCATTATTACAATCCGTTATTTTACATTATAGAACCTATAAAACGACTGCAATGAGAACGTCAGCTCTTGCTGATACAAAATTTCAAGGGAGTGAAATTAATGCAATCACGGCAGGGCGGATTTCTAATTTCAAAAGTGCACCAACTTACAGGACGCATTTTTGCAAAAAAGCTTAAAAAATATAATATTCACGACATAAATCCTGCTCAAGGAAGAATTATGTTCGTGCTTTGGCAGAAGGATAATATACCCATTCAAGAGCTCGCTATAAAAACAGCTCTTGGTAAATCCACTTTGACTCGCATGCTCGACAAGCTGGAGGAGACTGGATTCATATCGCGCTTGTCTCCAATCCATGATCGGAGACAAATGTTAATCCAACTTACCGAAGAAAATAAAAAAATGAAGAAGACATATGAACAAGCATCACAAGAAATGAATAATATTTATTATGAAGGGTTCAAAGCTCATGAGATCGATGAATTCGAGGGGTATCTTGAACGGTTATTTAATAATCTGAAGAAGCACGAAATGGATTAAATCTACCTTTGACGGTCTTAAATTCTATTTTTGTAGCTGCAAAATGTCTAACGAATGAGGAGTGACCATGGAGAAGAAAACAGAGAGTGCCATTGAAGCAGGTATACGTGAGGCACAAAAGTTGAGGGACAACGGACTTGTTAGAATTGACTTAGAGATAAGCATCCATAATGCACAAAGACTACTTGAGCGTTCTGAGATTGCAATGGTTGGCTCAGTAGATTTAAATGGATCTCCGAATATAAAAGCAATGTTCATAAGGAAGTCAGAGGGATTAGAAATAGTGTGGTTCGGTACACACCTTTCAACAAAAAGAGTATCTCAGTTCACACAGAACCCCAAGGCATCACTGTACTTTTTTGACAAAAACACCGGCGAAGGGCTTCTACTTGTAGGTGAAATGGAAGTGCTGCAGGACATGAAGTCGAAGGAAAGTTTATGGAGGGAAGGTTGGGAGGCGTACTACCCTCTTGGTGTACTAGACCCTGACTATGGTATCCTAAGATTTATTACACAATCAGGTAACTACTATAAAGAATTGCAAAGTATCGAATTTAATCTTTAAACTTTTTTACAGCTACATCTGACAAAATAAAGGAAAGTTTGCTTGCAATATTAATCTAGAATACTTAATTCGGGATATTATTCCATTTTGAATTGGCAACGTGCGTAACATTCAATATATGGTACAGCTAACAGCGCCTTGCCATAGTTTCTTAAAAGATCTAATTCAACTTATATAGATCAGCAGAGAGTTTAATTATGTAACCATATACTAAAGAAAATCATGGATGTCATTCGAACGGATAATTGCATTATTATGAGAAACCAATGAGGCAACACACCGAACGATTATCAGAACAATACAAATGATGAGCTGAGCATCAAAACCAAAGAGTAGGGTATAGAAATTCAAATGAATTCTGCACGCATGTTGAGTATTATAAAGTTGCTTTTTTTGAACCTGCTAAAGAAGAACATATATTGCCTACTAAATTTCTTATAAAGCCTAATTGAGAACACAAGCCGTGAGATCTGCGGCTTGTGTTGTGATAAGTCCGTGAAGGGGGATGTGGGCGCTAGTGTTAGCCAAGAGCCTGGCGTCAACTGGCAATTAAAAAGTATACTACGATTAGATCCATGTCGGGGAACAAGAGTATGGTCTCATTGAAAGTCGCTATCACAATGGGCTTGCTGACCTCAATTTATCTATTATCTTTCCAGTGCGTGGCATAAAAACACTTAAAATTGCCCCGTTTAAGCAGGCAGCCAATACAGTTCCTATACTTATAGGTCCATTAAAAATTAATGCCATCAACAGGAGTACAAAGTTAATGAGTGTTCTCGAAAAAAAATATTGGTTCTGGTTAATTTTTTTAGTATAAGTGTTAACCGATAGACATGAATCGGTGCAAAATTGGTCTGCAGATAAATGGCCGTTCCTCATCCTGCAACAACTAAACCGCAGCCGAAACGCAAAAATTTGAAAAACAATAGATCAGGTGCCACCCAAGTCTGTAACAAAAACAGCTAGAAATCAATACAAATGCCTGTATAAAGACAGTTACTAAGCCTTAATATTCGGGTTTCTGTTTTTGTAACAACGAATTAAAGCATATCATGATTAGAGCAATAATAATCTCCCAGCTCCCCACAGTTAAACCGGCGTTTGGGGACAACTCGACCAGAAGAGCATCGAATGGAGATGTTCCAAGATCTGATTGTATGGTCAACGTAATGCCGAGAGTTAGGATTAAGATACCTAGTACATAAATTCTATATTGATTTACACGATATAACTGCGTCATTTGTCAAATAAGTCTTTTACCATTAAGTAATGCGGAATTCCATCTTCCATAAATATATCGGAGGAAGTCTGGTATCCTAGCTTGTGATAAAATCCCTCTGCATGTGTCTGTCCATGTAATTTAACTTTGGATAGTTCCTTATTTTTTGCAATTTCTTCTAATGATGAAACAATTAATTTCCCGAGCCCAAATTGGCGATATGGTTTTAAAATACTTATTCGATCCAATTTACCTATTCCATCCCGAATGATAATTCTGCCTGTTCCAGCGGGCATTTCATTAAAATAGACTAGGATGTGCTCACACTGTCCATGTAGTGAATCAAACTCATCAAACTCATCTTCGAGTGGCACACCTTGTTCCTTCACAAATACTTCTTCTCTTATTTGAAAAGCTATGTTCAGCTCCTCACTTGAGTCTATCTTTTTTGATTTCATTACTTTTAATCCCTTCAGCAATTCATTTGTATTCTCAACTAACTCAACATTAAACTCACTTTCAGAATGAGTATAAACGATAATGTTTTTGTTGTAAATACAACATAAATGCATTAAATAACGAGGGCCAAAGAGTAAACTGAAGTTACTGCTCATGGAAATATCTTAGGATAAAAAAGGAATTATAATTGGTATTGAAATAAATCATTATAAAAAATGTTGCAAATTCAACAACATATCGGTACAATAAAACTGCTGAAAATTATATCATGCTTGTTTTTATCCCCGGGTAAAAACGATTAAAGCATTGAGTCTCACTCCCACTAGGGCCTATGTAAATAGGAGGGATGAGATTCAATGCTTTTTTAATTATCTGATGATGGAGGTAGTATAACAGATGCGAATTTTAAGTAATACGGATGTTAGACAAGGATTGAATGTTCAACAAGTTATGCATCTTGTTGAAGCGGTGTACAAAGCGAAAAGTGAAAACAACACGGAAACTTGGCCAACAATCTTCTATGATTTTGTTCCAGGCAAAGCGGATATGGACATTAAATCAGGCTACCTCAAGAGTGATAAGGTATTCGGACATAAAACAGTTACATGGTTCGCTGATAATGAAGCGAAACAGATGCCCACTCTAATGGGCCTGATAACTGTATTTGATGCTGAAACAGGAAAACCGAAGGGATTGACCGAGGCAGCATTTATTACCGGAATACGGACAGGAGCTTCAGGAGCAATCGGAGCAAAATATCTAGCTAGAAAAGAATCTGAACAGCTGCTTCTTGTGGGGGCTGGAAATCAAGCTATTTATCAAATCGCATGTGCCTTGTTTGCACTACCGAATTTGAAAGTAGTCCGGGTTGCAGGTAGGGACAAAGTGAAATTGAAACATTTTGTGTATACTATACCACACAGACTCCAAACTGAATTTGGAATAAACGTTGAGAAAGTGCAGTTTGAGGAAGTAGTTTCTCTAGAACAAGCCGTGAAACAGAGTGATATCATCATTACAGTAACGTCATCCAGAACGCCGATCATTAAAAGGGAATGGGTAAAAAAAGGGACACATATTTCTTGCATAGGTGCAGATATGGCCGGAAAACAGGAGATTGAATCCAGTCTGATTTCAGAAGCCAGCCTTTTCTTAGATGATAAAGAACACTGTATGCAAGTTGGCGAAATTGAAATCCCGTTAAAAGAAGGTATGATCACAGAGAACCATATATCTGGTGAAATTGGTGATTTGATTCTAGGGAAAACCCAGGGAAGAACTAATAACGAACAAATTACAATATTTGATGCTACAGGTATGGCAATTCTGGATATATATGCAGCGAACATGGCTTTACAGAATGCAGAGGAAAAAGATATCGGAGTTAAATTTGAATTCTAAGGGAGTATGAACAATGACATTTAGTTATGAACATGTGAAAAATGCGTATAATCGAATCAAGAATCACGTAAAAAAAACACCACTTGAAGAGTCCTTTTATCTAGGCGATGACAACAGGAAATACTTTTTCAAACTGGAATCTCTTCAACGAGCGAAAAGTTTTAAAATTCGAGGGGCTCTAAACAAAATGATGACGTTAACGGAGGAAGAAAAGAGCTGTGGCGTAGCCGCAATTTCATCAGGTAACCACGGGAGTTCCGTAAGTTACGCAGCCTCTATTCTTGGAATAGAGAACGTCATTATTATTGTTCCCCAAACAACACCTCAAAGTAAAATCGATAAAATTAAGTATTTTGGGGCAGAAGTCATGCAAATAGGTAAAAATTATGACGAGGCTCATGCACTAGGTATGGAATACATCAGTGAACATGGTTTAACATATATTGATGCCTACTATAGTGATCCAGAAATTTATGGTGGGCAAGGGACTGTCGCCATTGAAATACTAGAACAGAATCAGGATATTGATACGATCGTAGTCCCTATAGGCGGTGGTGGTCTTATTACAGGGATTGCTGTTGCTGCAAAGTCGATCAAACCGTCAATCCGGATTATTGGAGTTCAAACCGAGGCTTGCCCGGCCATGTTGAAATCTTACGAGGATAACATCTTCTATGAAGAATATCCTAATGAAGAGTCACTATGTGACGCTCTAATTGGTGGGGTGGGGAAGTTGAGCTATGAGATGGCAAGATATTATGTTGATGATTTTATAGCCGTATCAGAGCGCTCGATCGCCCAAGCAGTCAGCTTTATGGCCAAAGAAGAAAAATACATTGTTGAAGCCGGGAGTGCTACAGCTGTCGCGGCAATTACAGATCATAAAGAACGCATTGGGGGTAGAAATGTAGCCCTTGTTTTAACCGGCGGAAACATCGATGGAGATGTATTAACAAAAATTTTGTCCCAATATTAATTATATGTGAGGCAAGATTACAAATGAATACTTAGGTCAGTTTGACTCTTGTCAAAGAACAACAATCAGTCTAAGTAGATCGTTATACAAACAAAAATACCTTAGCTCATCATCCGAGCTAAGGTATTTTTTGTTTTGTTGTATCAAATAAGGATCTAATAGAAGAAGAGTTAATTTATAAATGTAGAATGACATAAGTCGCCAACCAAGAAACCCCTAATAAATATCTAAGAGTGAGCAGTATAACGTGCTGGAAGAGGTCACATGACGATGCTGTGTTCTAATAAAATAAGTATTAGAGTCGGAAAATTAACTTGTAGACTAATCAAAGGCATTTTTGAACTTGCTGCTGATTATAGTGTATTGCTATTCTTTAGAATGAAGTATAGGTAATACCATTTTGAACAAAAAAATGTCCTTGGCATGATGAAGGGTAAGACCACCCTGATGCAATTCTGTAATATTTCTTGCAATAGACAGACCCAGTCCAAATCCAGTCTGTATACCTTCGCTGCTTCTTGAAAAATCAACTTTGTAAAAGCGATCAAATAACTTGTTGGCTTGATCTTCTTGAAGAGGGTTTCCTTCATTCTCTATCTCAATCAAGATATAAGTACTATATGCTTTCATTCGAAGTTCAATGATTCCAGGTTTGTACGAGTACTTTAAGGCGTTCATCAATAAGTTGTCGATGGCCCTTGCAATTTTATCACTCTCCACATATGCATATGTAGGAGAAGAGGGGACTTTTAACAACTGTCTAATTTTTCATTTAGATACAGAGCCTTTTGTTCGCATCATGAATTAAATTATTATATTTTTTTTGTGACACAAAGTTTCTCCCTTTTGAGGAGTTTGTAACATTTAGAAATGACTTCTT
>RCUE01000160.1_pt1 | contig 24830 bp, 35 predicted proteins | sample 2166111 | NCBI WGS metagenome assembly RCUE01 (sample SAMN09930795, study PRJNA488358) | compost metagenome | feature: garden; material: soil; isolation source: compost soil in phenylacetonitrile-enriched culture | place: Germany: Experimental Botanical Garden Goettingen | collected 2016-01-27 | reverse complement strand
AAGTGTCCAGGTTCACAGTGGGGAAAGTCAGCCATGTGCCGTATTCATGACATGCATATCGGCAAAGTACAGAGTTGCCAACAGTGGGACGAGTACCAGGCAGCGCAATTGAAGGACCACGACGGGCAACTTGCATGGTTAGATTTAGAACCGGCAATGGAATATGTAGAGAAGACGTGGGAAGACTTGACCGGATATCACTGGATGATTAAAGAAATCGAGCGATTAAAAAGAGATTTGGACAAGGTTACGATTACTGCACCTGAAGGATCGGCGTTGGTAGCTCAGTACGGTATTGAGGCTACACTGCCAAAAGGCAAAGGTAAGAAGGTGGCATATCTTTCTGTTTCTGAGGCGCAGTACGAAAGAAAGCTGCAACGCATGAAAAGCTTAGAGGAAAAGGTACGGCGTATCCAAGAAGGAGCAGAGAAAGTTACCTGCGAAAAAGAACGCGCTGTGTTGGAGTGCATCCTGGACGGCGAGCGTATGAACTTTATCGCTCGGCACGTTGGCATCTCTCGCCAATATTTGAACGAAATCAGACGTAAACTGATTAAAGATATGGCACCGGAAATATACAAAGAGGAACTTGAAGAACTGGTCGGCGCGTAAGTGGTTTACATTTCTGACAGTATAGACGGAAATGACAGTTCTGACACAATAGCCATTTTTTGAAGTGTAAAAGCGAGGTGTGATATGATGAGCGCAAGAGAAAAGAATAAACGCAAGCGAAGGGCCGTTCCAAGGGAGCGGTCTTTTTTGTTGCAGGAAAATATCCCCTTTTGTCGAATGGTGTTGATGGGAGGTGGTAAAGCTATGCCGGATATTGAGCAAGTAGGTCAGCTAATGGACATAGTGAAAGGGTGTCTAACCTTGTTGGCGCCTGTAACAGCGGCAGCTATTCTTGTTAATTTAAAATGGTGATAAGTCACTCTTCGGAGTGGCTTTTTTGTTATCCATTTCCGTTATTATTTATCCAAAAAACGTACTTTGATATCCATTTTCCGTACTTTAGTAGCCAAAAAGCGTACAATTCAGTGCAGTACTTGTGAATGGTGTTCGGAAAATACCTTTAGCGTAAAGAGGAAATACCTTCCTTTTGTCGAATTATGGTGATTGGGAGGCGAGAATATGAGAAACGAAACAGTTTATTCGTTAGAAATTAATTTCAAAGGAAAACACAATTCCTTTGACTATGAAACAATGGATAAAGCTGATAAAGCATTTCAATTCCTTTCTGAGAAATTTAATAAGGATAGGGTTGTTAAAAGTTTAGAAAACTATTCCGATGACATTGTACAATTAAGTATTATGAAAACATATATTGGGCATGTCCCGGACGATGCTATAGCAGCAATTGTTCCGGAAGAGTGGTTTGCCAATGTACATGAAGAAATGTTAATAGCAGCTAAAGAATATTATGAAAAAAATAAATGAATTAGTAATAGATGAAGACGCTCAAAAAAAGAGTGTCTTTTTATTTTGCCTTGGAGGTAATTGACTATGAAGCCACATGAAAGAATCGAAGCAGAAATAATGAATGACCAATTGCAGAAAAACGTACCGGCTATCCTGGGTGCTTATCCTACTATCGCACAGTTAACCAAGGTTTATTATGACGAATTAGTTAAGCAAGGGTTTACTAAGAAGCAAGCTCTTCATATTGTCGTGGAACAAGGATTTATGGCTGGTTACAAAGGAGGGAATGAGTGATGCGTATGACTCAAGAAGAAGAACATCTTTTCGAAGAACTATGTAAGAAGGTATCAATCCTTTATGAAAATCAAGAGCGGTTTCTTAGACTGTTGGAGAAACAAGACAAGAAGATAGAACAATTAGAGGATATGTTGTTTTGGATAAAACGAACTTAAAAATATGACAGAGGATGTGCAGCTTGGTAATGGATATTAATTTAATCATTACAGAAGTACGTAACAAAGAAGGGGGATTTTCGGACAGGGAAGATCATGAAACAATCAAGTTGGAGCAATTACTTAAGAGGCTACACGAATTAGCTAATGAAGATGAGGAATATGAACATGGACTTATTATTTCTTTTCCAAAGGAAGAACTGAACACAATTAGGGTTGAAATATATAACGGATATAGAGAATGAAGAGGTGGTACCGTGAATAAAACTATAGTTAAATGTGACCGATGCAAGAATGATTTTGTTATGGGGCAGTTGAAGCAGGCGCCTTCAGTGAATGAAGTAGAGCGCGTGTACTTCTCTTGCCCTCACTGTCAGGCAGACTATACGGCTTACTACACGAACCAGAGGATAAGGAACAGGCAGGCCGAGATTAATGAGTTGAATAAGAAGGTGCATAATGCTCAGTCCGATAAGACAAAGGAAAGGTACATCAAACAGATTGAATCACTGACACGACAGAACAAAAAAGAAATGGAGCAGCTACGAAAAGAGATTGAGGGCGATAGTGTTGTCCAGGAATAGTGAGCAGGATCGATACTATGACAAGTACAAACGCAACAAGGAAGCCAAACGATTCTATGATAGTGCTGCTTGGCGTAAGTGCCGTGACTACGTATTGAAGCGTGACAACTATCTCTGTCAGCCATGTCTCAAACAAGGTATGAAGCTGAAGCCAGCAGATACAGTACATCACATCAAACACTTTGATGAGGCGCCAGAGTTGGCGCTTGACCCAGACAACTTGGAGTGTGTATGTAATGCATGTCATAACAAGTTGCACCCAGAGAAAGGGCAAGGCAAGACAAAGGAGAAGAGCAAGCAACGTAAGGTAAGAGTGATACAGGTAGAAGCGAATAGGGAAGTATGGTGACAGTCACTTGATGAGTGGCTTTTTTATTTTGATGGGAGGGAACGAAGATGGAAATGACTTACGAATGTCTGCCATGTAGGATTAAAAGAACTGGAAACGAACCAAGACTAGCAGGCTCGAATTGTCCTGAATGCAAGGGACCAATGTTTCCAGTATGGGAGAGGAACGAGAACATTAAAGCTAGACCAAACAAAGAGAGTATCGAAATCAAGCTCTCGTATCTTAAAGAACTCCGTAATTTAGCAGATACTCATCGCTTTGTTACTGATGGAACTCTAGTCGAGCGAGTTCATAGAGTGTGCAACAGTATCGAAGAAGATTTGAAGCTGTCAGGGACATAGCCCCCCTACCCTCAAGGTTGAAAGGGAGAGTGCCACAGACCGGTGCCCCCCTTCGCTTACAGCACGGGCCATTTTTTCATGAAAGGGGGGTAAAACTAAGATGGCGGTACCAACAGCAAAAAAAGTAAGAGAATATCTTGGGGATTCATATCAAGAGTCTGATGAAGAATTGATAAAACTTTATGTGGAAACACATCAATTTTATCGACGACTTCAAACGGAAGTGAAGAATTCCAAGTTAATGTATGAGTACACAAATAAAGCGGGGGCCACAAATTTGGTGAAAAACCCCCTTTCGATTGAGTTGACAAAGACAGTTCAAACCTTGAATAACCTGTTGAAATCACTAGGATTAACACCTGCTCAGCGTAAGAAAGTAGTGAATGAAGACGATGACGACTTCGACGATTTCTAATGCTGCCAGTTTTGAGGATTGGTATGCAAATTGGCGCTTAGAACAAATTCAAGCTGGTCACATCCTCTTACATCCATCAGACAAATTATTAACCACTTGGTACGCTGAAAAGGTGATAAAAGGCGATATTCTTGCCAGTAAAAAGGTGATTTTAGCTGCAAAAAGGCACATAAAAGACCTCGAAAGACAGGGGTCAAAGGCGTTCCCTTGGATATTTGTTGAAGAAAAAGGGCATAGACCCATCCGGTTTATTGAGAGGTATTGTAAACCATCACAAGGAGATTTCGCCCAGTTGGTGATTCAACCGTGGCAGCATTTTGTTTTTGGTTCTCTCTACGGTTGGATTCATAAAGATACTGGTATAAGGCGGTTTCGTGAGGGCCTTATTTTTCTTGGCCGGAAAAACGGAAAAACAACAATGATCTCAGGCTTAACGAATTATGCAGTTTCTAAAGATGGAGAACCTGGAGCCAGGGTATATCTTTTAGCAAACTCCAAGGATCAGGCCAGTATACTCTTTGAGGAGTCAAAGGCGATGATCGAGGCATCGCCAAAGCTTAGTAAGCATTTTAAACCTCAAAGGTCAGCGATTAAATATGATAAGACAAAATCGAAAATTGAGCCGAAAGCAAGTGATAGTAAAAAGCTAGATGGCTTAAATACGCATCTTGGCGTTTTTGACGAGATCCATGAATTTGTCGATTATAAACTGATTAATGTCATTAAGAAATCAAGAGGGGCTCGTAAGCAGCCTCTTATTTTGTACATCACAACAGCAGGAACTCAGTTGGATGGACCACTTGTTAACTATTATGAACAAGGGACTGATGTTCTAGAGGAAGCCAATACAGATGAACGAACCTTTTATTTTCTTGCTGAGTTGGACAGCGAAGAAGAGTTCGAAAAGCCTGAAAGGTGGATAAAGGCGAACCCGAATATGGGTGTATCTCTTAACCTTGTAATTTTAAAAGAGGATTGGGACAAAGATAAGCGTACTCCTCAAGAACGCTCGGATTTCATCACGAAGCAATTTAATGTTTTTGCAAATAACTCGGAACAATCTTTTTTGGATTTCGAGACTCTTAAGAGAAATAACAAGGTAAAGGACACAAATGAGTTTGTACACATCCCGTGTGTAGGTGGATTCGACTTATCGGACACAGAAGATTTCACCAGTGCCTGTTTGGAGTTTCCTATCATTGAAACAGGAGAAGTATTTGTTCTTTCGCATTCATGGATACCAGAGAAAAAAGTACTGCAAGACAACGAGAAAATTCCGTATCGTGAGTATGAGGAATTGGGATTGTTAACGATTATTCCAGGAGAATATGTGAAAAAAGAGTACGTATATGACTGGTTTGTAGAACAGTCCAAACACTTCAGCATTGAACTTATCACCTATGATCCAGCTAAAGCGTTCGGGTTGGTAGAGTCCCTAACTGCTTACGGATTTAAAACAGAAGTGGTACGACAGGGTCACTTAACACTGGGGCCAGCTGTAGATGACATCAAAGAACGATTCATCGATGGTAATGTCATATTCAACAATAACCGTCTTTTCCGTTGGTACGTGAACAACGTGAAAATGGTGGAAGACCGAAATCGAAACAAAATACCAACAAAAGTGGGTCGCTACCGTAAAATTGACGGATTTGCGGCCTTTTTGAATGCTCACACAGAAGTCATGAAACGGTTATTGGCTTCACAAGCGACTGGTGATGTGAAATTCGTATCCATTAATGACCTGTTAAGGGGGTGATGATTTTTGAAGCTACGGCACAGGATTAAGACGGCATGGAACGTCTTAACAAACAATGTGAAGGCTGCGGGCTCTGACTTTTCAAAGTGGTTTTCTGGCGGAAAGTCTATTTCCTTTGGGAAAGCAGGCGAAACACTGGCGACCAATGAAACGATATTTTCGGCAGTGACCCGATTGTCTAATGCAATGGCATCTTTACCGTTGAAGCTATATAAAGACTTTTCGCCAGTAAATACAGATGTTTCCGACCTGCTTGCGAATGCACCAAATCCAAACATGTCCAGTTTTGATTTTATACGGACGTTGGAAACGCATCGTGACACAAGTGGAAACGGATATGCAATGAAAAAGTATGACAACAAGTACCAGGTAGAGTCATTATGGGTACTTGATCCGACCCGAGTGACGCCCGTTATTGAGAGGAATACGCGGGAATTGTGGTACGAAATTGACGGAGATGCTGGTCGCTACTATGTGCATAATATGGACATCATTCATGTCAAACATATTCATACAACTGGATATAAAGGCATCAGTCCGTTAGAAGTGCTGCGGAATACAATTGATTTTGACAAAGAAGTTCGGCAGTTTAGCCTAGACACAATGGACGGGGCTGTGAAAGCATCGTTTCTTCTGAAGATGGCAACGCATCTATCAGTCGACAAGAAAAAAGAAGTGCTGGCTAATTTTAAAAGCTTTTATCAAGAAAACGGCGGGGTACTTATTCAGGAATCTGGGGTAGAAATCGAACCAATTAAACGGGATTTTATGGACACAAAGGTATTTGAAGTCGAGAAGATTACCCGTTCTCGTGTAGCTACTGTTTATAACATGCCGGTCCATATGTTGGGCGAAACTGAAGGCGTCAACTATAACAGTATGGAGCAACTATCCCTTGATTTTGTTCAGAATACCCTTATTCCTATCGTTCGGCAGTATGAGCAAGAACTGAATCGAAAACTACTTACACCAAAGGAGCGTTTACGTGGACTGTATTTTAAGTTCAACGTGAACGCTCTTTTACGTGGGGACATGCAGACACGAGGGGAGTTTTACTTCAAAGGGGTTCGGTCGGGGTTGTTCAAACCAAACGAAGTTCGTGCTTGGGAGGAACTCCCTCCAGAACCGGGAGGGGAAAAGCTCTATTTGAGTGGAGACCTGTATCCAATTGATACGCCAATTGAGAACCGAAAGGGGGTGAAGACAGAGTGAAGAAACGTTTTTGGGAGTTTAAGAACACGGCGAATGATATAGGTGAACTTTATATTTACGGAGATATTGTCTCTTATCAATGGGATGATAGCGATACTACAGCCCAAAGCTTCAAAGACGAACTGAAGGCGCTGGGAGATATCAAAACATTGAATGTCTATATCAACTCTCCAGGTGGTTCTGTGTTCCAAGGACAAGCCATTCACACCATCTTGAAGCGTCACCAAGCGAAGATTACTGTTTACATTGATGGTGTGGCTGCTTCGATTGCCAGTGTAATTGCTATGGCGGGCGATACGGTATGTATGCCAAGAAACGCCATGATGATGATTCATAACCCTTGGACAATAGCTATGGGCAATGCACAAGAGCTCAGAAAACAGGCTGATGACTTGGACAAAATCAAAGAAAGTTTATTAGAAGCCTATCTCAACAAGACAGGTGAGAAGTTGGACAGGGAATCCCTCATCCGTATGTTAGATGAGGAAACATGGCTCACTGCTCAGGAGTGCTATGACTACGGTCTTTGTGATGAGTTGGAAGAGGAAAAGGATATTGCAGCAAGTATGAACGTTGAATTGTTTGCTCGATTCAAAAACGCTCCAGCAGATTTGCTAAAAGCAGCTAAAAGCAAGGAAGAAGGCACTTTGGATGACGAGGAAAGACAGAAATTGATTGCGGAATCCAAAGGGAATATCGAAAAAATAAATGAAATTTTGGGAGGAATGTAGGTATGAAGAAGAAACTTTATTTGTCCATGAATAACTTGCAATTTTTTGGAGGAAGTGCAACTGTTTATGATTTAAAAGAGAAATTGGCGACTGTTGGTGCTCAGCTTAAGAGTATTGAGAATCAATTGGTCGACAAACTAGCGAATCCTGCTGTTCCGATGGAAGAAATCAGCGAGCTAAAGAACAAAAAAAGCGACTTACAGGAGCGCTTCAACCTCCTGAAGGAACAACATGACAAAGCTGAAAAGGAGCAACAAGATAAACTCTTAATGGAAAACCCAGTTGCTATGGCTGGCTCCGACAAAGATAAGATCGTGGCAGCTAAAGCGGAATTTATTCGGGCAGCTATCCAAGGACGTCCGATTTCTCAGGATGCACTGAATGTGCTACGTGCTCTACCGAGTCCAAACTCGACTGGTGGAGATAAATTTTTACCGACTACCATGAGCAACGAACTGGTTTCTGAGCCGTTTGTGAAGAATCCACTTCGCAATATCATCGGAACGTCTAACATTAAGGGATTAGAGCTCCCGAAAATCGCCTACAAACTTGACGATGATGACTTTATCACCGATGAGCAGACAGCTAAAGAATTAGAACTTACTGGTGACAAGGTAACGTTTGGTCGTTATAAATTTAAGGTGTTTGCTAGTATCGCTGATACAGTTATTCACGGATCTGATGTTGACCTTGTGAACTATGTAGAGAATGCTCTGCGCTCTGGCTTGGCTGCGAAAGAGAAAAAGAACTCCTTCACTACGACTCCAAAAGCAGGTGAAGAGCATATGTCTTTCTTCTCCACGCAAAATGGAATAAAAGCAGTAACAGCAGCCGACAAGTACAAAGCTATCAAAGCAGCCATTGCCGACCTTCATGAAGATTACCGAGAAAACGCAAAAATTGTCATGCGTTACGCCGACTACATGGACATCATCGAGACATTGGCAAATGGCAGTTCCACGTTGTTCAATGCACAACCAGAGCAAGTGCTAGGCAAACCAGTTATCTTCTCTGATTCTGCTGTTGATCCAATTGTCGGCGACTTCAACTACGCCCGTCTGAACTATGATGGTGAACTGGTGTATGACACAGACAAAGATGTGAAAACAGGTGAATATCTCTTTGTACTGACAGCGTGGTTTGACCAACATATTCTATTGAAATCAGCATTCCGGATTGCTAAAGTTACCACTCCCTAATCCGCCCCCAGCACCAACAGGGTTAAAGGTTGATTCAACGACAGTGACAACAGCTACAATTAGCTGGGACCCTGTTGTGTATGATGGGGGAATCCGAGAATATCAAGTGTATAGAAACGGCAGCTCAGTAGGAACATCTACCACAGCCTCTTTTAAAGATACGGGGCTGACTGGTGACACCACATACACTTATAAAGTAAAAGCAGTAGCAAACAACGGGTTAGAATCTGAATTTAGTGCGGATTTACCAGCTAAAACAACGCCTTCTGCTGGGTAAGGGGAGAATGAATCATGAATGATTTTCTTGGTGATTTAAAAACCTTTTTGCGAATCGATGGGAGTGAGGACGATATAATCCTCACTCTTTTAATTGATGCTGCAAAGGAGTACCTTTCCAATGCGGGTGTGCCAGAATCGGAAAGCAAGCTATACAAAATAGCAGTCATGCTTTATGTCGCACTTCACTATGAGAACCGAGACCCCAGTGTGAAAATCGAGAAGTTCAACTTTGCGCTAGAAAGCATCATCTTACAGCTTAAAAGCTATGCGTAGAGGTGGCGGAGCTTATGAACATTGCTAAGTTAGATAAACGTGTCACAATACAACGCTTTAAGAAGACGAAGGACAAGGAAGGTATTCCCACAGAGGCATGGATTGATGTTGCTACGGTATGGGCTGCTGTAGAGCCTCTACGGGGCCGAGAATACTTTGCGGCAGCAGCAGTGAACCAAGAGAGGACCGTGCGCTTTCGAATGCGTTACAGGCCCAATATAACGGCTGAGATGCGTTTGCTGTATGAGAGACGAGTGTTTGACATTAAGTCTGTTATCGACGTGAATGAGGCACATAGAGAGCTTCACCTGATGTGTGAGGAGGTGGGCAACGGTGGGAGCTAAGATGGAAGTCCAAGGTATGCAGCAAATGCTCAACAAGCTTCAGAGTCTGGGAAACAAGGCTAAAACGGTAGAAAGCCAAGCCTTGAAGGCAGGGGCTGAAGTGCTTCGTAGTGAGATTGCAGCCAGAGCTCCACGTAGTTCCTCGCCACGTCAGCCCAACTCTCCATCTCAAAGCTGGCGAACAGGGCAGCATGCAGCAGATCATATTAAGATGAGTGGTGTAAAGCAGGCAGATGGCGCAAAAATAATAGAGGTCGGTATTCAAAAAGGGGATCGGTCTCATTACTTCTACCTCAAATTTCATGAGTGGGGAACTTCTAAAATGTCAGCTAAACCTTTCATGGCTCCAGCCGTTGCCGAAAAACGTACAGAAGCAACGCGTAAGGTCCACGAAATTATCATGAGGGCATTAAATTTATGATCGACATAAAACCAAAAATCCTTCAAGCGCTTGAGTCCAATCAGGCGCTTATTTCTTTAGTCGGACATGACAAAGACGGCGAAACACGAATTTATCAAGTAACAGCTCCATATGCAGATGATTTTCCACGAATTACATTTTTCGAGATGGACAATGTTGATAATCGCTTTGCTGATGATACGGCAATAGCAAGCGAAATTCGCATTCAAATTGACGTGTGGAGCAAGGAAAGCACAACGGTGATTGCTAATGAAGTAGACAAAACAATGAAATCGTTAGGGTTCCGACGTACAGCTTCGGCTGATTTATACGAGGACGATACAAAGGTCTTTCACAAAGGTATGCGTTATAAAACTAATCAAATGATTGAGGAGGAATAAATAATGGCAGGTGTACGAGTAGGTTTGAAAAATTTGCATTATGCTCTTTTAACCAAGGACGATGCAACTGGAGCAACATATGGAGCGCCAAAGAAGATTATCGGTGCGATTACAGCGAATATTTCACCGAGCACCAATACAGAGACGTTATATTCAGATGATGGTCCATCTGATGTTGCTTCGGCATTAGGTGAAATTACAGTGGAATTAAACGTCAAGGATTTACCATTGGATATCCAGGCGGAATTGTTAGGTCATACACTTGGTTCTGATGGGGTGCTTTTGAAAAATGCGAATGATCAGGCGCCCTATGTAGCGATTGGATTTGAATCATTGAAGTCAAATGGCAAAAAACGTTTCGTTTGGCTCTACAAAGGAAAGTTCCAACCAGCAGAAGAGGAGTATCAAACTAAGGAGGATTCACCAACCTTCCAAACACCAACTATCGAGGGAACGTTTGTGAAGCGTGAATTCGATGGGAACTGGCAGGCTGTTGGTGATGAAGATGCAACTGGCTTTACAGAGGCTACAGCAGCGGCATGGTTTACGAGTGTATATGAGAAGTCAGCGGCTTAGTCTGAGGATAAGAAAACAAAGCGGGGAGGGCTAAACAGTCCTCTCCTTACTATTTTTAAGGAGGAATTACTGTGGAAATCACATTGTTTATAAACGAAGAGGAAAAGAAATTCGGTACAGGTTTTATCTCAGCACGGATGTTTCGACGCGCAATTTCATTACAGAAAAAAATGAATAGCGGATTTAAGTCAGAAGAAGATTTGGACGAGATTGTTGATTATGTCGTGGATATGTTCGGCGGTAAGTTTACTCGAGAGCAATTATATGACGGATTGGAAGCCGAGAAGCTTATTCCTACCATTATCGATTGTGTTAATCAGGTAGTCGGAAAGATTAACACTGTAACAGGGGCAGATACGGACCCAAACTTAGTGACGGAGGGATAGACCCTTCGGATTTCATAAAAGAGATGTATCTCAACTTAATGGATAGAGGATGGACCATGTGTGATATCGACAACATGGACATCCTTTTTTATTTTGAACTCCTTTTCTATAAACGAGAAGAAAAAACGCAGGCGCCTATGGGCTTCATTGACCAGGTAATGTAAGGAGGTGAGGTGATGGCAGAGTTTGAAGATATTATTGTTCGATTTGGATTAGATAGTGACCAATTTACACGCGGTATCGCGCAACTGAATCGACAAATGAAACTGGTTGAAAGTGAGTTTAAGGCAGCTAGTGAAAAGATTAGTGGATTCGGCAACACAACGGACCAGCTCAAGCTAAAAGCGGATGCTTTGACAAAACAGATCGATGTACAGAAACAGAAGGTAGATGTGCATAAAGCAGCCGTTCAAGATGCAACCAATAAGCTAGAGAAACATGCACAGGCAACAGCAGAAGTTAAAGCGAAACTTGACCAAACAAAGGCGGCTTATGAGGCCAGCGCACAATCATTAGGTAAAAATGCAGCCCAAACACAGAAGTTACAGAATGAAGTAAAGCAACTAGAGCAGGAATACCAGCGAAGTGTACAGGCTGTTAATAACGCCAATCGCTCCCTTGAAACAAACAAAATTAAAGCGAATCAAGCAGAAGTTGCACTTTCAAAACTTGAAAATGAGTTACAACGAACAAATGAGCAGTTTCAAAAGCAAAGTTCTACTTGGAATCGGATGGGTGAATCGTTTCAAGGTGTAGGCCAACGTATGCAACAAGTTGGGTCGGAAATTGCTCAGCCTTTTTCTGTAGCGGCTACGGCTATTGGTGGTGCGTTTGCTTTTGCAGTAAAAAAATCAATGGATTTTGGCGCACAGATGTCCCGTGTAGGAGCCATTGCAGGCGCTTCTGGTGCTGACTTGGAGGCGTTAAGGCAGAATGCTTTGGAGTTGGGCGCCAGTACATCGAAATCAGCCATGGAAGTAGCGCAGGGCATGGAAATGATGGCGGCCAAGGGATATGAGACGAATCAAATCATTGCAGCTATGCCCGGCGTTATTGCGGCGGCTGAGGCATCTGGTGAAGACATGGCACTGGTGGCCGATACAGTTTCTTCGGCGCTAAATGCATTTCAATTGAACGCTTCTCAATCTACTCATGTGGCTGATGTACTTGCCATGGCGGCAAACAAGTCGGCGGCTGGTATCCTGGACATGCAGTACGCATTCAAATATGCGGCCCCAGTAGCTAAACAGTTGGGAATCTCACTTGAAGAGCTGGCTGCAGCAACCGGTATTATGAGTAACAGCGGTATCAAAGGCGAGCAGGCTGGTACATCGCTCCGTGCAGCGCTCCTTCGATTGGCCGATCCTCCAAAAGCAGCAGCTAATCAGTTGTTAGATTTAGGTATTAAAATCGAGGATGCCAAAGGAAACATGTTGCCATTCTCTAATATCATTGGTCAGGTAGCTAAAGCAACTGAAGGCATGGGAACAGCGCAAAAGTCGGCAGCTCTATCGACCATTTTTGGCACAGAAGCTGTGTCTGGTATGCTGGCATTGATTGAAGCAGGACCGGAGAAAATAATTGCGTTTTCGAAGGAATTGAAGAACTCAGACGGGGCAGCGGCCGAAGCAGCTCAGAAGATGAAAGACAATTTGGCGGGCGCTCTTGAAGAGTTAGGTGGAGCATTTGAGACGGCACAAATTACAATTGGTGATGTTTTAGCTCCTGCGATTCGTGCAGTTGCTGAAAGCTTACAAGTGTTAATTGATGGATTTAACAATCTACCTTCTTCAATGCAAAGCTTTCTTGCTATTGGTGGAGCTGTATCCACCATTTTACTTGGACTGGTAGCAGCATTGGGTTTGGTTGCAGCAGGAGTCGGTTCTTTTGTTTCTGCTTTCGGCACTATGGCTGGGGTTATTGGTGAAGCGGGTGGAGTAACCAGTGTTTTAGCAACAGCCCTGCGAGCCATAACAGGGCCGATAGGTATTGCTGTGAGTGCTACCATCGCTTTTGGAACGGCGATTGCTGGTGTTTGGAAGAATAGTGAAACGCTTAGGAACGCTATCGCAAATGGATGGAGTCAAATCTCTTCTACCATTGTAAATGCCCTTGCACCGATTAGACCGGCTTTTGACCAGTTAAAAGGTGCATTTGGGGCGTTTATGTACGCTATTACAGGTGGAGCTACCACTGCTGAAGGTGCCTTTAAGAAAATTGGTGATGCAGTAGGTAACTTTATCAACTCTAGTCTAGCGATAGCATTACCAGTTATTAAAACGGCATTTGAAGGAATTTCTTCTGTCGTTGTTTCTGTTGTAAATATTGTTATCGAGGCATTCAATGGCCTTTCTGCATTCTGGGTTGCTTACGGTCCAACGATTAGTCAAGCTGTATTTACGACATTTGACTTCGTTAAGACAACGATTATGCAAGTATTAGATGCTGTTGTTCCGTTTGTTAGTACGAAGTTGCAGGAACTGAAAACATTCTGGGACCAGAACGGCACGCAAATCATACAAGCAGCCTCGAATGTATGGAATGCAATCAAGACGATCATCTCTACTGTTATGACAGCACTTAGTCCAATTGTATCTGTTGCTTGGACAGGCATCAAAATGATTATTCAATCGGTCTGGGAATCGATAAAAGGTGTCATTTCTGGTGCTTTGAATGTAATTCAAGGGCTTATCAAAGTGTTTTCTGGCGTTTTCACTGGAGAGTGGTCAAAGGTTTGGGAAGGTATAAAGCAGGCGACATCTGGCGCTGTTCAGTTTCTCTGGAACGCCATACAGCTTACTTTGTTTGGCAAAGTGTTAAGTGCGACCAAAGTGTTTGTCACTGGTTTTAAAGCAGCTATCACAGCTGGTTGGACAGCAATCAAGAGTATATTCACTAGTTCTATTAGCGCGATACAAGGAGTAGTAACACGTGGATGGAACGCTATTAAAGCTGTAAGTAATGCCATCATGAATGGATTACGTACATTGATTTCCTCTGTATGGAATGGCATTAGAAACACAATCACTTCAGCGATAACCACAATAAAAACAACTGTTTCGACGGGTTTTAATTCTCTAAAGACATCTGTAACAACAGCCATGAACAATGTAAAAACCACCATTACTACCATATGGAATAATATTATGGCCTTTTTCAAAGGAATCGACCTTAAAAAGGTTGGTTCTGATATCATTGGTGGTTTGATTAGCGGTATTATGGGCAAGGCCGGGGAGCTATATGAAAAAGCGAAAGGAATTGCCGATAGAATCGAATCGACCATTCGGAAGGCACTGGACACACATTCCCCGTCGCGTGTCATGCAGAAGGTCGGTCATGATGTTGGTGACGGTCTAGCACTCGGGATTTCTCAGAAAGAAAAAGAGGTTAAAAAATCATCAGAAAAGCTTGCGAAACAAGCGGAGAAAGCAGCAAGGGAAGCGGCTGCTAAGCAGAAAAAAGCGTTCGATTCGTCCATGAAGACAGCGGAATATAACTTCAAGATGGGGAAGGTGGACCTGTCAGGTTATATTAAATCGCTTGAAAATATCCGAAAAACACAAGCCAAAACAACAGAACAGGTACAGAAAGTAAATTTGGCTATTAAGAAAGCAGAAACAGACTTAGCTAAACAGCTTGATGAAATCAATAAGAAGAAATTTGAGGCATCGAAAAAGTGGATTGACGAGCGTAAATACTACAATGAGTTGTCGCTTGAGCAAGAACTTGCGTCCTGGGAACGAGTAGCAGCTCGTTATAAAAAAGGTACAGACGAACGTATTGAGGCTGAACGTGAAATCTATCGTGTCAAAAAGGAAATAAGCCAGCTTTAACAACTCCAAGTCGTGGATTGATGAGCAGAAATACTATAACAAACTTTCCCTTGAAGAGGAGCTGGCAGCATGGCAACGGGTGCAAGCGAGATACAAAAAGGGTACGGCAGAGCGCAAGGAAGCTGATCGAGAAATCTATCGGGTACGCCTAGAAATCATGAACAAGGCCATTGAAGATGAGTATAAGGCGACTGTGGAGGCCATCGACCGAGCAAACAAAGCGGTTCAGGAAGGTGCTGAGCGTCAGAAGGAAGCGATTGAGAGTCGTCGAGATGTGGTGTTGGATTCATTGAAGCGTGAAGAGAAGGCGGAGATGGACAGCCTAGACCGTCGTCAGAAAGCCTATGAACGTTCGCATCAAGAGCGATTGAAGATGTTGGATCAGGAAACGGATCGGGCTGTTAAATCGGTTCAAGCACAAATCGATGCCATTGACCGACAGGCAAAGAACGATGACAATGCAGCCAAGGATGCTGACCGAAACGCAAAGCTTGCGGACTTACAGAAACAATATGACAAATACAAAGTGTCGGCGTCAGCGAAAGGACAGCAGAAGGCAGCCGACCTGCTCAAGCAAATTCAGGAGCTGCAAACCGAAATGGAGCGCGACCAACTGGCGCGACGTCGGGAACAGGAGAAAGAAGCGCTAAAAGGTCAAATTGAAGATATTAAAGAAGCAGCAAACCAAAAAAAGGAGCAGTGGCAGTACGAATTTGACCGTCAAAAAGAATGGTTTGAACAAGAAAAAGAACAGCGTCAATCCTACTATCAGCAACGAGAAGCGCAATTAAAAGCGTCATTCGATACTGAACTTCGTGCGCTTGAAGAAAGTACAAAACTTCAGCTTGCACAGTTGGAACAACAGAAGCTTGATGCCGAGAATACACGTAACCAGATGCTCGAGGACGCTAGGATAAAAGCGCGGGAGAATCTGAGCGTTATCGAAAACGGGCAACAACAAGCTATCAATGTTCTTCAAAACAAAAACCAAGACTATTACCGAAGCGGTCAGACACTCGGAAATATGTTTGCTTACGGTTTGGAGAGTAGCGCATCGCGTGTTAAAGAGGCAGCGAACAAGATAGCAAAGGTTGTTTCAAGTCGCTTAGAACTACACTCACCAGCGAAAGAAGGCCCTCTTTCTACGCTGAACAAATGGTGGAATGCTTTCTCAGATACCATCCTAGAGGGCTTGGACACACGAGCGATTAATTCAGCTGTGAATGCGATGGTGAATCCAAACTTGTCATTTGGCTCTCTGGGTACAGTTGGAGCAAGGGCAATGACAGCACCCAGTAATTCAATTGTTGTTAATGTGTATCAAGCGAGAATGTTCGACGGAGCTACTTTCACGAATATGGATGATATCGACCGACGCGCATTAGCTATGGATGTTGGTGATTTTACAGCGAATCAAGTTCAAACAAGATTGCGGGCAGGGGGGCGTAAATGATGAGTGATTTAACATACACGGGTGTATCAGCACGCTCTAAGGGTGTCCGAATAAAATCGATAAAACGCCCCTTGCTCGCTAATATGAGGCAACAGTATGAAGATATTGCTGGCCGACATGGTAGCTATTCTTTCAGCGATGGAACGCTAGAGGATATCACGATTGATGTAGAATGCTGGGTAGCAGCAAGTAACCGAGAGGATTTGCGTTACACAGCGAGGCAGATTGCAGCATGGTTATATTCGAAAGAGAAACAGCGCCTGACGTTCAGTGATGAACCATGCGTTTTTTATTTGGCTCGGATTGCAAATCAAATCGACCCGGAAACGTTGATTCAACACGAACTATTCACCTTACAGTTCCGATGTGACCCGTTTGCTTATGCTGTACAGGAGCGAGTTGATAGACAGATTATCAGCAACAGTGCTCATCGATTCGCTATACAGACGGATGGGACAGCGCCGACACCACCAATTATCAGTGTGAAAAACATTGGGAGTACAGTGCTCAACGGCTTTACGCTGACGATTGAAACGGAAATTGATTGAATGAGGAGGGAATACAGTGGCTCTTTCAAACTACCTTGAAGAGAAGATTTTGAACGAGAATTTTCGAACAGGCACTATTTATGTAGCGCTCTATACGAACGACCCAACGGATCTAGATGTGGGGACGGAAGTGTCTGGCGGGTCATATACACGGCAAACTGTCGCTTTTAGTGAGCCGACACAAGACGTAGAGGGAAAAGCGGTGATTTCAAATTCAAATGAAGTGGTGTTTCCAACAGCAACCTCGGATTGGGGAACCATTACACATGTTGGATTCCGGAGCGCGGCAACGGGTGGAAATTTGTTATTTTATGGGCCTCTTGTGAACCCGAAGAAAATCGATGCTGGGGATCGCTTTCGGGCAATGGCTGGCGACCTAACCTTAAAACTGAGGTGATAAGTAATGCAAACGATGTATACAGCGATGATTAATTCACCTGTAACAACTCTGGCATCCGGAATTGATACTACACAAACCACTATTACCGTTACAGACGGAAACAAGCTCCCAGCAGCCCCGAATCTCGCAACTTTGGGCGTTGGTGAGAACGCAGAGACGATTCTGTACACAGGAAAGACAGGAAACACACTAACGGTAACGAGAGGTTTTCAGGGAACAGCTAGGGCATGGTCAGCCGGTACACAAATTGGACGCTTCTTTACAGCTTACGACCATGATGCATTTGTGAAAAATATCAAAGACCATACTTCCAATACAAGTAACCCTCACGGTGTTACGCCTGCACAAATTGGGGCTGAGACGCCAGCAGGAGCACAAACGAAAGCGGACCAAGCAGAAGAGAAAGCAAAAACATATGCGAATAATAAATTTTTATCCAGAGACGGTTCAACTTTCATGACTGGAAGTTTTCTTACGAACGTGGGCTCTTTTGATGGTGGTACACCTCATTGGTACCTTAGATCAATTGAGGGAAGTTCACGAGTAGGGATTGGTTTAGATGGAGCGGATGGTTCAGGAAATTCAGGTTCTATCTTTACTATTTGGGCGTATAAAAATGACGGAAACTTTTTAAGAACCCTTCTTTCTATACCACGGGACAGTTTAGCAGCTAGAATAAACGAGAAACTGATTTGGCATGAAGCGAATTCCGGTCCGTTTTACAAAGGTGCCGGCAGTCCAGAAGGAGTTGTTTCGGCTCCTGTTGGCGCAATTTATCAACGTACTGACGGCGGAGCCAATACGACACTTTATGTAAAACAATCGAATGCAGGCGGAAATACGGGGTGGGTGGCAAAATGATAAAAGAATGCGTTGTGCTTAATGGAGTAGTTGTTAATATTGGGCCTTGGGATTATAAAAAAGTAAAAATTCAACTTCCAGTTGAAGAAGGACAGGAACCAGAATACGAAGAGATAATTACAAACCCGCTGCCAGAAGGGGCCGAAATTGTAGAACTGGAAATCACAGAAGGACCGGATGGTGGTTTGTATCCTGTTGGGCAACTTCCTCCAAAATCAGAAATACAAAAGCTGAAAGAAGAGCTTCAGCAAGTACAAGCTAATGCAGACAAGGCCATTATTGAATTAAGTATGGCGATGGCTACACAACAAGGGGGATAAGTACGTTGTTTACAAAAGAGAGTGCTGTTGTTCAAGCGTGGGTTCGAGTCATTCGAAATGGGGTGAAAAAATTTGAAGATGTTCCTGCTCTTCACAATCTTCGTGATTGTGTGGCTACTGCTTTGGAAGGAGGTGAGATGGATGATATTTAACGAAGACAGCATTTGTGTCAAAGTATGGTTTACAGCTGTAGCATCGGGTACTTATACGTATGAACAAGTACCGAACCTTCTTAATCTACGTGAAGAAGTAGGAAAAAAACTTGAACAAATGGGATATCCCACAGGAACCGAAGAGAGCGCCGTATAAGGCGTATTTTTTTATTTTTTGGGGCTGAATAAGCCCCTCCCCAAGGGGGATGAGAGATGTTTAATCGCGGTGCGTTTAACACGCTGACATTCAACCGAGAAAGTGTAGAAGGTACAGATAAATATGCATCTATGACAGCAGAGGTAACGAGTGAGGCGAGTTTACACGCTGCTGTTGAATATACAGGTCAAATGAATACGGATATCGACAGTGAAGCCGTTCTGATTGCCACACGAGAACGATATGGAGCTACTTCAATTGAGGCTGTAAGCGAAACAAATCTTCACATATCGACGCGACTACAGATAACCGTTGAGGCAGTAAGTGAAAGCATACTAATAGGTCGAAGGATGAACACCCAGACACTACAGTTTACAGGTCAAATCCGTCCAGGTGAACAGCTTATGATAGATACAGAACGCATGACAGCCGTGCTAAATGGACAGAACGTATTGAACAAGATAAACGGCTTGTTCGTAGAGCTTCAGCCCGGACAAAACACGATAACCTATGCTGATACTGATAGTAGTAGAAACATCGATTTGATTTTGCGGCATCGTGGCCGTTCCTATTAGGAGGTGAGAAATTGAATTGGCCAATTGTGTATGACAAATTCGAAGAACGCTATGAGGGTTATGGCTTGGCTGTTCTTGAGCACGCGAAAGATGTACGAGTGTACGAGAAGCTGAATGGTGAGCACACGCTTGAATTTGTGCTTCCACGAAACGATCCGAAGTGGGAGTACATTCAAACAGAAAACTTTATCAAAGTCGCCGGTCATATCTATATCATCCGGGCGACGGAGGAACAACGAGACAGTAGCGGAAAACTCCTCTCAAATATTCAGTGCGAGCATATCTTTACTGAGTTGCTAGACGAGTACATTCAGCACGAGGAACATATCAATGTGACAGCTCCGTTTGCATTGGACCGATTTTTAACCGGTACACGCTTTAGTCCGGATGCAACCCGATTGACAGGAAATCGAGATTTAGAAGTTGAGGACGGCACGTCCATCACGGCTATCAACCTTATGTTAGAAGAATGGAAAGCTGAGGTTCGATATGACGGTATGCCAGGGCAAGATGGCAAGTTTCGCGTTACTCTGTTGCCAGAACGTGGAGAAAATCGAGGTGTACAGATCCGTTATCGAAAGAACCTCAAGTCGATTAAGAAGACAACAAATAGTCGAAGTGTAGTGACACGTTTATATGTGTACGGAAAAGATGGACTCGGTATCGAAGGGGCTTCACAAAACAAGTCGGGTCTATCATACATCGATAGCCCCCATATTTCGATGTACCGACATCCGAAAAAAGGACATATTACTTTTAACGATATTGAGGATCCGGATGAACTATATGAGGCAGGGCTGAAGCATCTAGCAACCGTGGATACACCGCAGTTAACCTATGAAGTGGATATGCTGGAATTGGAGAATGAACTAAAGGAGCTTGGCGATACGGTCCGAGTGATTGACGAAGAACTTGGCATCGATGTGTATGCTCGTATTGTTGAGTACGAATACTATCCGTTTGAGCCGTGGCGTGGGAAGGTCGTCTTGGCAAACTTCCGGCCGGGGCTTACAGACTTCCTTTCCGAGCTGCAGGATGCAAAAGACACGGTACAGAAAATCACAACCAGCCGAGGAAAAGTAAATGCTTCATACCTCGAAGGTATCATTAGTACTCTCAAAACGCGCATTATAGGAAGCATGGCGATGGCAAATGCTGAGGTAATGGAAGATCGGGGGATTCTCTTTGAGAACACCGATACAAACTCTCCAGACTATGGCGCCCTTTATCTTGGTCCTGGTCTTTTAGCGATCGCTGACCGAAAGGACGGAGATAAATGGGACTGGCGAGCGTTCGGTACTGGTGCAGGCTTTACGGCCGATGTTATCAACGCAGGCGTGCTAAATGCAGCACTTGTTAAAATCCTTGCCAGTAACGCTGTATACCTGGACGGTACAGGGATGCATGTAATTGATCCTCAAAACAATGAACGTGTACGTATTGGTGAGTATCGAGAAGGTAAATTCGGTATCAAGGTCACAGATGGCGAGATGTACTCTACGCGCTTTCAAACTGGAACAGAGGGAGCAGATACGTATATTGCTCTTGAACCACCATGCTTCCTTGTCTGCTATAAAAACGGGAAAAGAATTATTCGAATAGATGCAAGTGCTGCTTATCCAGTCATTGACTTTTTTGACTACAGAACAGGCAAAAGGCTGGGGAGCGTTGGAGAATATGAATTAAATGCAACTAAATACCTTAGCGTTACAGCGCCTAACGATTCGAACGGCCTCTATATCAGCGCAGGAGGCAATAATATATTGATGCCCACATATGGGAGTATGCGGATGGAGGTATCAGGAGAATTACAAATCAAAGGTGATGTGTACGTAACAGGAAGAATATCGAGTGGAGTAAGTTAATGTTAGTTCACAAGACGCCGTAGGGCGTATTTTTTATGCCCAGAAAGGGCGGTGAGGAGGATGTAGATGGAGACTCGGAGCGAGGTACTTGAAGCCAAGATTGAGGCGCTGAGAAAAGATGTAGAGCGCTTAGAAAAACAATTTAACGAAGAAATCGATCGGCTTGAAAAGAGATTTACAGAAGATATTGTACGTACAGAAAGACAAATTTACGCAGGTATGCAGCGATTAGAGCAACGTATGGGTTCGCTTGAAGAAAAGCATGAAGCGAATTCAGTGGAAGTAAATCGTCAATTCACTAAGTCGAACGAGCAAATGATTGAGGTACAAACGAGGGTAAAAGCACTGGATGAAAAAATGGTTACCTCACATGCACAAAACTTCAGCTTGCTACAGAACGTAAATCAGCAGTTGGCAGAGCACGGGCAATGGATGCGTGGCTTCATCGATGCGGATAAGGCTGGTGAAGAACAAACGAAAGGGCGAGTACTTGGATGGATAGGGGCGATTGGCACAGCACTGGCAGGTGCGGCCTCACTAGTTTGGGCATGGTATATAAAGCGATAAAGGAGATGAGAGTATGAGTGTCATTGTAGAGATTGACCCAGGGCATGGACTTCCAGATCCGGGAGCATGCGGAAACGGGCTGCAGGAACATGAGCGAGCTCTTGTACTGGGCAGAATGGTTGGCAAGGTACTCACTCGCCACGGTGTCACCGTATTCTTTACACGTACAAATGAAAAGTCACTGTCTACTGCAACAAATCTAAAGCAGAACAAAAACCAAGATTTAGCGAAACGGGTAGCGCTCAGTCGAGAACATGGAGCGCACTTCTTTTTGTCGCTCCATATGAACAGTAGCGGCAATCCTCAGTCGAATGGATATGAAACACTTTGCTATTCAATGAACGGGCAAATCGATGCTCTACATCAGCCGATTAAAGCCTTCTTGCAGAAGAAAGGCATTCGGGACCGCGGTATAAAAACGCGTGGCGATTTAGCTGTACTTAAAGGACCGAAATGCAAAGCGGCACTTCTGGAGTGTCTGTTCATTAGCAATCCGAAAGAGGCGGCTCTGATGAAGGACCAGGCATTTCTTTTGGAGTTTGCAGAAGCAATCGCCCAGGGCGTCCTTGCGGCCGTTGGTGTGAAGTATGTTCCGGCAAAAGCAGGGACACCGACTCCTCAACCCAAGCCGCAACCGGTACCAATAGACCCAACAGTGGCAGCAATCGAAAAACTGGTACGAGCAGGCATTATTAATAGCCCAGATTACTGGTTGCAGAATGCAAAGCCAGGGCACAAAGCTGATGGACAGTATACAGCATTTCTACTTCAAAACATGGCGAAGGCGGTGGGATAATGAAAGAGCGATTGAAAGACCCGTTCCTATTGGCTGGATTTGGTGGATTGTTGTATCAGATTTTGAACGCAAGAGGAATCATTGTTCCTCCTGACCTTTGGGATTTAGGATTAGACCTTATCAGTTATGCTTGCATTGGTGTCGGTGTAGTATCCGGGTATACCGGGAAAGCGAAGAAAGAGTAAGATGATTAAGCCCCGTTGTCCGTATGGATGGCGGGGCTTTTTTGTTTTAACAAGAAAAAGCAACAGGTGTATCTATGAGATGGTTACTTTGCATTTTAGGAATTACTTTACAATTTGGGAGTTTTTTGAGGGATAGATTGCAGCAAGGTATGTTGGATATAGGAAAAGATAAACGAAGAAAGATGGTTTGAACCTATAAATGTCCAAGAAATAAAAGCCACACTTGTATTCAAGTCTGGGTGATAAGTAGACATCACAGCACAAAGAACAATCCTTGAATTAGGCTGATGGGTCTTTTCTATCATATTAAGTCTTGTTACCTACTTCGTTAGATGGTATACTTCTGTTAAATATTTCTAGGTGGTGGGGATGCGAGCAGATGGACATACATGTACCTTCTCAATTTAATAGACATTCTATGTATACGCTTATTAATAGAGTTATTGATGCGGATAAATTACCAAGAGATGAAAAGTTTATCTTTGACTTTCGAACGCTCTCGTTTATAGAACCTGTTGGTATTACTGTACTAAGCAATTTAATCCAATGGCTTTTTAGGAGAAATATACAAGTTGGTGTTCGATATAACGAGGCAGAAATACATAACCGAAGAAGTCCGATAAAGTACCTTGATGACTCTATGTTTTTTCAGCATTATGCCGGGAAAACTTTTAATCCGAATGCATCACTAAGAGAAACAACTCTTCCATTAGAACATGTTGCATATAATCGAAGTTATCAATGGATACAAGATAAATTTATAACTTGGCTCTCATATAGATTGAATTTATCGCGGGCTTCATTTGATAACATTAAAATATGTATGGAAGAGATTTTTAATAATATTAATGATCATGCTCAAGAAAACATTGGATGTGTATTTGCTCAGGAGTACCCGAATATAAATGAGATAAGAGTTGCTATTTCCGATTTTGGCGTTGGGATTCCATACAATGTTCAACAACAGCTTCCATTTTTAGATGACTGTGAAGCGATTTTAGAAGCGACGAATGAAGGATTTACTACTAAAAGTACGCCTGGAAATCGTGGAGCTGGTTTAGATACATTGATAAGAAATGTGGTAAATAATAATCAAGGTAGTATCCATATCCATTCTAATCATGGTATAGTTAGTTTTACACATGGATATGATGGTATATGTGTTGATAAAAAACAATCAGATAGTTTTTATCCTGGAACCTTACTAGAGATTGTTTTACGAACTGATACCATTCCACAAATTGAAGAACAGGAGGAGGAGTTCGAATGGTTATAAACGTCCTTGATCATGTAGAACGCTGTTACTCCAATGATGATGGTAATGTAATCTTTTCTTTGATTAAGCCATCAATCTCAGCAGGTACACAAGTTGTAGTATCGTTTAAAGGGGTAAGCAGTGTTCCGTCATCTTTTGTTAACTCTGCATTTATTGAGTTGCTTGAACATTTTACATTCGATGAAATTAAAGCGAACCTGCGATTTGTAAATTCAACAAGAACAATAAACGAAATGATTAAAAAGCGATTTGACTTCGAGGTAAACAAGAGAAGTGAATTAGTTAATGTATAGAAAATGGATCCGGCACTAGCCGGGTCTTTTTTTATTTTTGGAATTATTTTCTCTTTCATCTGGAATAAGAACGGATGTTCTTGTATAATCTAAAATAAGAATGAATGTTCTCGTTTTAGAGAGGGTGAAAGAGATGAAGAAGCTTTCAGGTAGACAGTTGGCAATTCTGGATTTTATCAAGAGGGAAGTGAAGGACAAGGGATACCCTCCTTCCGTCCGCGAGATTGGAGAAGCAGTAGGTCTTGCCTCCAGTTCTACTGTACACGGTCATTTGGCTCGTCTGGAGAAGAAAGGCTTAATCCGTCGCGATCCAACCAAGCCGCGCGCGATTGAGATTCTAGACGGAAATCGGGCAGGCAATACAGCTGTAATGGATACGGTCAAAACAGTAACCGTTCCTGTTATGGGTAAAGTTACAGCCGGTATGCC
>RCUE01000159.1_pt1 | contig 24926 bp, 15 predicted proteins | sample 2166111 | NCBI WGS metagenome assembly RCUE01 (sample SAMN09930795, study PRJNA488358) | compost metagenome | feature: garden; material: soil; isolation source: compost soil in phenylacetonitrile-enriched culture | place: Germany: Experimental Botanical Garden Goettingen | collected 2016-01-27 | reverse complement strand
TCGCTTCTGCTTCCGTAAGCTTCTGCTCTTGTATCTTTGTCTCCCTCACACTTTCGGTCATCCAACCCATCGGAAGTTTGTAGGAACGCCATGTTAGCGGATCATGTTCAACTGTTGTTTTATGTGTAGAATAAGGTATTTTCCCATATCCCCACAATTGTATCGCACGGTTGCCTAGGACCAGATACAAGCGGTCATGACTGATACCTGTATACGTGCTGCTGCGTTGCACCGTGGGACTGCTAATTTCGTATTCATGCCATACAAGACCCTTAACCTCTCCTTTGGCTACGACCTGCTGTTGGTTCTCCTCATCTCCAAGCGTTCCAGAGATGAGGATGGCTCCTTTTTTGACACGCGTATTTTTATGCACGACAGGACGACCCTGCTCGGCAAAAATTTCAGTAACTACCGCATCTGCCTTACTAATGATATGACGAGGGCTGTAGAGCGGCGCAGGGGTAGGCTGTGAAGCTTCAACAACCTGAATCGTCACCAAAGTACCCTGCTTTTCCACACCGATCCAGGATGCCTCTGGAAGCTTCTGCATGAGCGCACGTGAAAGCTTGTCTTGACTGGATAGACGAAAGCTCCATTGAAATGGATACAGGCCCTCCTGTCGAGCGGCTTTGAGAACAGATTCCGTCGATAGCTTATCATTCCCCTTTACTTCAATGTCCCAGATAAGCGAAGACATCAGCAGAAGACCTATCCAGAACAAAGCCAATCCAGCCAGGAAAAATTTACGTTTGGCAAGTCGTACAGCAGTAAAGGGAAGCCCTTGCCGCTTCAGAACATGCATTTTACAGCCTGTCCTTCTCAAAAGCGGGCGTAGGAGGAAGACGTGCGGCAGCAGAAGGTTCATTTCTGCATGTCTAGTACCCATCGGCCGCACGTTCCACACAGGTATATGGTGATCGGTGAGTAAATTAATGAAAGCTTCCACACTTTCGCCCTTGATAGCAAGGGTAACCGTACCACGCAGCTTTTCTAAAGCAGGATGTTTCACGAGCCTTCCTCCGTTCCTTCCATTTGGATATCCGTTATATGTCCCTCCACACTTACCTGCTCTGGCAGAATAGACGTAATGACTAGATCATGGCCGGACACCCTCAGCCTGCCTTGCGCAAGTGCAAGTACGAGCTGATCCGGCGTGAAATCCACCACGCCCCGGTGATTCTCCACATAAAGCTGACGGCTGCCGATGAGGGTTAACCGCGGCAGGTCAAATAGAATGTCCTGCGGAAGCTCCAGCGTCTCGCTGGCCCACTTTCGCAGTTTGCGGCTCATCCTGCTCATACGGCGAAATCTCCCTTCCTGTCATCAAAATATTTGTTATCCAACGGCTTAGAGTTGTTTTGATGACAGCACGCTGCTATTTTTTCATCTTCTGTTATTGCCATCCGGTACCCATAGATGTTTCAAGGCAGCTACGCTGCTGGCTTTCCATCTTATATTCTTATGATCAGTGAACACCATTACACCAGCGCCACAGATATCTGTACTGTACATTTTATGATCCAGTCGCGGCATTTATGAGGCTAAACTTACAATTCGTAGTAGCTACTATATTGCAGAGGAAAAAGATGTGTCCTTTCAAAATTCACAACAAAAAAGACAACCTCATTTTCATATTGAAAACAAAGGTTGTCTTCTTTTGAATTTCATTAAATGACACGGTTATTTTTCGCTATCTCGATTTAAAAGAGAGTTTTTTCTAGAGTATAAGAAGTAAACAGCCATACCAATGACAAGCCAAATAATAAAGCGAATAAATGTCTGGCCATTCAAATTAAGAATGAGCACCCCACATGAAACGATAGCCAGGATCGGGATATACGGAACTCCAGGACATCGGAAGGCCCTTGGCAAGTCAGGTTGTGTTTTTCTCATAACGATAACGGCGACCGAAATCAGAATAAATGCTGACAAGGTTCCAATGTTCACCAAACTTGCTAACTCATCCAGCGGAATCAGTCCACCCATTAATGCAGATAAAGTGCCGAAAAACAACGTGTTAATGTAGGGCGTTTTGTATTTGGAATGAACCTTGGATAATACTTTGGGGACTAAGCCGTCACGTGACATAGCAAACATAATACGAGTTTGACCATAGAGCATTACCAGCATGACCGTTGTCATCCCTAAGATGGCTCCTATATCTACAATACCTGCAACCCAGTTCTGGCCTGCAACCTGCAATACCAATGACACGGGGTGAGAGATACCTTCAAATTGCATAAACGGTACTATACCAGTCATAATCGCGCTAACAATGACATACAAAAACGTACAAATAATGAGAGAGAAAATAATGCCTCGCGGTAAATTAGTAGTGGGATTTTTAGTTTCTTCAGCCGCTGATGAAACAGCATCAAAACCAATAAAAGAAAAAAACACAAGAGCTGCGGCTCCAAACACCCCACTGAACCCAAACGGCATAAACGGTGTCCAATTATCTGGCTTCACATATCTAAAAGCAACAATGATAAATAATAAAATAACAACAATTTTTATGATTACCATGATGTTGTTTATCCGTTTTGATTCTTTTATCCCTAAATAAAGCAAGAACGTGATACCCATCAAAATTAAAAAAGCTGGGAGATTAAAATAAGTAGTTTGGTCTTTCAAAGCCCCCGGTGCGGCAGTGAATTCAAGCGGAATGTGAAGGCCAATTCCGTTCAAAAATGATACAAAGTAACCCGACCAACCTGCGGAAACGGCGCTGGCTGCCAGCATGTATTCCAAAATTAAATCCCATCCAATAATAAAGGCCAATAGCTCCCCCATCGTAGCATATGTAAAGGTGTAAACAGAACCGGATACTGGAACGGTGGATGCAAACTCCGCATAAGCCAATGCTGCGAATAAACACGCGAGTCCCGCAATCACAAAAGAAAGAACCAAGCCTGGACCAGCCGTAACTGCTCCTGTACCTGTCAACACAAAAATTCCCGTTCCGATAATGGCTCCAATTCCAAGCATCGTTAAATCAAACGCACCCAGCTCCCTTTTGAGTGCTTTTTCCCCTCGCGTAGCGGCAATCAACTGATCAATGCTTTTCTTTCTAAACAAGCTATTTCCCATCGATCCCATCCTCCTAAAAATTAATTTTTCCATTTTTATAACCTTGTTGTATCACCTCGATATAAATAAAATTTTAGGTAAAATTGGAGTGAATTTCATAAGTATCTATCATTGAGAACATTATATATAAAAAAGAAAAAATGAAAACTGCTTTCGGAAAGCTCCATTCATATTGTTACATTTGATCATTTTTCAGGAATATATTTTCATAAATGAGGCGCTAAATTAGACAAAATGCCACCATTTTAGATGACAACAAATGTGAGAAAGCTAGAGCACACAAGGGATTATCACATTCGTTGTCAGGTAATTAGAGCATTTGTCGTTAATTCACTTTTTATTCCGAGCATGGTTATGTATTCCTAAAGCATCACAAAAAAAGATCCGCCACAGCCAAAGCCGTGACGGATCCACTATCATTTTAACGTCTTCCTCCACCCATGTAGCGCTTGGAACGTGGAGGACCTAATATTTCTGCCCAAATCACACCTCTGCGCAGATCAGCCGTATCCACCGTATTACGGTCTTGCGAAGCTATCTCTGGCGCATCTGTAATTTCCCCTGACTCCCTCGCATTGGATATACGATCGAGACGGGCTAAAACCATTTTTCGTTCTTCTTCCATAGCACGGATCCGATCCTCTAGAGTCGAACCATTATCTAATAAATCCCGGTCCATCCGTTCTTCGGTTTCCGACCGATCGCCCATTTCTTCTATGCGACGAGCTTCCATAACCGTCCGTCGTTCATTAGGAAATTGACGTTGCAACTCTCCAGCAATATCCTGCTGACGTTGCTCTTGCCCATGTTCCATTGTGAAGGGTCTGGATGACGTCGAGGGTCCACGAGAACCATGATCACCACCAAAGGTAGGCATACCTTTTCGCGGCGGTGATTTCCGCCCTGTACCTTGGATGCTTTTCCCCAAAAAAGACACCAAAGCAAAGCCAATCACGATCAGGATATACAAATGTTCAAAGATCCAGCTGATAAAGTTCATTACTCACCACCTAGCTGCCGTAATTCATCGGCTATGTCCCGTTATTAATCCCGGTTCTTGTTGTCATTCCCCGAGTTCTCATTCGGTTTGCCTAAGGAGCCACGCATTTGCGTATCCGCCTCAATATTTTTCAAATTCATATAGTCCATGACACCAAGCTTCCCGCCGCGTAGCGCTTCAGCCATTGCCAGCGGTACTTCGGATTCGGATTCCACCACGCGTGCTCTCATTTCTACAACACGCGCCTTCATTTCCTGCTCCTGCGCTACAGCCATCGCACGCCGCTCTTCCGCTTTTGCCTGCGCAATACGTTTGTCGGCTTCCGCCTGCTCTGTTTGCAGAAAAGCACCGATATTTTTACCTACATCAACGTCCGCAATATCAATGGACAGGATTTCAAATGCTGTCCCGGCATCCAAACCTTTGGACAATACGGTTCTTGAAATTGAATCCGGGTTCTCCAGCACGTCCTTATGCGAGTTACTGGAACCTACGGTCGTAACAATACCTTCACCGACCCGTGCAATAATCGTTTCTTCTCCAGCACCCCCAACAAGTCGATCAATGTTGGCACGCACCGTAACACGAGCTTTAACCTTCACTTCAATACCATCCTTGGCGACCGCAGCAACAATAGGTGTCTCAATAACACGCGGATTAACGCTCATTTGGACCGCTTGCAGAACATCCCGTCCAGCAAGGTCAATCGCTGCCGCACGTTCAAACTCAAGCGGAATGTTAGCACGCTGCGCAGCAATCAACGCATTGATCACTCGGTCTACATTCCCTCCTGCGAGAAAGTGGCTTTCCAGCTGGTTGATGTTCAAGCCCAGACCCGCCTTGGTTGCCTTAATGAGTGGATTGACAATTCGGCTTGGCGTGACGCGCCGTAAACGCATAGCTACCAGCGTAATGATGCCAATGCGCACACCCGAAGCCAATGCTGAAATCCACAGCATCACCGGGAAGAAACTAAAAAATACGCTCAATACAATAATCACTACAACGGCAATCAGCAAAACGCTGACAATACCCGATTCGAACACTCGCATCATCCTCCATTAATCTAATTCTTTGTTATTTGCTTGTTTAGACGCTAGTGTCTGCCTTGACCACAATTCGCCCGCCTTCTACTTTGGATACTATAATCGGCATATCTGTAGCAATAAACTCGCCGTTCGTTACAACATCGACTCGCTCATCAGCGATCAGCACCGTTCCGGCTGGACGAAGTGGAGTCAGACTGACACCTCTTTGACCTAATAGCATTTCCCGGTTCACAACTGAAGAAAAACCTTGTTCAGCCGTTAAACTTTCTTTAAGTATAAAACGGTTCCATATCCCTCGGTCCTTGAATACAACCGCGATGATCGCCACCACGGCAACCGCAGCTGCAAAGGCAATGCCCAAAGATATAAACGCATGCTGCATGTTGTATGCTGCACGAACAACTCCGGCGACAAGGCTGACGGAACCCAGAATGCCCAAAATACCAAAACTCGGGATGAACATTTCAAGTATAAGCAGAGCCAGACCGATAATAAACAACAACCACGTCTCCGAACCTGCAAAACCAGCGATATAATTGCCGAAAAAATACAAACCAAATCCGAGTATGCCCAAAATTCCCGGTACACCAAAACCGGGTACGATCAACTCAATAACAATACCTGCGATACCGATAAATAAAAGCAACGTCTGTACAATTGGGTTGGTCAATATCTCGGCTGCTTTTTCAGCCCATGTTCGCTCCACATGAATGACATCATCCGTGCTGTAACCCATCCACTGAATAACCTCTTGTTCGGAAGACGCGATGTGATCCGCATAACCCAACTTCAGCGCTTCCTCACTGGTTAAAGAAATGATCTGACCATTTTCCTTGTTAAAGTTCATCTCAGGAATAGATATGGTCGTTTTAGAGTCAACCATACCTCTGGCAATATCCGGATTACGTCCGCCAGCTTCTGCGGCAGATGCCATGCTACTCTTCCACCAGGCTATCGTTTTTGGATCTGTGATAGCCTGCCCCCCGCCGTCTACTAACGCTGCTGCTCCGATAATACTCCCCGGTTTCATAACAATCTTGTTTGCGCTCAACGCAATATAGCTACCCGCTGAGGCCGCTTCGCCCCTTATATAGGCTACGGTCGGAATTGGACTGTCTTTAATCAGTTTGCCCAGCTTCTCCGCTGTATCTACCCGTCCACCGGGAGTGTTAATATCCAGTAAAATCAGACCTGCTTTGGAATCTGCTGCTTCTGCAAATCCACGTTCCATAAATTTGCCCAGGCCATGCTCAATTTCCTGATCGACTGGTATAACAAACACAGCTCCACCTTTAGTTTGGGCCGCCGCTGATTCGGAATGAACTAAGGGCAACAGCAAAACGGATACCATAATCCACAACGTTAAAAGGATCCATTTGCGACTGGAGTGGTGATGTTCTCTATGCATTTCTCTCCCCCCTTTCGATCTCTCTATGTTACAGCATACCAAACTTTGTTAGACAAACTATACAGTTTTCAGGATTTAATGTGAAATTATTGGGTATATTGCTAATCCTGACGGCTGCCAAATACTTTACGCACCCAATGAACATCACGTTTCACATAATTAACAATAGCGCTTACATATAAGAATCTTCTCATCATTACATTCTATGGTAGGCAACACATATATAGAAATAACACCCTCTGTAAACAGAGGGTGTTGTGTTTTCCTGTTTGTCGCAGGTTTATTGCAGAAATTGCTGAACCGCTTGGTTCACGAGCTTACCGTCAGCGCGGCCTTTTACCTTAGGCATCAAGGCCGTCATTACTTTCCCCATCTCGGCTTTCGAAGAAGCACCGGTTTCCTGGATGGTCTGCTGTACAATAACTTTAATTTCTTCCTCAGAAAGTTGTTCGGGAAGGTACTGAGCGATGATCTCTATTTCTGCTTTAGTGCTTGTCGCAAGTTCATCACGACCGGCTTTTTCAAATTCATGGAGGGCATCTTTTCGCTGTTTGATCTCACGACTCAGAATATCAAGCACTTCGTTGTCGTCCAAATCCCGTTTCAAATCTATTTCAAGATTTTTAATCGTAGAACGAACCATTCGAATGGTGGAGAGTTTGAACTTGTCCTTACTCTTCATTGCTTGCTTCATATCTTCGTTCAATCGTTCGCTCAAATTCATGATTGCTTAGATCCTCCTAGAACTTTCTCTTACGAGCAGCCTCGGACTTTTTCTTGCGCTTTACGCTTGGCTTTTCATAATGCTTGCGTTTCTTCACCTCAGCCAATACGCCATCCTTAGCAATGGAACGTTTAAAGCGACGAAGTGCAGCATCAATTGTCTCGTTTTTGCGAACTTTAGTTTCAGACACCAGTTTTCCCTCCCTCCGACCAGACCGTCCAAGAGCAATAACACGGTTCATCAAATTTTATTATAGGTGAAACGGAAACCAGGTGTCAACCTATAAGAAAAAATGAATACATAAAGGGCCACTTTTCTCCATTCACATCCGTATTACTGAAAAGACAAGCTCTGTCATTTTTTAAGAATGTGAGTCCGAAATACCTGTCAAGGCACCCAATTTGGCGCCGCCCAGTAAGTGATAATGCAGATGCCCCACCGCTTGTCCACTATCCGGGCCACAGTTGTTAATCAACCGATAACCAGACTCGGCGATTCCTAACTTTTTCGCAACCTCAACCGCAACACGATGAATCTCCGCGATAAGAGGAAGATCCTCCTCCGTCACAGCGTTCATTGAAGGAATATATTTTTTGGGAATAATGAGCACGTGTACTGGCGCCGCAGGCTGGATGTCATGAAATGCGAGCACATTGTCGGTTTCCAACACCTTCTTGCTGGGGATGGTTCCATCCACAATTTTCAAAAACAGATCGTCCATTCAAAACCCTCCTTTGGCAGTGAGCCGATCCTAAGCAAATAGACACAAACACCCCTTGCTCTCGGCATTCAAAGTTATGTATTTCCCACACTGAATAGAAACATATACAGCCATGTTTGGTTATACTTATGTTTCTATATGTATCATAACGGAAAAAGGGTCTTAATACCAGTTTCCCTTACTAACTTCCTCTATAATGGCTTTCACCCCTCCATCAATTTGATCCAGCTGTGCGCGCGAAATACTTATGCGCAAAAACTTCTCTTGTTCCCTATAGCCTGATAAATAAAAGCCTTTGCCAGCTACAACCTGGATGTTCCTCGCAGAAAGACACTGTACCAAGCGTTCCAAATTCACTGTCCGAGGCAGTTTAAACTGCATATAAACTCCTGAGGTTACAGCTGAAGTCTGAACGTATCCGGCCTGATTGTATCGTTCCACGGCCTTGTTCAGAGTACGAATGCGCTCCGAATACAGTTTACATATCGTGTGCTTGTGGCGTTCATACATTCCATTTTTAATATAAATATCAAGCGCCGCCTGAGACAACATAGATGTGTCGACATATCTTTTATAAGCGTTAAACGACTTTAATAGGACTTCTGGCAATACCGCAACTCCTAATCGCAAGCCAGGGAAAATGATTTTCGAGAAGCTTTTCAAATAAATAACATGGTCCGAATGGTCGTATGCATAAATGGGATCAAAAAGATGATCGGCCCCCAAATCTGCCATATAGTCATCTTCTACGATGTACACATCATATTTGGCGGCTAAGGCAGCTATCGCTTTTCGCTCCTCTGTGTTGTAAGAGACTCCTAATGGATTATGATATCTTGACATGGTATAAAAAAACTTGATGCTCTCGTTCTTAAATTGATTCTCCAATTCGTGAAAATCCATACCTTTCGCTGTCCGGACGATGGTACTGACGGGTATGTTCTCTTCCTCCAGAAAGCGCAAATAAATATCGTAACTTGGCTGCTCGACCAAAACCTTTTCTTTGCCATTGGGAAACGGCATTTTAGCGAGTATCTCCAATGCCTGCTGAACACCCGAAGTAACGATAATCCGATCCATTTTTGCAAACACCTGAGTATTAGCCAAATGGGAAACCAACGTATGACGCAGTGTTTCCAGTCCTTGCGAATCGCCATAAGTGAATAGATGATATTTGTAGGTATCAATAGCCTGATTCAAACAATGTTGGAAATCCAGATAAGGGAATACATTTAAATCCGGGGAGGCCGAAGCAAAATCAACGGAGTCTTGCATATGACTATGGTGTAAATCGCCCGAATTTTCCACTACATAGTATCCACTTTGCGGTATGGAATAGATGGCGTGTTTCTTTTCAAGTTCAGAATATGCCCGCAGAATCGTGCTTTTGCTGCATCTATATAATTCTGAAGCCTCACGGACCGACGGTAGCTTGTAACCTGATTTATATTGTCCCTCGCGAATTTTAAGCTCTATATCCAATAAAATTGATACATATTTTTTCACAATATCCACCCACCTGCTCTTTACATACTCATTAAATGCTCATTTCATTACATGCTTATTCCGTCTTATGTTTCTTTCACGCTAGATGTTACCATGGTTTATAGATAAACAGGATACCTTATTTCATTGAACTGTACTGATACAGTTTCAATTATTGGATCATATTTGGGATGGTTTACGTGAAAAAGAGGCTGTTTCTTCATAAAGGAAGAAACAGCCTTGCATGGTGATGATGTATGGATGCGCCTTAAAGTCACTTGTACTGTACAAGAGCTGTAGGCGGGAGAGAGCAGAGAATTCACTATATCTGGCGACTAAGAAATTAGGATTAGTAATAAGGCAGCAAGCTGATCGCTGTCAACGCTGCAAGTGGCAGAATCAAACGATTAAAGCGACGGCGTCCGTAGGGGAACCCATATGCATAAGCAGGTACTGGATACGGGTACGGATACGGATACGGAGGATAAGATGCATAGCCACCATAAGCACGGGAACCGCAGCCACAATTGTTAGGCGGATACGGGAGATTAACATTGACATTCTCCATCTCGTCTCCACCCATAGGAACGGCTAAGTATATCTTTTCATCATCCACATGCTCTACAATGCCATCATACATTGTCCCGTCCTTCACCCATACGCATACATAACGATGCATATGCTTTTGACATAGTGTTTTAGCATCCGTCTGTTCCGGTGCTGTAACTTTTTCGGTTGTCATGCTTTTTTCCATGGTTGTTTCCTCCTAGGCTCTTGCATGTATACCGTATGTTATTCAAAAACGGGCCATTTGCTACATCAAATTGGGCGAATTCCGGCTTGCAAAAAAAAGAAGCACCCCGGGAGCTCTTGGCAGAGCCCCTCTGAACGGACGTATGATGGGAAGATTTCTTCCGCAGCATACGTCCGCCGGGGTGCTGTATGATTAACTTGTCGGCTTGGCTGTATTATAACAATAGTTTGAAACTGTATCTGTGACCTGTATCACATTACTTCAAAAAGTTTCCATAACCACACGTGATCCGCCTCCAGCCTGCTCTGCTGGAAGAACAACCAACTTGCGCGGAAGACGGGCCCGTAGTTCAGGCACATGACTAATCACACCAACAGACAATTGATCGTGGTGCAGCTTTTCCAGTGAGGTGATCACCGTGTCAAGCAGCTCAGGGTCCAACGTTCCAAAGCCTTCATCCAGAAAGAAAAATTGCAGAGGGTACTGGCCCCGCAATTGAATTTGAGCCGACAGCGCAAGCGCAAGCGACAAGGAGGTCAGGAACGTTTCGCCACCGGACAAGGTCGATACCGGACGTTTGACCCCACCGTTGGCATCGTCACTAATGACAAAACCACCGCTGGAATCTACCTCTAGCGCGTATCGCTGCTTGGTCAGAAAACGCAGGCGGCGTGAAGCCGATTGACTGACCTGCATGAGCTGCTCCTCAGCAATATATTCAACAAAGGCATTGCCGCGAAAAACAGTCTGGAGCTTGGACATTTTTTCCGCTTCACTACGCAAATGTACACGATTGGACTCCAGCTCCATCCAGCGGACGTGCCGACGCTGCAAGTCCTCTAAATCACGCTCAGCCTTGGCGCGATTCTGAAGCGCCTCTTCGTCGCGTGCACGGCAATCACGTAGCTGTGCAGTGGCCGCTTCCCACTGTTCCTCTGTTACCGTTGCTCCATTCAGCTGCTCTTCGACATGCTTTAAGCGGGAAGACATCTCCTTTTCCCGTTCTCGATGTAAACTCACTTCACGCTCATAGCGTGCGGCTTCTTCCGGTCCCAGGCAGCATTCCATAACCTCTGCTTCCGTAGCAAAAGAGGAGGCTTCCAGACGACTGCCCCAACGGGACTCTGCCATCTGACGTCTTTCTTCTGCCGAGTCGGAGGCCTGCCGGGCAATCAGTGAAGCATGAACGGCTTGCTGCTTGCGTTCTTCCGCTTCAGTACGTTGTCGTGCCGCGACTTCGGCTCCGTTTTTCAGCCCCAACAGTCGCGAGGTCGCTTCTTCCAGCAATGAAGCCGCTTGGCCATCTCCAACCCACTTTCGGAGCTGGGCCAGCTTTTCGCGAAGCGAATCATCTTTGCTTTGGAGCCCTGTACGACGGGCAATAATGATTTTGTCTTCCTCGATGATACTCTGCTGTATCTGTTGAACACGCGCCGCCTTTTCTTCGAGGAAGGTCACACTCGTCTCCAGCCGGGACCGCAGCTCTTCCGCGCGCCCATCGCGCTCCTGCATGGCGCGGTAACGCTCCGCGGCTTCGTCCGGAGCGACATCCGTTAGCTGCGCCGCCCATTCGGCGCGCAGCCCCTCGCTGCGCGTGGTGCATGCCTCGCGCTTGCTCTGTGCCTGCGTCAGCGCTACAGCTGCTGCCTCCTGCTCGGCGGCGGCACGGATACGCCGCTGCTGTCCAGCGGCGTCTGCTTCGCGCAGCGCCAGTGCCTCGGCAGGCAGCGCATGCGCACGTGCGGCTAGCTCGGCTGCAGCACGTTCCAGCGCCGCGCAGCGCTCCGCCCATGCTGCGGCACCACGCGGCTCTGCTGGCGCTGCCGCAGGCGTGAAAGGCTCGCCCGTGGCGGCAGCGCCGCTGTCTGCGGTGGCGGGCTGCGCCAGCAAGCTGCGCTGCTCGTGCAACTGCTGGCGCAGTGTGAGGCGCAGCTCCTGCAAACCGAGACGCAGGCGTTGCAGCTCATCCGGCGCAGCGGCATCCGCGCTATGCGCCGCGGCAACGGCAGGCGCGGGATGATGCAGCGAGCCGCACACTGCGCACGGCTCGCCTTCGCGCAACTCGGCAGCGAGATGCTGAGCGAGACGCCCCAGCTCCTCGGCACGGAGCTCGTGACGCAGCTGTTCTTCCTCGGCAGCCAGTGACGACATATCGGCGGTGATTTCTGCCTCCAACGTCAGCAATGCCTCAATGCCATCAGCTGCCTGTGCAGCAAGGGCAGAACGCCGTGCCTCCGTCTCCTGTGTCTCCTGGTCCGTCAGCTTTAGACGTTCGTCAGCTTGCGCAAGCCGTTTCTCCTGAGTCACGTACTCCAGTTCAGCTTCACGCAATTGCTCATTCGCGATTTCCAGCTGTTGCAACCGTTGCACAGCCTCTTGCAGCATACGCCGCTCATCTGCTCGCACTTCATTTTGCTTTAGCTCTTGTTGAAGCTCTTGCTGTCGCTTCAAGCCTCGCGTCTGTAGCTCTTGTTCCTTTGCGAGTCCTTCTGCATGTTCAGCAAGGATTTGTTCGCTATGCCCAAGCTCGGCCGCCAGACGGTCCCGTTCGGTCCGCAACGCTTCCGTATCACGCTCCAGTTGAAGCGCCTGTTCTAGTTGGTCGATCCGAAGCAATAGCTTTGGTTCTTCGGCACTGAGTGCTTGCCGGGCCTGCTCATCTGCTTGCGCAGAGACAAGCGCAGCCTCCTGCGCGGTAGCGGCCAGGACTGCCACTTCTTCGGCAGTCTTATGCCGTTTTTCCGCTTCAGCAATGGCTTCCTTCCAATCCGTCAGCGCAGGCAGCAATGCCTCGGCTGAAGTTGCTTGTCGAAGCTTGTGCTCCAGCAAAGCAATGCCCGGCTCCTGTGCTGCCAACTGCTTCAGCTCTTTCGATCTTTGGCTGAGCTCGATGACTAGCTCACGTGTTTTGTTTAGCGCCTCCGATTCACGTGAGACACGCTCTAGCTCGCGACGCGAAGCTTCTGCATTGGCAATCGCCTCTTTGAGACGCAACTCTACATGTTCAAGTGCTTCAGCACTCGCATCCCCCAGCCCTTGCTGCTCCGCCTCTAATGCTTTCAGTGCGATATCGTTATCTTTCACACGACGGCTTAGCTTCTGTGCAAGTTGATCTCCGTACTTCTCCAGATGGAACAAACGCTGTAGCATCTGTCTGCGTTCACTGCCCTTTAAGGACAAGAATTCCGCAAACTTTCCCTGCGGCAATACGACAGCTCGTGTAAAATCGTCCATTTTCAGGCCGATATACTCCTCCACACAGCGCGTCACATCCTGCACCTTATCGGCAAGCACTTCCTCGCCATCCTCTGTTAACGCAATAAAACGGCTAAGCGTATTATTAACCGATACGCCTCCAGCACGTTTGAAACGTCGTTCTACACGGTAACGGCGAGGTCCTTGAGCTGACATTAATTCAAACGTAAATGCAACAGACAACGTATCCTCGGCATGATTCATAATGCCTTGTGTACCATTCACTGCCCGCTCCACTTTACCGTACATAGCCAACGTAATAGCATCCAGCAGCGTTGATTTACCACTACCCGTTGGGCCGAATATTCCGAACAATCCAGTTTCGGTCAAATCGTCAAAGCGAATTTCCTGCGACTCCCGGTAGCTTTGCAACCCCGCCAGTTTTAGAAGGATTGGTTTCATGCGTCCTCCTCCTCAGCGTGATCTCTTGCATCATCCTGTTCCACCAGCTCCAGAAACAACTGCACTAATCCGTCATCTGGCTGTGCTCCGCCTGTCTGCCGCTGATAGAATGCCCGGAACAGCTCATGCACTGGCAGTTCTGATCGTTGGTGCTCCAGCTGTGCGGCAGCCATTTCTGGATACATGGGGCGAATATGAATGATACCTTCACGGCTTTTGCGCAGCCGCTGAATATCTCCCATTGACATTGCTTCATCCAGCGTAATTTCCAGATCAATAAAGGCATCGGCATCTAGTCCTTCGTCCAGCCAGCGATATACTTCCTCCAGACCTCCCCGTGCGCGCCACCTCACTAATGGGCGTCCACTGGTAATATACAGTTCCTCGACCTGAGCAGGCTTGCCAGCAACCACGTCAATTAACGTAACCGATTTGGCTTGTCCGGCTTCGGAAAAGCTATAAGCCAGCGGCGAGCCACTGTAACGCATCAGCCCGTCTCCTTTCACATATTGGGGACGATGCAAATGTCCTAGAGCCGTATACTGTGCCCCAATGCTCAAAGCAGACGGATCTACGGTATACGCCCCCCCGACCTGAATCGGGCGTTCCGAGTCCGACTCCAGCCCGCCGAGCACATAAATATGGCTCATTGACAAATTGACGGTGTCAGGCCGAAATGCTGTACCCAGCTGTGACATCAGCAAGCCCACACGGCGACTGTATGCCTCGCGCAAGACTGTTTCATCTCCGTCTTCAGACAATAGCTCGTTCAGACGAGACTCGGAGGGATATGGCAAGGCTGCAATGCATGCCATTTCACCCGTTCGCGGTGTACGAACGCGTACCGCTTCCCCATGGGGCAGTCCCAGCAATGTAATTCCGCGCCCGCTCACCAGTGGTGTGACCGAGGATACCCTTTCCGGCTGATCATGATTGCCCGCAATGACGACTAGTGGTCTTCCTCCAGCCGTAAGACGGGCAGACGTTTCATAAAACAATTGCTCGGCTGCGGCTGAAGGATTGACTGAGTCGTATACGTCTCCAGCCATCATAATCAAATCGGCCTGCTGATCGTCAGCCATTTTCGCTAGTTCTTCCAAAAACGCCTCCTGCTCCTTCAAACGGCTGCGTCCTTCCAACGTGCGACCCAAATGCCAATCACCTGTATGCAAAATCCGCATGTTATTCCTCCTCTCCCTAGCTATATAACTACAGCTGTACACTCTCTCCAGCTTCTAAAAAATACAGCCACTTCTCAGCAACCTTTTTGCCTGTAATTTCTTCGATCACACGGGCATACAGCTCCAATTGAAAACGATATTGGTCTGTTAAATGGGACAGTGTACGATACTCAGATATCCGATCTGTTTTATAATCCACCAGCACGAGTCCTTCGGGAGTTTCAAATAGACAGTCAATAATGCCGTTCATCAGCACTTTATCTCCGTCCTGTCCACCTTCCGAATCTGTTTCTTGTCCTGGTGACATCGATGGTAAGCTGTGGTTCCAGTAATCGTTTGCCCGCATGGTATAAGTAAACGGAAGCTCTCTTTGAACATGCGATGCCCCCAACATTCTGCTACCCAGCTCACTAGTGAAAAAGCGTAATATTTTATTCGTATCTAGCGCCTTTGCATGGACATTCAGTAACATACGCTGATTGAGCAAACGAGCCTTTGTTTCCTCAATAACTTCGGCGCTCATCCCCCCATCTAGTGGCAAATGCAGCATCAACGTATGATAGACCGTTCCTCGTTCCGTTGGAGTCAGTCGCTGATTCCCCATAAACTTAGGTCTGCGCAAGTGTAATTGACTGCCCCCAGTGTGAGAATCCTCCCGATCCTCCGGTAACTCTGCTAGTACGGTGGTAGATAGATTCAACCAGTCGTCCGATCCCATCTCCTGCATTTCCAGCCATCTTTTCATCTCAGTAACCGATGTATTGGCTGCCGTCTTGCCGGCCCGCTCATACGGATAGGTCCAGGAAAGAGCAGCTTCAATGTCCGTTTCACTCTTTTCGTTCAAGTCGATTAGCTCCGCATTTCTCAGTGCTTCTGTCTTCTTTTGGCGCTCTTCGCCCGACACCTCTTCCTCATGATCTGAGTTCACACGAGAGCCGGAAAATGTTTCCGAGGCCACAATTTTAAATAACCAGTCTGTTCCCGGCATATGTTCCAATTTGTGATAGTACCCATCTTGATCACCTGCCGCTTCCCTCAACAAAGTAGCAGAAGGATGCCGAATCAAAGCGGGACCTACCCAGTCCAGATAGCTGCGGCCTGCCGCCAGCATATAGTCTGGTAAGACCGTTTCCGTATGCTCTTTGGCACGTGCCCAACCCGCTGCGCGTGAAGCTAGATCCTTCACGGTTCCGGTCATAATCAGCTTTTCACGCGGCCGTGTAAGCGCCACGTATAACACCCGCATTTCCTCAGCCAATAGCTCCAGCTGTGAGCGTCGGCGGATCGCTAAATTGGGCAGCGTAGGGTAGCTGACACGATTTTGTTCCTCCACATATTTAGGACCAAACCCCAACTCCTTGTGCATAAGAAACGGCGCATTGAGATCCTGTTGATTGAACATTTTTGCCGTCCCGGCTATAAACACGATAGGGAATTCAAGTCCTTTACTTTTATGAATGGTCATAATGCGGACAGCTTGATCGGGTTCGGTCCCCCCGCTAATGGATCCTAAATCACCGCCTCGCTCCCGTAGACGGGAAATGAAGGTCAGAAATCGGAACAATCCTCGGTTGGACGTTGAAGTCTCATACTGTCTCGCTCGGTCATATAGCGCCCGCAAATTGCTTTGACGCTGTGAGCCGCCAGGCAGTCCACCGACCCAATCCAGATACCCTGTTTCCTCCAGCACATTCCAAATCAATGCACTTAAGCTACCTTGTCGGGCTTCCTGCCGCCAGGCTTCCAAATTATGCAAAAATGAACGTAGTCGGGCAGACAACGTATTCCCGTTATTTCTATTACCAAAGTCAGATGAAGATAAAGAGTCCTCAGGGAAAAGATACAACTCCATGATGTCAGCAGTGGTCCCTTTTTCGCTCTCCTTCAGTGGGTCCGCCTCTGCCGCCGCCAGCAATGCGCCATAAAACAATCCATCCGGCTTTTCCAACCGAATTTGTGCCAGTTCATCTTCGGTCAAGCCGACAATCGGCGAACGAAGCACGGATGCAAGCGGGATGTCCTGCTGCGGATTATCAATAATGTGCAGCAGAGACAACATTACCTCAACTTCCGTTGCTTTAAAAAAGCCAGTCGTCTGCTCCCCGGAGGCCGGAATGCCCTCAAGCCGCAGTTCCTCTACAATTAGGGGGGCCCACACGCTTGCCGAACGAAGCAAAATGACGATATCGCTGTAGACTGCCGGACGCATCGCTTTTAATCCTCTGTCGTAAATCAACAGTGGTTGTCCGGTATCTCCGGTCAGTTCTTTAATCCGTTGCGCAATCGCACGAGCCTCTAACTGTGCCGTTTCCAGCTCCACAAGCTCAGCCAGCTCACTTTCCTGAAAAACAGATTCGTCCTCCGTTTCGGACAGCTCCGAAGCCTCGGAAAGACCATGGCCACCCTTATCTACTAACAGCAGCTCAGGTGCATATACAGATGCGGTGTCTTGATCCGACGGGTCGGGATAGGATGCGCCGTGTACCAGCCACGCTCGTTCATCGTACTCAATTTCCGCCACATCCACACTCATAATCTGGCGGAACACCAAATTGACCGCATCGACAACTTCCTCCCGACTGCGGAAATTACGCGCCAAATCAATTAAAAATCCATCTTCCTGCTCCTGCATGCCGTACCGTTGATACTTATTCAAAAACAGACCCGGCTCCGCCAGCCGAAACCGATAAATACTCTGTTTCACGTCGCCCACCATAAAACGGTTACCCGGTTCCTCCCGTGATACCAGCCTAACGATATCTTCCTGTACGGTATTCGTATCCTGATATTCATCTAACAGCACCTCGTCGAATTGCGCCTTGTATTCGAGCGCAGCGTCGGAAGGTAGTAGCTTGTACGGAGTAGAATCGGGATGTCGTAATATTTTCAGACAATAATGTTCCAAATCCCCGAAATCCACCAACCCTTTTGACTGCTTGTGCTGTTGAAAACGTTCCCCGAATACAATCACGGTTTCTACCAATTCGTCCATCAACGGAGCTGCGGCGTGTAGCTCCTCCCAATAGGCTTCTGCTCTCCTGCCAAACAGGGAAGCCTTCATATCTGTAATCATTTTTTTGGCTGCTTCGCGCAGCGTCTTAACCCGTTCCTGCAATGCAGGCTCAGTCTGATCTTTTTTGACCGGCTTGAGCTTACCGAAGGCAGCTGCCTGAAAATGATCATATAGAGATGCCCACGGCTGTGTCTCCAATTCCTGCAGCAATCCCTTCACCATCGCCGTATCCTCTTGCAGCGTCACTGTATAAGGTGCAGGACCGCCGGGCTGCATAGCAGTTTCATGCGCCTGTTCCAGCAAGCTCGCTGCTCCGCGCAATGAAAGTGCAGCATCCGCCAAAATGCTGCGAACCCAAGGCGTCTCTCCGAGAGCCGCTACATCCTGCACACGAAATGCAGCTGCTGTCTCCCGCAGCCAATGCTCCGGCCAAGGATGACTTTGAGAAAAATCATACAACCGCTGAACAAGCACATACATCGCATCATCGGTGCGTTCTCCACTAAACCAGTCGACTAGTCTGCGGAATGTACTGCCTTCATCATGAGCCTCATATTTCTCCTCAAACAGTTCTTCTAGAAGCTCCTGGCGCAGCAATTCTGTCTCATGCTCATTCATAATCCGAAAACCAGGATCAAGGGGAATGGCCTGATAATGCCTGCGGATGACCTCCATACAAAATGAGTGAAGCGTCGTAATCGAGGCCCGATTCAGCAACGATAGCTGACGGCGTACATGTTCACTTTCCGGTTCCTGCTCCAATACACGTTCCAACGCTTCGCGTATCCGTTGACGCATTTCGGCGGCGGCTGCCTTCGTAAAGGTCGCTACCAGTAACCGATCCACACTGAAGCCAAGCTGGGGATCGACAATTTTACGAATAATACGCTCTACAAGCACCGCTGTTTTACCAGACCCTGCCGCTGCCGCAACCAGCATGTTGTTACCAGATTCCGAAATGGCACGCCACTGGTCATCGCTCCACATACTGCCTTCCGGCTTCGGTAAACCTTTAATGTTTGACATGCCTATCATTGGTCCATTCCTCCTTTCCCTTCCTGTGTATGACCCAGCAGATTCCAGATCTGATCCTTACCGGGTTTACCCCATTGATTGTAGCCACTGCCCTCCAGACTGTCGTCAAATTGACAAACAGGCTTAAAAGAGCAGAAGGTACATGCCGTCTCTTGCTGGATACGATACGGTTCAATGGCCACATCGCCCTCTGTCATCCGTGTACCAATCGTCCGAATATTATTACGCACCGAAGCTAGCAGGCTGTCCCACTGTTCCGGCGAAGCAACCGAGGCACTGCTATAAAAACTACCGTCTGCTTTCACCGCAACAGGTAAAATAGAAGAATATCCCTTGTCCAATGATGTATCCATCTGCCCAACTACATCCCGATCCGCAAGCAATAATCCTTTCATCTTAAAACGTTTCAAAAGCTCCTGACGGGCCTGTTCTGCGCTAAGACCGTTAGGCGACTGTAACATCGGATTGTGGACGTGAAAATACAGCGTACCCGCCGGATAAGCAGTCTCGCCCAACCATTCCTCCGCCGCATTCAGCAGCACATCCAGGTACGTGAGCATTTGCAAGGACAAGCCATAGTACACTTCATGCAGCTTGAGATCCTTTTGGCTGGACTTGTAATCGATGACACGCAAAAGTAAACCTTTTTCTCCCTCTGCCACATCTACACGGTCGATCCGTCCGACAATTTCCATCACAACACCGTTATCTAACCGGAAGCTTAACGGAGGAAGCTGCTGACCCGGCCCAAAGTCCAACTCCAGCCCAATCGGCTCAAAACTACCTCTTCGCGCATGTTCACCTAAAATCAACGAAGCACGGCTCACGATATCTTTCAATTTGCGCAAAATGTACCCATACCGCTTGGAGCTCATTAGAATCTCGCCTTGCAGACGAGGAGCCAAACGCTCCACTGTACTTTCCGCCTCTTGGCGGCATTCCTCCGTGCTGAGACTGCCCCAGCTGACATTGCGATTACGCAGATTGATCGCCATCTCTCCAAGCGCTGCATGGAATAATTGTCCGATATCCGGGGCCTTCAGGCGATACATTTGACGTTCCTTCAAACGAAGACCATGAGAGGCAAAGTGCGAAAATGGACATGCCACAAAACGTTCCATACGAGATACGCTGGTACGCAGCTTGCTGCCGTACAGACGACGGCTCGTTTCCTTCTGCATTTCGGCATGGTTCTCGTAAAAAAGTGAGGTCAACAGCTGACGCAGCTTGTCCTTCTCACGCCCTTGCTGGCTGGCATACCAGTTATATACCTCCCACCAAGGAGATAAAATGTCACCGCCACGTCGCCAATGCCGTAATTGCGCAATGAGCTGCGGCAAAGCCTCGGACGGATGAGAAGCATACTCCCATTGCGTCGTCCAAGCATCCCCAGGCAAAGGGTATCCAGCCAGTGGGCGTTCGTCCAGACTAGGAAACAATTGCCGCACATGTCGTACTAACTCAGACGGCAACAATGACTTGCCTTCTTCATCAGTCACGGCATAGCTCATCCACAGGCTTCTACCGGCTGAAGTAAGGGCCGTATAAGCGAGAAAACGTTCGTCCAGCAGACGTCTTGTCATATCCGGCGCCAGCTCTACGCCTCGTTCGTTTAATGCCGTACGCTCCTGCTCATTCAGCACACCGTCCTCATGGAACACAGCCGGCATCACACCTTCGTTCATACCTAGCACAAAAGCATGTTGAATACCGGTCACACGTGTACGATCCGTGTTTCCGACTAGAACCTGATCCAGAGCTGGCGGAACAAGTCCCATACGGAATTCAGCCAATCCCGTTTCCAGCACACCCGCAAACAAAGAGGTATCCAGCCTCTCGTCACCCATCATTTCGACGATTTGATCCAGTAGTTCAAGCACTGCATCCCATACCTGACGATGCTCCTTGGCCTGCTCAGGATTTCCTGCTTCCTCTGCCTGATGAATGAAGGCGTCCAGCTTGTGGCCAATTTCTGCATCCTCCAGTAACAGATATACCGCTTCACACTTCTCAAGTGCAGTTCGTGCCTTGCCCACACGTTTCTCAAACGCACGTAAAGGCGTCACGATTACATCCCGACACAGCTCCATCAAATCCAACGTTTCATCCCGCCTACGGTTCCGTTCCTGCTCCTCCAGCTCCAGTGACAAGCTGGGCACAGCCTGCCACGGGCGACCGTCTGTCCAACGGCTACCTTGTATTCCGCAGGCCAGTACATAGTTTTCCAGACGATCCATCTCCTCGCGGCTCACCCGACCGTCCAGCGGTAGGAGAAGATCTGTTTTGACCGCACGAAATACATCCTCATATCGCCAGCGTCGCTGCACGATATCCAGTGAAGCCCGAATCAATTCCACTAAGGGATGATGCAATACACTTCTCCGCTGATCCAGAAATACTGGAACCTCATATTGTTTGAATATCGGTTCCACCCATGACTCATAATCTTCAATATGACGCACAAACAGGGCCATCTCCCGATAACGCGCGCCCTCATCTCGGGCTAAACGACGCATTTCGCGTACAGCACCTTCCAACTCAGCGCGGCGATTCGCCGCAGCATACAGTTTTATGCCTTCCGGCTGTTCTTCTGTCCACTGCTCTCGTAGCTGCTGCAGCCGCATCCGTTGTTCCTGATTCCGTAACCCTGTACGATATTCAAAGTTAGCCTCCAAATACGCCAACGCCGGACGCTCCTTAAATCTCGGCGGCGGATCAGGGCGAAGTAATTGTGTCTGCGTCTCTATCATCAGCTCGTCTGCCATTCCTTTGAGCTTTACATACGTAGCCGCCGAAGGATGAAACAAATCCAGCTCATGCGGAAGCTGTCCGCTCTCGTAGCTGCGGTTGCAAGTCAGCGCCACTGTCAACGAAGAGGCATGCAGCATAAGTTGCTCCACCACTTTATATTCATGTGGTGTAAACCTACGGTAGCCATCCATCCAAATGTCTGCTCCACGCACAAGGGAAGACTCTGCAATCTGTTCTGCCAGCATGCGCAGCGTATCTTCACCGTCAATATATTTAAGCGTCAGCTCTCGTTCAAAATCCTCGTAGATTAGACTGATATCTTTGAGCTTGCCGCGCAAAATCGGAGTTGACTCTCCAGCAGCGTTCATTCGCTCCAGTTGCTCGGGTACAGACCGAGTATCATTTCCATACTGCTTCAGCTCCGTGAACAATGTATTCAACCGATCCACAAAGCCGAGCTGGTCTCCCGAATCCTTAAACAAACTCAGTTCATCCTTGCGACGACGAATAATTTTATATAAAAGCATCTTCTTGCCTTCTTCCGTTACAGGCACCAGCGCTGAACCCCCGGTTTCCTGCATAACTAAATAGGCAAGACGGTGAAATCCCATCACTTGGGCGCGCACCGACCCCTGAATACCGTTTCCGGCTTCTGTAAGTAACGCATGCTCAGAAGCAAATGACGATTGCTCCGGTACAAGTAACAGCATAGGCTTACCTAGCGGCTCCTCGCGTAACATAGACGTCATTTCATTGCGGATTAACGTACTTTTACCACTCCCAGAGCGGCCAATCAACAAACGGACCGACATGATGCGGCCTCCTTTCCAACGAACAACATTCTATTAAACAGTATAGCATATCAGGCAAGAGAGAAAAGAACGTACGTTTGCCATGTTGTAGCAATTCTTTCTCCCTCTAAAAAATAAATCAGTCCCGCAGATTGGCTTGGTGCACGCCTTCTCTACAGGACTGATTTATACCTAAAATGAGTCTATTTTACCTATTTAATCACCAAAAAGGCGATTGACTTTGACTTTGTATGACACCTAAAGCTGTGTCCGGCTGCGCACCTCAAAGATGGCGAATTTCAAGTAATGGCCTTCCTCCACACCCAAAATTTGAGGATGGTCCTTACCAGCTGCTCTCCAGTCTACCAGACGAAGGATTTTGCCGGCATCTGCCGCCGCTTCCTTAATAGTGTCCAAAAACAGCTCTGGCCGCATATGGAACGAACAGCTCGCTGTCACCAGATAGCCGCCCTCATTGACAAGCTTCATCCCATGCAGGTTGATATCTTTATATCCACGTGTAGCTCCTTTGACAGCGTTCTTCGTTTTGGCAAAGGCTGGCGGATCAAGAATGACCACGTCAAAGGTGCGTCCGCCACCCGCTGTCAGCGGCTTAGACGTATCTCCTTTGCCCCCGGCTCGTGCATTGCGTTCCTCTACACCTTTCACCTGATTGCGCAAATATTGAAAAGCATCGTCGACGACAAACTCGACGCGTTCCTCAAAACCGTTCAGCTTGACATTGTCCCGCGCACTTTCAATCGCATGCTCAGAAATATCAAGACAAGTTACTTTTTTAGCACCATATTTACAGGCATTGAGCGTAAAGCTTCCCGTATGTGAAAAACATTCCAATACGGTTGCGCCGTCCCAGAATGGGAATTCAACAACCTTACCACTTTTATTCACTGGCTTCATGACCGTTGTGGCAGCGTCCCCTGAGTCTGTAGCAACTTCTTGTAGCGTAATTCCACTACGTGCTCCCCAACCTGTCATCAACGGTGCTATGGCCGCACGATTTTCACGCTGGTCAAAGAAATAACCCGTCTTCTGGCCCTCTACGATATCAACCTTGATGTGCAGGCCATTTTCCGTCACCACTACATGACGCGGGCAATCACCGTACAAAGGACCCTTCGTTTGTTTCAATCCTTCCAGCTCTCGGATGGATACATCACTGCGCTCATATATACCAACAGGACCCAATACTTCAACGAGCGCATCCCTGATTTCTTCCCTGCGCCGATCCATGCCAAGCGTTAACAGCTGCACAACCAACACATCACCAAAACGGTCTACAATCAGTCCAGGCAAAAAATCAGCCTCGCCGTACACCAACCGATAAGCGTCTCCCCCGGTCACAAAACGTTCGCGGTGCTCCAGACATTTGCGAAAGCGTTGGGCAAAAAAGTTTTGATCCATCGCTTCCAGCGGCTCATAGGACATCACACGCACTGTAATTTGTGAAGCCGGATTATAGTAACCTGTCGCCAAATAACGCCCCTGATGGTTAACAATACTGACCAAATCGCCTGCCTCTGGGTCTCCTTCGATCTTGGCTATTTCGTTTTTAAACACCCAAGGGTGTGCGTGCTCCAGCCTTTTTTTACGGCTGCGTTCTAATATTACTGAAGGCAAAATCCTTCACTCCCATTCTTGGATTACTCAAAGTGTTAAAACGTTGTTCGATAGGGGCGCGGCTCTGCGGATCATTTGATCTTACGATCGCTGTTGCACGGGGATTCTTTGGATTTTATAAATGATTTTAATGGTAAGAATCCCCCTAGGTTTATACTTCCGAAGCAGCTTTCCTTTGGAAAGCTTTCAGGCGAACGCTCTCGCTTCTCCAGATTCAAATGATCCGCTTCGCTACTGCCCGCCTGTATATCGGCGTCACGCTTTTAAAGCTTGTGAAGATACTACAAAAATTATCGTTTTCCTAAAAAGAGCTTAGCCATGCTTGTCATGGCTGTCCTCGACAGATCATAGGCTGTTACATAAGTATTTTCACCTAGAAAAGGGGGCTATGCCCGTGCTTATACATGTTATACTCCCGCTGTGCGGCGGACTGTTTATTTTTTTGGGCGGGATGAAGCTGATGGAAGCAGCCCTCCGGCATTTGGCCGGCCCCTTCCTCACCCGCTGGTTGAACCGCGCCACCGTTTCCCCTTGGCGGGGCATGCTGTTCAGTTCAGGCATTACTGCCCTGCTACAAAGCAGCACCGCCGTAACGGTGCTGACGATCGGACTGGTCAACGCCGGGCTGT
>RCUE01000157.1_pt1 | contig 25080 bp, 21 predicted proteins | sample 2166111 | NCBI WGS metagenome assembly RCUE01 (sample SAMN09930795, study PRJNA488358) | compost metagenome | feature: garden; material: soil; isolation source: compost soil in phenylacetonitrile-enriched culture | place: Germany: Experimental Botanical Garden Goettingen | collected 2016-01-27 | reverse complement strand
GGTTCAAATGCAGTAACCTCATTGATCAGCAGTTTATAATGGGTGCCAAAGTCAGCCATGGAAACAACTACACCGTCTCCTGCCTTACCGTCAAATACCAGACGGGCTGGATCTTCGCGATCGCCGATACCTAACGGAGATACGATGATTTTAGGCTTGTTGCTTGCCAACGTTGGGTCAACTTCAAGCATATGGGATTGAAGGATCGATTCCTGACCAGCCGCTAATTCATAGGTGTAGTCTTCCATAAAGCCAGTGGATTGGTTATGGCTCATGACTTTAAGCAGGCGATCGAGCGCTGCAGTCTTCCAGTCTCCTTCACCAGCAAATCCGTATCCTTGTGCCATCAAACGTTGAACGGCAAGACCAGGGAGCTGTTTCATACCATAGAGGTCTTCGAAGTTCGTAGTGAAGGCAGTATAGCCGCCATGATCCAGGAATCGTTTAATAGCAATTTCATAGCTTGCTTGCACTCTTACACTGGCTTCCCAAGCTTCCTTGCTGTAAGTACCATAATCAAATTCATAGAGTTCGGAGTATTCCGCGAACAAAGCATCAATTTCTTCTTCCTTCACAGCATTGACGTACTGAACAAGGTCGCCAATTCCGAAGTAGTCAACGGTCCATCCAAATTGAATTTGGGCTTCGACCTTATCACCTTCCGTAACGCCAACATTACGCATATTGTCGCCAAAGCGGGCGACTTTGATATTGAAGCTTTCGTTATAAGCAACCGCTACATCCATCCACTCTGCGATTTGTTTTTGCACTTCTGCACGTTCCCAGTAACCTACAACCACTTTATTCTGTTTCTTCAAGCGGGCGTTGATAAACCCATATTCACGGTCACCATGAGCTGCCTGATTGAGGTTCATGAAGTCCATGTCAATTGTAGCCCAAGGAATGCTTTCATTGTACTGTGTGGCCAAATGAAGTAGCGGCTTTTGCAGCAATTTAGTACCGCGAATCCACATTTTTGCAGGTGAGAAAGTATGCATCCAAGTGATGACACCAGCAACCTCATCACGATAGTTGACTTCTTTCATAAGGCTGGTGATTTTGTCTGCACTAACTGCCAGATCCTGCAATACAAGCGGATAAGGCAGAACGCCGCTCTTATTTAGGGCATCGGTCATTTCTTGTGCGTGTGCTTTGACTTCTGCTAATGCTTCTTCTCCATACAGATGTTGTGAACCTACGACAAACCAGAACTGTTTTGTACCTACTGTTGACATAACATTCATCCTCTTTTCTTCGTTTTTAGTTTAGTTGGTCTTACTTTTGCCCGTAGTAGGCATCTTTCCCATGTTTGCGCAAATAGTGTTTATCTAGAATGCGCTGCGGCAATTCTTCGGCAAAATGATTCAATTCCCGTGCGAATAAATTCATTTTCGAAACTTCTTCCAACACGACGCTATTCATAACTGCGGATTTCGCATCTTTCCCCCAAGTGAAGGGAGCGTGACCCTTAAGCAGGACACCTGGCACTGCTAAAATATCCAGCCCGCGCTGCTCAAAAGTTTCGATGATGACACGGCCGGTTTCCGCTTCGTAACCACGGTCGATCTCCTCTTGTGTCAGGAAACGAGCACAGGGAACAGAACCATAGAAGGTGTCTGCATGAGTAGTCCCCATTACAGGTACATCCAGGCCTGCTTGAGCCCAAATCGTCGCCCAAGTCGAATGCGTATGCACAATACCGCCGATCTCTGCGTAGTGCTTGTAAAGTACGGCATGAGTCGGTGTATCCGATGAAGGTCTCATCTCTCCTTCAACAACATTGCCGTCAAAATCAACAACCACCATATCGCTAGGTTTCATCGTGTCATAACTAACACCACTCGGTTTGATAACGAATAAGCCACGTTCACGATCAACAGCGCTTACGTTACCCCAGGTGTATTTCACGAGTCCATGTTTAGGCAAATCCAGATTGGCTTGAAATACTTCTTCTTTCAGCTGCTCTAACACGTCAATTCCTCCAGTTTTCCACTAGATTATCTACAGCAGCCTGCTCAATCGCCAGGCCTTGTGTGTAGCGTTCTAAGAATGTTTCGAACCCCTTAACATCGGAACCGTCAGGATGAATTTCTTGTCCCTCAACATCTCTAAATACTTTTTGGTCGAGGAAGTCTTCCAGACTTTCTTGTTGATCCTTGTTCATCATGTAAGAAGCCAGAATAGCCATACCCCACGCTCCGCCTTCTCCAGCTGTTGCCATCACGGATACCGGAACATCCATGGCTGCCGCAACAATTTTTTGTCCGACGATAGGGGTTTTAAATAAACCACCGTGAGCCAGAATGCTGTCAATTGCGACGTATTCTTTCTTCGTCAAAATATCCATTCCGATTTTCAAAGCAGCAAATGCAGTGAACAGATGAGTCCGCATGAAATTGGCCAAATTGAAACGGCTCTCAGGAGAGCGGACAAACAACGGTCTGCCTTTCTCTATTCCGGTGATATTCTCCCCTGACAAATAGCCATAGCTGAGTAAACCACCGCCATCTGGATCCGCTTCCAAAGCCTTATTCAGCAACACACTGAACAATTGATTCGGATCCGCCTTGTGCCCCATGGCCTCATAGAATTCACGGAACAAGCCCAGCCAAGCATTGAGATCACTTGAACAGTTGTTGGCATGAACCATGCCGACCGGATTACCATTCGGTGTGGTCACCAGATCAATTTCCGGATATACCGCTGAAAGGTCTTTCTCTAATACAATCATGGCAAAAACCGAGGTTCCCACAGACACGTTGCCAGTACGTTTTCTCACACTATTCGTAGCGACCATCCCTGTTCCCGCATCACCTTCTGGAGGACAAAGCGAAATACCAGGTTGTAAATCTCCGGATTTATCTAAGATTTTCGCTCCCGCTGCGGTTAGTACACCTGCCTGCTCGCCTGAGATATGAACTTTAGGAATAATATCTTGTAACTTCCAATCGTAGCCTTTGGCTGCAATGAGTTCATCAAACTGCTTAACCATCGACTCGTTATAATCATGTGTAGTCTCATCAATTGGGAAAATACCCGAAGCGTCTCCGATACCAATTGCTTTGTTGCCAGTCAGCAGCCAGTGAATATATCCAGCCAACGTCGTCATAAAATCAATATGAGGGACATGTTGCTCTTCGTTCAATATCGCTTGATACAAGTGAGCAATACTCCATCGCTCAGGAATGTTGAATTGAAATTTATCAGTTAAAGCTTTTGCTGCAACCCCGGTTGTCGCATTCCGCCAAGTCCGGAACGGAACAAGCAACTCACCCTTGCTGTCAAAAGCCATATAGCCGTGCATCATTGCAGAGAATCCTATAGAACCAACCGTACGAAGGGTGACTCCATATTTTTGCTCAACCTCTTGCTTCATTTCACGATAAGCCTCTTGCAGGCCCATAATAATACTCTCTAAGTTGTACGTCCAATATCCATCTACCAGGAGGTTTTCCCACTCATAGCTTCCAGATGCGATGGTTTCAAAACGATGATCAATCAGCACTGCCTTGATACGTGTGGATCCAAATTCGATACCAAGTGAGGTTTCTCCCTTAGTAATCGCTTGTTTAATGTCTTGATCCATGCTCACGTTACTCCTCTCTCTGAACAACTGTTATAATCGCATTAATTGAAAGAAGGCGCTTTCTTTTGTTTACAGCCTTAGTATATTTTTTGTGCGTACATTTGTCAACACAAAACCGTAGTTATACTTACAAATAATTTGACAAACCGAGTGTTTTTCTAGTTTTAACTTTAGTATTTATACAGATAGGACAATAGATTATAATAAACTCATAATTATGCTAAAATATGTACATACAAATATTATAGATGCATTAATTAGTATTAGAACAACTTGGAAAGAAGGAATAAAGTGAAACCAAAGTATCAGGTCATCCTTGAGGATATAAAAAGCAATATTCTTTCAGGGGCATACAGCGTAGGAGAACAAATTCCAACGGAATTCGCTTTGCAGGATAAGTATAAAGTTAGTCGTCAGACGGTTCGGAAGGCTATTTTGGAACTATCCAACGAAGGTTTCTTAAGAAGTGAAAAAGGATCTGGCACCTATGTCAGTAACCAATTCCGCTCAAAGACTGGTGGGAACTCCAGTAATAAAACCATCGGAGTCATCACGACCTACATCTCTGATTACATCTTCCCCTCGATAATTCGCGGGATTGAAGCCAGATTAAATGAAGATAATTATTCATTACTATTAGCGAGTACCAATAATGATGTCGCCCAGGAAAAGAAAGCCTTGGAGATGATGCTGTCCTTTGGTGTGGATGGTTTGATCATTGAGCCTACGAAGAGCAATCTATATAATCCCAATATCGCTTATTATCTGACGTTCAAGGAACAGGATGTTCCCTTCATCATGATTAATGCCTATTATGAAGAGTTGGAAGTTCCTTACTTCTGCCTCGATGACGTACAATCCAGCTATCTGGCAACCAAAGAATTGATCGCTAACGGACACACACAGATTGGTATCATTGCCAAAATGGACGATTTACAAGGAAAGTATCGAATGAAAGGCTATATCAAAGCGCTTGGAGAAGCCAAATTACGGTTTCACCCCGAGCAAGTGCTCTCATTCTATACTGAAACGAAGCAGGATTTGTCCACCAATTTGAGGAAATTTCTGACCGAACAAAGAGACGAGTTAAGCGCAATTGTCTGCTATAACGACGAGGTAGGATTAGAAGTTGTACATGTATGCAGACAACTTGGGATATTGGTGCCCGAAGACTTATCCATTATTGGTCAAGATAATTCCTATATTTCCAAGAATGCAAACATCAAACTAACGACATTAACGCACCCCCAGGAACAAATGGGACGTGATGCCGCCGATTGGGTTATTAAGAAACTTCAAGGGAAAAAGGATCTACGTAACCACACCTATTATCAGCCTGTGTTAATTGAAGGAGAGACGGTTAAGAAGAAACTGAAGTGAAAAAGGATATGTAACTGTGGTGAATTTCCGTTTTTTCTGAATGAACCATCGCCCTTTAAACCTAGTGCCTAATTGTCATATGACACTTTGGAGTGACTTGGTATGGTGGGTGGCGAAATGTAACTTGTTGGTATGACAAGTCCTTTGCCATACTTGGTTTTGCCGGACGCTATAAGGCAAAAATACATTTCAAGGAGAAATCATTCATGAAAAAAATGATTCACACCAGTCTCGCGGTTCTACTATTATCTGCTACGGTAACTACCGCGTGTATGGCACCCAACGGCGCATCAGTTGCCGCACCCGTTAACGTACCAGTTGCATCTGAGAAGGCTAGCTTGGAGGGACCGCGAGATGCTAAGGAACTAGAAGCTTTTGCGGATGGCGTTTTTGCGGACAAGATGAAGAAGTATAATACAGTTGGTTCTAATTTTGTGGTCGTTGCAGGTGGGAAAGTGATGCTAAGCAAAGGTTACGGGTATGCCGACAAGGGCAAAAAAATTCCTGTTGATAAAAATACCGTTTTCCAAATCGGCTCTGTTACAAAGTCATTCACTGCATTGGCAGCTATGCAGTTGGTCGATAAGGGGAAAATGGATTTAAAACACGATATCCAAGAGTATTTAGGAGGAATAAAGGTTCCGAATAAAACAGGAAAAAAACTGACGATGTTTGATCTACTTACATATTCAAGTGGATTTGATGAACCAGATATTTCCATGGAAATGCATCCAGAATACGCGGACAAATATTTTCCGATGAAGAAGTTCATTGCATCAAATATGCCAACTGTTGTCAGGACTCCAGGAGAAGCGTACACTTATGACAATTTTGGTTTCATGCTAGCGGGATATGCTGTAGCAAACGTAACGGGTATGTCATATTCCAAATATATGGAAAAGAATATTTTCAAACCGTTAGGCATGAATTCGACGAATGTGCGGTTTACCCCCCAATTGTTAAGCAGAATGGCTGCTCACTATGGACCAACAGGCGAACTGATACCCTTGGACGGGTTTAAACCAACGGAAAAACCTGAAGGCGGTATCGTCTCAACAGCAGATGACATGGCGAAGTACCTTATTATGCACCTGAACAAAGGCAAGTACAAAGGTAAAGAAGTGGTGAGTCCAAAGAGCATAGAGCAAATGCACACATACCAATTATTCCCTGACAAGGAGTTCCCGGTTACAACAATTGGATTCGAAGGCTACTTCAAAGAGAAGATGAATAATCAGCATGTGATTCTAAAAGGAGGAAATGTTACAGGGCATTCTTCCTTGATTGTTATTCTGCCTGAGAAGAATACAGCAATGTACATGTCCTACAATAACGACTCCATGATGAGTCTTGACGTGTATGAGGAATTTATGAATCATTATTATCCGAGAAAATCAGAACTTCCAAAGTCAACCTACGCGACAATAAGTGAGCAGCAGGCCCAAGACTACGTGGGATTATACCAAAACACGCGTATCGCTGCCTTAAGGACGAAGGTTTCGTATTCGGACGGGAAATTAATAATGGAGACAGGAACATCAGGCAAACATACACTAAAAATGATCCACCCTTTATTATTTGAAGATGAATCAGGTAATAAATTGACGTTTAATAAAAATCAAGCAGGCCATATTGCATATTTGTATTACATGCAACTCCCAGACCTCGTTGCTTATGCGCAAAAAATAAACATTGATTCACCATTTTCTGATGTACCTGCGGATAGTAAATATATTTCATATATAAACAACCTTAATGCTTTGAAAGTCATGAGCGGAAAGTCAGCCAACCTCTTCGATCCAAAAGGAACGATGACTCAGAGAGAATTCTCAGAAGTGCTGCTGCGCGCCCACGGGTGGTATAAACAACCTTTCATGATTGAACCGAATACAAAACAGATGATGGCCGGACTACGTAATTATCAGCCTAATTCTCCTATCACTAGACAAATGGCGGCGGTAATGATCCAGAACCTGAAACAGGTTGAGCCTGGAATTAAGGTTAAATTGGGTGGCGAAACGGATGCTTGGGCAGTTAAAGCCATCACAGCTCTTGTTTCCCAAGGTATCATGGACCCGAATACCAAGATCAATTTAGACGGCTCCATAGACTTCCGCTCCAAACAGCTTTTGAAGCGTCAAGAAGCCAGTGCCTTGTTGGATCAAGCATTTAATTACTATACGTTGCCAATCAGTCACTAATTCAAAAGGATTAAGTAAATTTTCTACCGTAAAGGACAGTGCTTACTTCGGGATTAACGAAAAAAAGCGCGAGTGCAGGGGGGATTTCCCCATGACTCGCGCTTTTTGGCTCATCTCGCCCATTCGAGGATGTTATGGGCAAGCAAAAGCCAACCGATAAGGGCACGGTACTAGCAGGCACCTAAGGAGGCGTACCGAAAGTCTGCCGACCGCGATTGGTCTCAGGCTTCCCTCACAAGGGGGGTATCTGCCTTTTTGTAATTGCCAATTCCTATAATGGTACTTTATATAAGATTTCCTGAACCCCCGTCAAAACTGGGGATTTTCTTGTACAATAAGAAACAAGCGGCTGCTGATGCTGCCGCTTGTTTTTAGTTTCCTCCATATCCAACGAAAATCCGCATCGAACCGTAAGGTTTATTCCAAAAGCCCTGCCTCCCGGGCCTTTTGCACTGCTTCCTCTCGGTTGCGAACCCCCAGCTTCAGATAGACCGATGACGCATAGTTTCTAACCGTACCATCGGATAAATACAATTTGGAAGCAATGGTTTTATATCGCAGTCCTTTCGACACGAACTGTAAAATTTCAAGCTCCCGTGAAGTTAAATCATAGGTCGCAGCCACTTTGGTTGTCGACGGAACGTCTCCGCTCTTGGCGGCTTCCAGCTGAGCAAACAATTTGTGCGACATCTCCTGATCGATCAGCGTGCCTCCGCGATAGACCGTACGTATTGTTTCGGCAAGCTCTACCGGCTTCATCGACTTCAATAGGTATCCGTCCGCTCCGCTTCGCAGCGCTTCCAGAGCCTGTCCAGTATCTTCGAACGTGGTGAGAATCAAGATGCGGATGTGGGGCCACGTTTGTTTTATGGTACGGGATGCGGAGATTCCGTCCAGGTTCGGCATGTCCAAATCCATGAGCACCAGCTGAGGCTGAACCTGTCTGCACAGTTCGATGGCTTGCTCGCCATCTTCTGCCACCCCTACGACTTGCAAATCTTGCTGCTCCTCGAGAAGAATCCGTAGACTTTCACGGATAAAAGGCTGGTCATCGACGACCAACAGACGGATGACATCATCCTTAAGCTCCGTTTGTCGTGGCAGGGTGCAGGTAACGAGGGTGCCTTCGCCCGGTTGGGTATAGACGCCAACATGACCTTGCAAATTCATCGCTCGCTCTTTCATGGCGTTCAAGCCGAAACCATCCCGTCCATGTTCCATCCCACGGCCGTTATCTTGAATTTCCAGCCTCGTCTGCTGAGGCTCGAATTGCACTGAAACCGTAATCTCCGTCGAGTGTCCATGACGCACGGCATTCGTCAATGATTCTTGCAAGCAGCGATACAGCGCTATCTTCGCTTGCTTCGTTACAGGGTATTCCTCCCCGAAGGCCTGGAAACGAACCGACACCTTAGCATGCTCCTGAAACTCCTCTGCCAGCTTCCGCAAAGACTGAAGCAGTGGGAGTTCTTCATGCGGCGATTCGATTTGATGCACATAGCCTCTCACTTCATCCATATTTTCCCGGGCCAGGTTCAATAGGGAATCGAGCCGTTTCGTTCCTGTATCCGTCTCTAGCTCAGGGCGCAAGGTTTCCAACCCCATAATGAGGGAAGTGTACGCATGACCGACGGTATCATGGAGCTCTTTGGAGAGCCGATTCCGCTCTTCGGCCAGCGTGATGCGCTCGATTTGGGACAAGTACTGCTCCAGCACCGCATTTTGCTCGCGTATAATTTCACTTTGACGATGATTGACCATCAATAAATGGAAGGAAAATCCGAATGCATAAGCCGTCCCGAATTGAATGGTCATAATCCAAAAATCAATCTGCTCTGCAAGCAGCTTAATTATAGCGGGTAGGAGCAATATCGATAAAGGACCTGACCAAAGATATGTTCTTTGTTTGCTATTAGAGGCAATCAAAAATGCATATACCAGGAATGTGAGGTAGGCTTCTGGAAAGAACAAAACTAAATACAAGCAGAGCCCGCCCGGGATCACAATCTCGGTAAGCAGGTAGTATCTATAATTGAGCTGCAAGCACAGCCAGGGAACGGAAAAAGCAATAAGCTGCCAAAACACAAGAACCCAAAGCGGCAGCGTGAAATGAGCTTGCCGCTCTATGATAGTGAGCAGGAGAGAAGTACTGCAAATCAAGCGGATCATAAGCATGAACCAGTCGTACCAGAACCACTGCTTTACCATATCGAACAAAACCATCAACCCCTAAGAACTATCAGTATGACATTACGTAACTATTATAGAGCAGATCATTATCCAACAATACTTTTAAATCCAGACCGGGACATTCCGGCTACCGGTTCACACTCTTGATCATACGACGGGTGTAGCCTCCTAGCATACGCGTGAAGCTGTTCGCAAGCCTGTAGCTCACCATAGTGAATATGACTCCTGAGGCCGAAACCAGTACGGATTTTATCACAGTATCTATAGGTACACCCATAAAATAATAATTAAATAGTGGAAAGAGGAGCGGGGCCGCAATCATTGCGAGTGGAGTTATATAAAGCAAGGCTGCACTAATGAGGCTTAAAATCCCCACCGGAAGCTTCAGCATCAGCCAGCCGATAGCGATCCAGTTGCGCCGATTTAGCAGCTCCTTCCTTGCTTGAAGCCAGATAGAGTCATCGGTGTTTATTGGTTTAACGTAAAGCTCTGTGGTAATATCCGTATAGATCTTGGTCTGTGTGCGTTCAAATTGCAGGAAGGTGTTTGTAGTTCGCAAAATGCGAGTAATCAGAGGAACGCCCGCGACGGTAAACGAAAGACTCAAGCCTAATGTAAGAGCGACCAGATAAAAGCAAAAGTAAAACAATCCGGTAGCGAAAGTAAGCAGTAGGAAATAGCCATTTTGAATAAAGCTGACGACGGTTCTTGTCATCAAAGAGCCCACATCCTTTACAAGTAGTCATCGTATCCTACGGCTCTTGATGTCAAATCCGCCAGTGCCATAATGTCATATGACACAAAGCGAAAGCGGTCTGCGAACCTAATGGGGAAAAACAACAGTAGTTACTGTGTGTACGGCAATTTTGGATCGCACGGCTAAACAAAAACTGCCCACCAAAAACTTAGAAGCTTGAAATTTACACTATCCATATATTGAGCTTGCCATTATTAATTGAATAACATTTAGAGATACGTAGAAACCTTATCTCTTGACATTTTATGGAGAATACTATATATATTCAAAGCCAATACGAAAGACAGGAAGGGAGGATCTGCATGCACAGAGTGATCAAAATCAAATTTACGCTCTTTTACGGTGAAGTTCCTGAAGCAAAATGTTATGGGTACTTGGAGTTGAATCAGGATGGCAATATGATCGCGCTCTACAATAGGTACGGTGAGGAAATAGACATGTATGGCGGACATGAAGTTGTTAGGGTAATTTGATGACCAAGACCGTGATAATTTTTATTCTTTGTTAGAAAGTGATGGTGTAGGATAATCTGCACGATAGGCTGACGATTCCAGTGCCAAGGCACTACGAAAAGTCAGCCTTTTTGATTTTATTTGCCTTATAGAGTTGACCGGCACGTTATCATAATCCCCTAACCTCATCTTGTCAAGAAATAATGCGCGAATGAGCGACACCGTGGTGGAGCCCCCCTTATGCTTTCGAAATATGAATGAATTTCCGAGTATGATGGGCAATTTCGATTTTTCCAATTCATCCCACTTCACGTAAAATGATCTTCAGGCGTTGCGGGTTAAGCGATATACAAACAATGGACGGAACGTAATGAACAATCGGGAGGTAGAAGATGGACAATCAGGCTCAAGATGCAAGAGGAATGAAGAGAGGGGCAATATTAACCGCTCTACTCATCGGTACATTTGTCGCGTTTCTTAACGAAAATTTACTTACCAATGCGTTTCCTGCGTTGATGAGAGAATTTAACGTTGCTGCTTCGACCATACAATGGTTATCGACGGGGTATATGCTCGTGATCGGCGTACTGGTGCCGGTGACCGCATTACTACAGCAATGGTTCACGACTCGCCAGATGTTTATGTCTGCGATGGCGTTATTTTTGGCCGGTACCTGCTTGTGTGCAGTATCCCCGGGATTCGGAATCTTGCTGATGGGCAGGGTTGTTCAGGCTTGCGGGACAGGATTATTGATCCCGTTGATGATGAATACGATTCTCGCTCTCTATCCTCCAGAACGTCGGGGTGCCGCCATGGGTCTCATGGGGCTGGTCATCATGGTCGCCCCTGTCATCGGGCCGGCTTTGTCTGGCTTAATTATCGATACCTTTCAATGGCGATGGCTGTTCTACATGGTGATTCCTGTCGCACTGTTTTCGATGGTTTATGCATTCGTGTACTTAAAGAACGTGACAGAACTGACCAAGCCAAGGGTCGATCTTGTATCCATTGTGATGTCAACCGTCGGTTTCGGCTGCGTCACTTATGGCTTCAGCCAAACAAGTGTCTCTCTTGAGCCAGAAGGTTACGGATCGATTGCAATAGGTAGCCTTTTCCTGCTCTTGCTTGTATGGCGCCAGCTTAAGATCAAAGAGCCGTTGATCAATCTTTCCGTATTCCGGCATTCCACTTTTTCTCTGGTTGCGGTATTGATTGTAATTCTGATGATGGTTCTATTCGCCACAACAACATTGCTGCCGTTCTATATGCAGGATGTGATGAAGTTGACAGCTTTCGCGACAGGCTTACTTCTAATGCCGGGTAGCATTTTGAACGGAATGCTGATGCCGGTATCGGGGAAATTACTCGATAAATTCGGGCCGAGACTCGTCATTGTGCCCGGGCTATTCCTGATCGCCATATCGTTGTGGCTGTTTACCGGCATCGACAGTGATACAACACAAGGCTCCGTTCTGTTCAATCATATCCTCTTATTCTTAGGCATGTCATTCGTCGTCATGCCGGCTCAGACGACAGGATTGAATCAACTTCCACGTCACCTGGTTCCTCATGGCACAGCCATATATAATACGCTCCAACAGATTGCAGGGGGAATTGGCATCGCATTGTTCGTCGGCATCATGTCGTCTGGAGCCAATCATTATCTTCACCATTCGCTCAATCCCACTGCGATGCATGAGAAGACACAAAGCATGGTTTCCGGTCTACAAACGGTTTTTTGGATTGAATTTATTCTGGCAATACTTATTCTGGCGCTGGGTTGGTTTATAAAAAAGCCACCTGAACATAATTAATTCATTACTAGGCACAGATTGAATCATAAGTTTAAAACCGTACAAGAAGCATGGGCTGTCTCATAAGGGGCGGCCTTTTATTTCGTTGTACCTTAGAACCGCTAACTATAAGGAGAGCTGATTTCTGCCTAAAGTTTATTTTCGAGAATCAAGGATAAACATAGATGCATCTTGTCCCATGAATATTTTACTTGCATTATAAAAAGTTTTGGATTGAATATCTCTATACCCTATTTTAGTCATAATGTCAGCCAGCTCTTCTTGATTAAACCCGTTATGAACTATATCTGAAACTACTTTTTCATTTTTATTAAAATCTACGATTAGTAAATGTCCTCCTTCATTTAGAACATCAAATAATCTGGATAAAACAAATTCAACATCATGAATATGGAGCAGAACCTGAGCCATAAAAATATAGTCCGCATGTAAATCCGTTAGACCTTCCTTTTCAAAGTCAAAACATAATGTATCTGCATTCTGAATGTGAAGATCAGTAATTTTTTGCTTTATTTGATTAATCATGTTTTGTGAAGTATCCAGAAAAAGCATAGAATTAAAATCATTTAACAAGCTCATTCCGACAAGACCTGTTCCACACCCAAAATCAATAGCATTCTTACTATTAGCGTCAACTACATACTCACGAATGGCATCAGATGATGCCTTTGCAATTTGAATTCTTTCAGAAGTGTCATATACATTAGCTATCATTTCAAACTTATCCGTATTTCCCATGATTACCTCCCCAATCCGCCTTAATAAAAAACACAACAATATAGAATGATATTCTATCGAAGCATTTGCATTTAGTCCACATTCTAATTCATGCTTATGGAAAACAAAACTGTTTTGCTTCAAAATTTCCGCCCTTATTTGTGATACGGTTCACCGCCCTACCTGTAACGACAAGTTTAAAGACCACCCCGCTAAAAGGATGGCCTTTAGGACTGCTATTCTATTCTAATTGCCTCGATATAAAGCTCGATTCTCACTTCATTTCCGACGATAACCCCGCCTTTTTCCAGAGGCGAGTTGAATGTCAAGCCAAATTCATTGCGGTCAATACTGGCTGTTGAATGAAATCCTACACGTTCCCGGCCACGAGGGTCTTTGTTTAGTCCTTCAAAAAAGGTATGAAAAGTGATGGGTTTGGTTACTCCATGCAGAGTTAGATTGCCCGTAAGTTCATATTGCCTTTCGCCAGCAAGGACGCAGCTGGTGCTTTGAAACGTAATGGTTGGATACTTGGCTGCATGAAGGAAGTCGTCACTCTTCAGGTGTTCATCTCGTTGCGATTGGCGAGTTGTAATACTATTTGCATCTATGGAAGCCTGAATACCCATGGTTTTTAAATTGTTGGGGTCAAAACTCAAGATCGCTTGGAAATGCTCGAATACTCCTTTAATTCTACTAATCATTAAATGCGTCACCGAAAACTCGACGGAGCTGTGGTCCGGATCAACTTCCCAATTGATATTTTTCATGAATAAGTTCCACCTCTATAATAAGATTTTGAGAAAGGCCGCCCCCTCTCAAAGCACTGCGATATTCGCATACTCCTAATATACAAAAACGCTACTGACAACGGGATGTCAGTAGCGTTTTAGCATTTTTTCGGCTTCCTCGTAAATCCGATTTCGTTTACATTTTATGGATAATGCATGTACGCCTTCATTACGATTCGTCTTTGTCGAAATAATCATCTGGCAAATGCAGTTCTCGCAAACAACCGATAAATTTTTCTCTGAAATTCGGATTGCTTTTGTATTTCGGCCATACCTCCTTATAGTAAGACAGCAGCTTCTCATGTGGAATAATGCCCCAGTATAAAATCAAGTTATTCAGAACCTGCGGGCCGCCCCCCATCAACATCTGTTCAATGATCTGCCAGCTTCCCAGCTTGTTTTCGCAACTGCGCGCGGCATAGATGGCAGTGGTATGCATTTTCGGGTCGGCGTGACACAAGAAAGGTGCAAAGTTCTGGAGCGTAATCGCACCGTACTCTTCCAAGATATACCCTGCATAACGCAACGTTTCCGGGTCGTGAATCCGGTCAAGCCTTTGCAAGATCACTGGAATAAACTCCGTTAAATCCTCAGTTTTACTGGAAGCGTGCAGAATCTGTAAAGCTTGCAGAAAATCCTCATGTTCATCCGATTGCAACAGCTCCAGAGGATACTTTCTACCCGTGTCAAAAGAAGCTTTGCAGATGAGCCAAATGGCTGTGGTCCGATTTTTGGGGCTTTGCTCCGCAATTTTTTTCAAAAAAGCAAGGGTTAGCTGAGAGACTTTCTTAAACTTGAACATTCCATCAAGCGCTTTGGCTTGGATTTCTTCGTTTGGAGCGCTCTGATAAATCTGGATCAGCGCATTCTCATCACCCGGCATTCGACTGCCAAACCACCCGATATCATAATCCAGAATAATTTCATCCAGCCAGCGCTCGTACCAGTCCAGAAAGCTGTCTTCATAGACAAAGAAAAAAGGATGATCGGGATGAAAATCGGAGGTGTACACAATTCTCCCCCTGTATTTCCCTTCAAGTACGAGATACATGTCGTATTCGCAGCCTTGGGTGCCTATGCACAACATGCCGCCCAACACCTTATTACAGGTGTCGTCGTATTCCTCATCGGGAATGTCCTCGTCCTTGGTCAGGGGCTCAATTAGATGGTTCCATTCCTCTTTGGTCATCCCGGGATGCAGAACGGATTTTGCAAGGAGCGCTTGGCGCTCGGTGTAGGAAGTTGCCTTTCCAATTGAATATATTCCATAATAGGGTCCGGCGCCTCCATTGCCGATGTTCGTTAAAAACAGCGCATAAGGCTCAGGAAGTGTGACCTGATTGTGGGCTTGCCAGTCCGCCAGCTCTTTTGCTGTAAGCTTCTCTTTAACCCTGTATTGATGTGAGGATGATCCAAACACTGAGAAATCCGCGTCTTTGCGCATAGCTTGGCTCAGTTTGTTTTTTATTCGATCCATTTGCGTTTCTTTCTTGCCAAACCACATATTTGAACCCTCCTGTTGACCATAGCCAGGTTTCCTTTGTTTGCTTATCCAGCAATTTTATTATTTTTTCTATGGGACGTACCTCTTTAAAGTGTTATGTATCTAGAGACTCATCAAACGCAGCTCATTTTAAACAACATATCGTGAGGGAGAAAATAATGAAAAGCCAATTAAGAAATATTACGGTCGACGGTTATGCCTTCGTTTATTGGTACTCAGGCGGGTCTCGCTTCATCCTAAACCTATCTCCGAAAGAGAATAAAAACATCAAAATCACGCTCATCTTTCAGGCGAATCCTCCTGAAGAAGAGCCTCATACTTTTTGGTCCTTTTATGACATTTCAGCCCAAAATAATGAAATAGAAACTGTCATCCATCTAGGTAAACCCAAACATATTGCTGAAATCATCTCTTTCTTGATGGCAAAACGACAAGAACTTTGGGTCCAGGGGAAGCCTCACGTTCTGGATCATGCCTGGGATTTACTAAAGGAAATGGGCTATTCCGAGTTAAAACCGATTTGGATTAGACAGTGGTAGTGATAATGGTTTGTGGACTAGCCCCCTTTGACCACTCAAAGGGAGCTTACAGTTCACAGATATACGATTATTCGTTATCCGGCGTGGCCGGACTGGCCGGGGGCATCAAGCCTTTAACGGCGCCGAGAAACGGGCGAATGGACTTGATCATGCCGTAGCCCATCTTCACGACCGGGACAAATTTCTGGATCATGCCGAACAGCCGCAAACCGCCGCCGAGCATACCGCCAAGCCCTCCTGCGCCTGCAGTGGAGCCGCCAAGGCCGCCTAACAGCGAGCCCATCATCGGCAGGAATGCCGACACCTTGGCGTCCGGCTTGCGGGAGCGCGAACGGCCAGACGGTTTACGTGCGCCGCTTTTCCGGTTGCCGAGACGGACGCCCGGGGCATGCGAACTGGCTCTGCGTTTGAGAGATTGGGAATTATTTTGCCTCCCGGAAGAAGCGCGTGGAGGAGCCCCAGCACTGGCAAGTATCAACCCGCCGCGATTAACGTCGGTGATGTAGCCGACGTAGGTCTCTCCGCTGTGCAGGGTGACACAGACCGGACGGCCTTGAAATTTCTTAGCCCGTGCACGCATCTCCTTCGATTGTGCCATGGAAGTTCACCTCGCTCACTGATTATAATTCAGTTTACGCCAGGGGCGGGCTGCCTGCTTGTGCGAATAGGACATACGCACGCCAAAAATCGCTTGGCGGGCTCACCGCCGTTCAAGTCCTCCCGAGGATCCCCACGCTATATCAAGAGAATTGCCAAAAACCCGCTACTGGATGTTGTATCTCAGTCGTCCCCATTTTGGCAAAAATATATAGTGATCCAAAACCAAAAGGATAATTGTAATCCTCTTGAAGCAACGTTTCGGGGTAGCCATCTTCATCTACCTGAAATAAAAAAGAGAATGACTCCTCCCTCAGCTTCGCAAAATAATAGTCTTCATTTTGAATAAGTCTCGGGTTTCCGCCTACTTTGATCAAATAAGGCTGATCCATCGACTTTTCGTCATGGCTTAGTTCCCCGTTTGAAATTACATGCTTTATAAGACCCGGGTTAGTAAACATATCTTTGACGCTTTCAGTCGAAATGGGATGCTCAATCACCTTGATCGGGCAATTAGGATAAATGTTATTTTCCAAATACTCCTCATAGTCTTCAGGGATGAAGATCGAAATCATGCTCTCAGGTTTAAAGGGATGGACGAGGCTCAAGTAAAAAACATATTTTGGGTTACCTTCTTGGATGAGGTCTTCTTGATCATCAAAAAATTCGGGTGCATTCCCGCCGATCCAGCCTGCACTATGTTCGTTCGATAGAGGCGATCCCGCATAATAAAGAATACAATCTGTTCTCTCAACTAAAATATTCATTTGATTTTCCGTAGGCATTTTACAACATCTCCCTCAAGAAACACGAATGCCCTCACTCCGCCGCTTCCGCCAACCATGCTTGCATTGCCGGAGACTCCGCCTGATTCAAACGCAGGGCGATTTCGGTGTTGATCTCATCCGGCGGCATGACCTCGACAAGGACGCATACAGCCTCTCGCGGTTGATTCAAGGCAAACACGCCTTCATTATCGAGCATTTTCATCGCCAGCTCCATGGCCTTCAGCCTCGAATCAAATTCACGATTCCATTCGTCAGCTTCAAGCTCCGCAATAGAAGGACGCTTCATAAACAATTGTTTAACATCATCGAAGTTCTCATCTCTGAAACAACAATAGGGTGAATCGGCATAGGACCATTTGATGAGTTCCGCAATCGTTGATCCCGGCGTGTCGCTTTCGTCTCCTTGCCTGGCCGCTTCCCTCTCCAAGGCCTCCCATGACCAGGCGGAGATGCTTGGCGCATGTCCCTCTCCAGTAGTAAATAGCGTGCAGTAATAGTAACGTTCGCCGTTTTCAAAAAGAGTACGAAAGGACGTCCTAGCCACCTCGGCAATCTCCGCCGCCAGCGCTTCTATTCCTTGCGTCGGTTTCACGACAATTTCTCCTTAGCCCTATAAAATATATCTTATTTCCATTATAAAGATTGTTCACCCTAAATCTACCTACTATTCACCTGAATCCTGGAAATATGTGCGATTAGGGTTCTAATTCAAGGTGCATCTTGGCTTCCGCCTCATCCCATGGCACCGAGTAACCCGCCCCCTTGGCGCAAAAGATAGAGGAGGATGTATACAATGGGTCTGCCTCTTTGCGGTAGCCCATCCGCTCTATGACTTCCTCCGTATTATGACAGCGGTCGTAGCCGCTGAACACGCAGCGGATACTGCCTCGTCCATGCGTAAAGGATGCAAATTCGGCACTGTAGTTCATGAAAGTCGACACGGGCACCCTGCCCGTGACCACCGCTTGCATTCCGGTTGTCTGCGGCGGATTAAAAGTACCTGAAGCACGCTGAATATCGGACAGCACCCTGCCCATTTCATCGATAGCGACCTTGATTTTAAAATCGTAAAAGGGCTCCAGCAGCACGTTGTCCGCCTTCTCCAGACCCTGCCGTAGTGCTCGAAAGGCAGCCTCACGAAAATCACCGCCATGGGTATGTTCTTTATGCGCGCGGCCCTTCAGTAGCGTAATGTTCACGTCGGTGACCGGCATGCCGGTCAGCAGTCCGTGATGCTCCCGTTCGTAGAGATGATTCCGAATCAGATTCTGATAGCTGATATTCAGATCATCGGCATGACATCTGCTATCGAACATGATACCGTTGCCCCTTGCTCCCGGTTCAATCAGCAAATGCACTTCCGCATAATGCCTGAGCGGTTCGAAGTGGCCGTACCCTTTCACAGCCGATTGAATCGTTTCCTTATACAAGATTTCCGGTTGTCCAAAAGAGATAGCAAAGCCAAACCGCTCTCTAACAAGCTGCTCCAGCACTTCCAGTTGAATCAATCCCATGACGCGGATAGAAATCTCCTGCAATTTCTCATCCCAAACGACGTTCAGAGACGGTTCCTCCGCCTCCAGCGTGCGAAAAGCACCGAGCACCTTCTGTACATGTATTGAATTGTCGAATAATACCTTGGACTGTAACGTCGGCTCCGAATCGTAAGTTAACTTGTCTGATATCGACCCAAGGCCTTGCCCAGCTTCGGCGGCGGACAAGCCGGCAACCGCAAACAAATCGCCGGCTTCCACTTGTTCCACCGGCTGCGATTTAAGGCCGTTAAACAAGAAGAGCCGCGTAACTTTTTCGTCATATTGAACCCCGCCGCTCTCGTAACTAAGCTGTTCTCTCACCTTCAGCCGACCACCCAGCGCCTTAATGAACGTGAGTCTCGCTCCGCCTGCATCGTGCCGAATTTTATAAGTCCGCCCCTGGAACGAAGCATTCTCGTCATAAGTGGTTGTTGTCAGCAGATGCAGCTGATCCAGAAACTCAACGACGCCTGTATCCTGAAGTGCAGAGCCGTAAGCACAGGGGAAGAGGAGACTCGCCGCTATCATCCTCTGCAGGGCCTCCAGCCAGAAGCCGGTATCCTCTCTCCCCTCCAGGAACGCTTCCAGCAAGGCTTCGTCCCGCTCCGCCATGGCCTCCCGCAGCGGCTCGCCGACTATGCCGTCAGCGAAGCTCTGTGTAATGCAGCATACTTCCCCCGTCAACTGCTGACGGATATCCGCCTCGGTTCTGCCTGCATCCGCGCCGATCCGATCCGTCTTGTTAATAAAGAAGAACGTCGGAATCCGATGCTTGCGCAGCAGCTGCCAGACCGTCTCCGTATGGCCCTGGACACCTTCAACTGCGCTTACAATCAGGATGGCATAATCAATGACCTGAATCGCCCGCTCCATCTCCGGGGAGAAATCGACGTGTCCAGGCGTGTCTATTATGTAATAGCTATCTCCCTTATATTCTATTACCGCCTGATCTGCGAACACCGTAATGCCCCTTGCCCGCTCGATGTCGTGGCTGTCCAGAAACGCATCCTGATGATCCACCCGCCCCCGCGACCGGATACTGTTCGTATGGTACAGCAGCTGTTCCGCAAAAGTTGTCTTACCTGCATCCACATGGGCGAACAGGCCAATCGTTAGTCGCTTCATAGAATCCCACTTTCAACGCTTCTTGTTGATACTGCTCATTTTATTAAAGCATAGAAATCGGAAGAGTGGGTAGGAGTTGGTTTTGAGAGGGTCTTTTTTCATAGACAGAGGATAAATTTAACGAGTTACATTTATGTTGAGTGATTTCTCCAGATTAAAATATAATTAATATACTAATGCTTGAACGGAACCTTGAAACTGATTTACCGCTTGCATGAAAGAAACTTCCCTCAAACATACCTTTAAAGTGAGCTTGGCAAGTTCAGAGATTGATTCGGTGATTTCAGAGTACCATCTCGAATGCAGTCTTTACAGCCATCGGAGTTAGTAAAGCGGATTATTAGTTGGTTAAAATTCAAAGTTATTAACTCAAAATTGCGGGAACGTGGCTCCCCAAAAAGTAATCGAAATTTAAACCTCGATAGCGATGACTACAATTAGGAGAAAGCTACTCCCGAACACTAGCATGCTCCTTATAAAAGCTTTCTTTCTTGTACTTCATCAAATCTTTAAACATCAAGCCGCTTTCCATGTGATGCCCGTGAATCAGCAAAATGTCCGAGGCGTTGATCCAGCTGTGCTCGTCCAAAAAGGGGAAGTCGCTTTTGCTTTTCTTTTTATCGAAATCATAATTAAGATAGTACTGCGCATCCTGTGGATTCTGTATGACCGGGTACTAAGGGTGCCGTCAATCTTCAGCCAACCGACGATGTCCGGGTTTCTCTCGAAATTCAAATCATTGAAATTCATTTCCCCTCCCTTCCAAAAGTAATATATATTACTTTAATCGGTACTCTGATGTCAATTTAACTGTAGACCAGCCATGGTTTTGCCCGCGACTAAACTTTACACGAAGGTTAATTGCCTCCAAGTCATTATGCCAAGCTAGTTTATTTTGAATTGCTGTAGGTGTTTTTATGTAGACGGTTATATTACCATCAATTTTTGAATGTTCCTTACAAATACTCACATTGTCATCATAGAATGTAACTGCCAACATAGCTTTGCCAAGGAGATTTTCGATGCCCCTTTTTAATTGTTCCTGTGTTGCCTCTTTTAGTTTTAACCCAAGTTCTGCAGCTAAAACTTCTAAACTCTCTTTATGATTTAACTCACCTATTTGGAATTTTGATTTTACTTCGTTTACTACAGGTTCCAGAGTGCCTATGTTAAAATATGTTGGACCAATTATTGTTCCGATTCCTGGGTTCTTAGTAGTAATGTTACTATTTCTTTTAGCTAGGGCTTTTAGAGAAATGCTTTCAACAATATACTCTTTATTGACTATCAGAATTAGCTGCAGATCACCAGTATCAAGCCTGTCATTAATGTAACTTTCAGGAACTAGCTCAACGCTTTTTATTTGGAAATTATTATATTTTTGTGACAATTTTTCTCTTATAACTGGAACGAGGGAAGAAGTTGAATTATATAACTTTTCTAACACTTGTGGTTTCACAAGTGAATAATACTTCCTCATCAACTGAACACATTCATCTGGTTCTACCTGTGAAACATTAGGGAATTCTTTCAAGAAATAGAAGTAGGTAATAGCTTCGTGGCATTTTCCAATTGCATTACTACTGTTTGAGTTATGTGTATATTGATGGTTGTTTAATAAATACTGCATTTCCTTTACTGTAACAAAATTAATTTCTTCTTTTTCGGATTCATCCGGAAATTTGTCATAGCTTGCAGCGAGCTTTATTGAAGAAGTTGGGCTACTTTCAAATTTAAACCTTAAAGTTAGTGCTACTTCTCCATACTTAATCCCAACTGCATTCTTTCCAGATTTATATATTTGAATATCGCTAAATCGAGGTGTACCTGGATCAAACTGTTCTACATTAACATCATTTTGGGTTTTACCATAGCTTGTTATAATATTAACGTCTTCTGTCATAAAAAAAACATTATACGCATGAAAAAAGCCCTCATTTCTTTCGTTGTAGAAATCCTTCAGCAAGGAGAAACATAATTCTCTTAAATTGTATAAAAATAAATCCCTATATGGGTTAATTTCATCTGTAAATTTTGGGAAGTACCCAGATACCAGTTTTTTTAATTCCTTTATATCTTTTACATAATGCTCCCCTAATTTTAACTCCACGAGTTCATTTAGAAAGTTTTGGTATTTCATCTCAAATAGTTGATTAAACTTCAATTGCAGTCTTTCAGATAAAAAATATTTTGAAAAGAAGCTTTTTGCCCCAGGGTTTTTTTGTTGAATTCTACCGCCTTTTCTAACAAGAAAAAGATTAACTGATATTGTTTGGTTGCTATTAACATACAAAGTCAAATCCTTTTCCTGATCAGGATTATTTGTGTCAAATTTATACTTAACAGACTCTATATAAGGATAAAGATTTGTAATATATAGTACAGTTTGAGTAACTGTTTTTGGATAGTAATCAATGGATTCGTTCTTTATGTATTTAAGCAGGGCTTGATAAACATCTTTAACATGTTCATCCCCAATAAGTCTAGGATTCTTTTTCATAAATCTTACCTCCCAAATATTATAACTTAATTACATTATACTGTTAATTAATGCCTATATAAAAGAAAATACTGGCCTTATCACGTTGTAGATGTTAGAATAAAAAGTAGATTATCATCTTTAGGGAGGTATGGGTAGTGAAAGTTGAAGAAAGAGGACGAGCTAAATACCGACCTTTAAAAGATTACGACTCAAATGAGGTAAGGCAACTCCTTCTAGAAAAAATTAAAGAAGAACAAGAAACAATTCAAAATATAAAAGATGATTTTGAACTACCTAACTTGGATTATCGAGAAGATAAAATAAATGTAATTAGCTTATTCTCAGGTTGTGGCGGTTTAGACTTAGGACTAGAGTTGGCGGGACTTGCTGCAGCTATTGGGGAAAAGGAGGCCCTCAGAGCTTTTAAAGATAAGGATTGGTATAACTCAGTTAGAGAGGAAAGTATCTTCCATACAATATATACAAATGACCTTTTTAAAGAAGCAAATGAATCATACAAGTTAAATTTCCCTCCAGTATTTCAACAACAACTAGATATACGAAAAGTTAAAGAATTTCCAAAGGCGGATTTTGTCCTTGGAGGATTCCCTTGTCCTGGGTTCAGTGAAGCTGGTCCACGATTAATAGATGATGAGCGAAATTTCCTTTATATACATTTTATCCGTTGCCTTTTTCATGCAAAACCATTTGCATTTATTGCGGAAAATGTAAAAGGTATGCTGACGTTAGGTAAAGGTGAAGTTATTAATCAAATTGTGCAGGATTTTGCATCTGCTGGTTATAATGTAAAATTCAAATTGGTTAATGCTAGAGATTACGGTGTACCACAGTTGAGAGAAAGGGTTTTTATTGTTGGAATCCGAGACGATTTGGATTTTGAATATGACTATCCAGAGCCGACCCACGGTAAAGGAAAACTACCCTTTGTAACATTAAAGGACGCAATTGAGGACCTCGAAATAAATCCTGGAGATTGGTTTGAAGGAGGATTTTCGCCAATTTACTTATCACGAAACAGAAAGAAAAAGTGGATTGAACAAAGTTTCACAATTCAAGCTTCTGGTAGACAAGCACCTTTACATCCTGGCGGTCCTGAAATGATAAAGTTAGAAAAGGATAAGTGGAATCTTCCTGGAGATGAATCTCTACATCGCCGTTTATCTGTAAAAGAAATTGCTCGTATTCAAACTTTTCCAGACTGGTTTATATTTTCCGATGGAAGAAACACAAATGTACAAAAAAATAATAGACTAGACAAACAATATAAACAGATTGGGAATGCTGTACCAGTTATGTTAGCAAAGGCGATGGCAATTCCTTTAGCATATTGGGCAAAAAAAAACTTAAAAGTGATTAAAAAAAATAGTTCTAGTTCATTAGTTTTAATATAGTCTTTTATAACACCTTACCACTTTCTTCGTAAGGCGTTTCTATTTCAATATTCTTTTAAATTCGTTTATTAAAACAAATTGCCCTTTGATGTAATAATCCATTATTTCGTAAATTACTAAGGCAACATCCATTATAGAGGTGTTGCCTTGTTTTATTTTCAACTAGATACAAGAATACTTCTTATATTTAAATTAGAGCAACAAACAATAAAACTCATTTACTTATGGTACGGTTCCCCCCGATTAATCTTCACCGCCCGATAAATCTGCTCTACCAGCACCAATCGCATCAGCTGGTGAGGCAGGGTCATTCTTCCGAAGCTCAGCTTCTGCTGGGCGCGACGGATGATTTCGTCAGAGAGTCCATGGCTTCCGCCAATGACGAAGACAACATGGCTTGTACCGTAGGTGCCGAGCTTGTCCAATTCCTCTGCGAGTTCTTCCGAGCTCCACAGTTTGCCGTCGATGGCGAGTACAATGACGTGTGCTTCGCTTTTCACATGAGCAAGGATGCGCTCTCCCTCTCGCTCCTTGACCTGTCGAACCTCCGCTTCGCTCAGTGTGTCAGGAGCCTTTTCATCGGCTACTTCGATCATTTGAAACTTGATGTATGGCCCCAGCCGTTTAGCGTATTCCTGAATGCCCATGACCAAATACTTCTCTTTTAACTTCCCCACACCTATAAGTTGAATAAACAAATTCCATACCCCTATCTATGTCGAATGATAATGTAAAATCGTAATTACGATCCCTAACTTAAAAACATACCTGTAACATAGTTATTTTAGCACCTGAAACGTCTCTTACCTATCTATTTCCTCTCCACTACGAGCCTATTCCCTGTTCAGATTATAGCGGATCATTCATTTATGCTCTTCACAATGAAATGCCTATCCGTTTCATATTCATCAAGACACTGCACTAGCATCTGCCGATATTCGCTGATTTGTTCAGCTTTCGCAGACTCGCGCAGGGACTCAAACAATGCTGTACATTTCTTGAAATTACGATCGTTACCCGACTGATCGGCTAGTTGCATCGCCTGCACAGTAAGCTTCACCGCATCCTGTAACCTATCATACTTCCGATAGTACAAAGCCAAATGAAAGCAGTAGCTATAATAGTAAGATACATTCTCTGCATCTTCATAATTCCCGAATTCATCAATCTGCTCTGCAAACGTATGTAAAATATCCCCTACATCCAAATG
>RCUE01000156.1_pt1 | contig 25208 bp, 25 predicted proteins | sample 2166111 | NCBI WGS metagenome assembly RCUE01 (sample SAMN09930795, study PRJNA488358) | compost metagenome | feature: garden; material: soil; isolation source: compost soil in phenylacetonitrile-enriched culture | place: Germany: Experimental Botanical Garden Goettingen | collected 2016-01-27 | reverse complement strand
ACTGCATGTAGCGTTAACTGCCCGACACCCTTTTCCGTAATAAGGGAGTATGCTGATTGCAGAATCAGTTGACGTGTTGGCGCTTTTGTAAGATTCAACTATTATCACCGTACCTTTGTATTTATCTTTCACATTTAGTATACCGTCCGGACTGTAAAATTGTCAATTTATAATAAAAATTCTTTCTATTTTGACTCAGGTGAGTTTTTTATGAAACATCAACCATGAAACGGACATAGACTCTTTTGCCCCACATATTAAGGAAAAGACTCGACAAAACGTGAAATGAAAAAACTGGCACTCTTTTTGCTCAGTTAACGAAATGAACGTTCACATTCAAAAAAAGTCAAGGAGGAACGAGAGAATGAGTCAAAAAAGTATGACGTATCATCATCGCTATCAACAAGAGGTCGATCGTTCTTATACGCTCCCATCTTATTTCTACACGGACCCGCAAATTTTTGAAGAAGAGAAAAATACAGTTTTTTATAAAAATTGGTTTTATGTAGGACATATTGAAAAGGTTGCGGAACCAGGGGATTACTTCACGTTTCAATTGTTTGATCAAAATCTTTTCGTTATGAGAGGGAACAATAGCATCATCCGTGCGTTTTACAATGTTTGTCCGCACCGTGGTCACGAATTGCTGAAGGGGGAAGGGAAGAAATCTATTATTTCCTGTCCGTATCATGCATGGACTTTTCATACGGATGGTCAATTCAATAACGGTCGTGCCGTTAACCAGTTGAAAGACTTTAGTCGCGATGAGGCATGCTTACGGCAGGTGAGGGTTGAGCAGTTCGCAAACTTCCTGTTTTTAAATCTTGATCCACATGCACCGTCCATGCAGGAAATGATGCCTGGTTTGGAAGAAGATATTCGTCAGCGCATACCGGAACTTAATAAATTAACACTGGCTCATCGAACGACTTATAAAATCGAGGGGAACTGGAAGAACGTCTGGGATAACTATTTGGAATGTCATCACTGTGCCATCGCTCATCCACAATTAGTTGAACTTATAGATATGAGCAGCTATAAGGTGCAAAACTTTGACTATTATTGCATGCAAACGGGATGTGGGCGGCATGCTCTTCGCTTCCATTTTTATTGCCATTACTGTTACGGGGAATATTGTGGGAGGAAGTGCAGCTCAGCTTAGCACGTCACGTCTACTATTCGCGATGGGACGAGACAATGTGATTCCTAGAAAGTTTTTCGGCTATGTTCATCCACGCACCGGAGTACCTATATTCAACGTGATTTTAAGCGGGGTATTTTCGCTGTCGGCTTTATTTTTCGATTTGGAGACAGCGATCTCATTTTTTAGTTTTGGCGCGTTTACTGCGTTTACATTTGTTAATTTATCAGTCATCGCGTACTATATTGTGAAAAAAAGACTGCACACACCGAAAGCGATTATACTGTACCTGATATTTCCAATCATTGCCCTAAGCTTTATTGGAATGCTTTGGTACAATATGGATAGTAAAGCGCTTGCACTTGGGATTATGTGGAATGGTATAGGGTTTGGTTATTTGTTGTATTTGACGAAAGCATTCCGGGAAAAGCCGCCACAGTTTATTTTTGAAGAGAGGGTTGACAAAGCCCTCTCTTCTCATGCTGTTGATGATTCCATCCCTACACTGTAATCGTCTCACCCAGAACTTTCTTAAACTCTTCTGTAAGCAGAGGAACGACTTCAAACAGGTCACCAACGATACCGTAGTCCGCAATCTGGAAAATCGGTGCTTCCGGGTCTTTGTTAATCGCGACAATAACCTTGGAGCTGGACATGCCCGCCAGATGCTGGATTGCGCCCGAGATACCTGCCGCAATGTACAGATCAGGTGTGACTACTTTCCCGGTCTGGCCGATTTGTAAGGAGTAATCGCAGTATTCGGCATCGCATGCGCCACGAGATGCGCCAACTGCACCACCCAATACGTCTGCCAGCTCTTGCAGCGGTTTGAACCCTTCCGCCGACTTCACGCCACGGCCACCGGATATGACGACTTTCGCCTCCGACAAGTCCACGCCGCCTGCTGTTTTGCGTACGATATCCTTTACGATCGTGCGCAGGTCTTTGATCTCTGCATTGAAGTCAACTTTCTCCGCCGAACCGCCCGTTTCCTCCGCTGCGATATTATTCGGCCGTACTGTGGCAAACACGGTACCGTCCGTTACGGTCTTCTTCTCAAACGCTTTCCCCGCATAAATCGGGCGGGTGAACACGACCTTGCTGCCTTCTACCTGTACATCGATCACATCCGATACGAGGCCAAGGCCAAGGCGAGCGGCAATGCGCGGTGCCAAGTCTTTTCCGATCGCTGTATGTGGCATGAGAATGGCATCCGGCTGAACGTCTTCAATGACCTGACGCAAGGCCTGGAAATACGCATCTGTCGTATACGTATCCAGCTCTTTGTTTGCAACCGCATAAACTTTTACGGCTCCATATTTCCCTAGCTCAGCCACATAGTTGGCCGCATCGCTGCCGAAGGTTACCGCGATGATGTCGCCGCCTTCCGCGATGCGTTGCGCTGCTGTCAGCGCCTCAAAGGATACGTTCCGTAAGCTTTTGTCTCTTGCTTCTGCTACTACCAATATTTTTTTGCTCATATCGCTCGTCCCCCTCTGACCTTAGATTACTTTCGCTTCGTTGCGAAGAAGCTGTACCAGTTCTTTCACTTGATCCTGCACATCGCCGCTCAATATACGACCCGATTCTTTTTTCGGCGGCAGAAAGGTTTCAATGACGCTCGTTTTCGCCGCAACCTCTCCGTCGATGTTCAAGTCATCTACCGTGAGACGTTCCATCGGTTTTTTCTTCGCTTTCATGATGCCTGGCAACGAAGGATACCGTGGTTCATTCAAGCCTTGCTGTGCTGTAACCAACACGGGCAGGGATACTTCGATCGTCTCGATGTCCCCTTCTACATCGCGCTCGATGGTCGCTTTTCCGCCATCCACGGTAAGTTTGGTAATGGTGGTTACCTGTGCGATGTTCAGCTCTTCCGCCAGGCGAGGGCCCACTTGACCGGACCCGTTATCCACCGCCATGTTTCCGCCAAGGATAATATCGTATTCGCGGTTCTTGATAACGGCGGCTAGAATTTTAGCGATACTGTATTCATCCGTCTCGATGTCTTCATCATCGACGATGACAGCTTTGTCTGCACCCATAGCAAGTGCGGTCCGCAGCGCGCTCTCGGCACGTTCCGGTCCGACCGTAATAACGGTGACTTCGCCGCCGTGCTCGTCGCGCAGCGTAATCGCTTCTTCCACTGCGTACTCATCGTACGGATTCATGATGAATTCGACCCCATCTTCGCTGATCGCGCCATTTTCGAGCACGATTTTCTCTTCCGTATCAAACGTTTGCTTCAAGCATACAAGAATGTTCATATATATCCTCCTTTGGCTTCAGTGCGGATTTATTTGAGAGGTTCAGCGCATTGCCGTGATTTTCAGCATAAACGCGAACGAAACTTGCAATCATTATTACTTGTCGGTAAATTGGGCTTTACGTTTCTCGATAAAAGCGTTAACTCCCTCTTTCATATCATCTGATGTAAACAATTCCCCGAACAGAACCGCTTCTTTCTCCATACCGTTTCCCTGTCCTTCCCGCAGTCCGTATGTAACCGCTTTAAGAGTAGCACTTACGGAAACGGCGCTTTTTTGAAGCGCGATAAGTTCAGCGATATTTTTCACCTCATCCATCAGTGAAGCCAGCGGAATTGCACGATTAACCAGACCGATACGTTCCGCTTCCTTACCATCGATGAATTGACTTGTCAGAATTAATTCCAACGCTTTCGCTTGATTGGTTAAGCGGGCTAAACGTTGTGTACCCCCGAAACCAGGGATAAGACCTAGATTAAGTTCAGGCAGCCCTAACTTGGCATCTTCAGCCGCGTACCTCATATGGCATGCCATCGCCAGCTCTAATCCTCCGCCTAGCGCCGCTCCGTTTACAGCAGCAATTACCGGCTTGGAGAAGCCTTCAATTCTGTCTAACAGCTTCTGACCGGTACGAGCCATCTGTTCGGCTACTTCCGCATTATCGAATGCATTTGTAAACTCTTTGATGTCCGCGCCGGCAACAAAAAACTTCCCAGCTCCGGTCACTACGATTACCTTTACATCACTGTTTCCTTCCACGTAATCGAAAGCTTCACCCAATCCCGAAAGCGTATCGGAACTAAGCGTATTTGCAGGAGGCACATCAATACTGATATACGCCACCCTGTTTTCCACTTCAAGTTTGACATTGGTAAACTCCATTAGTTCTCTCCCTCCATAACCTGAAATGTGAACGGACAATTTCCATTATACTTATTTTCAGCAAATTGCCTGTCTGCTAAATTATAATAATTTTCTCTTTAATTAGTCGCTATATTTTGTGCAAATTCACTGTTTTGCCACTTTCAGTCCATTAATGAAAAGGTTATGGATGGATTCGACAAGGGTGACAAGGTTATAATCCCGCTCGTTCATAACCCATGAAGTGACAACTTCATCCAATGTACCAAAAATCATCTTGCGCGCTACCCGGTGGTCTACGTCTGCTCCAAACATTCCCTGTTTTTTACCCAGGAAAACCACTTCATCAATCAAATTCAAATAATGTTTAAGCACCTCATAAATTCCCGCTCTAAGAACCGGATTGGATTGTCGCGTTTCAATCTGAGTTACAATGGCTAAATCGCGATCTTGCGACATCTGCCATAGGTGCATATAGATGAGTTCACGCAAACGGTCATCCGCCCTGTCCAGCGGTTCGATTCGCGTTCGGGCTGTATCGATGAAAGCACCTATCTTCTCCTTAAACAGCGAGATTAATATGTCATCCTTATTATTGAAATAAAGATAAATTGTCCCGTCTGCAACTGAAGCCTCCCGGGCGATTTTTGATACTTGTGCCTGGTGATAGCCATAACGAGCAATTACTTTCACAGCCGCCTCAATAATGTTTTGATATTTCTCCCCTGTCTTTTTCGCCATACCATTTCCCTCAAATCCCAAATAATGAATGAGCATTCACTCGTGTTAAGTTTATTCAAAAAAATCAGGATTGTCAATATGTATCGAAAAAGATGTTTGGCTTGTATATATATTTCGACATTTCTCCTCATTCTCCTTCTCTTAGAATAATTTTCTTTGCTCAGGAAATACTTAACATGATTTTATTCCGAAGCTTATGAAAGGAGTCTGTTATGACAGCCATTACACACAATGAAAACAGAGTAGTCCGTCTATTCTTCTACTCTTCCATTACATGGCTTCTGATTGGAATGACGATCGGGCTTATTCTCGCCATTAAATATGTATGGCCTGATTTCTTAGTATGGGGGGAATTTCTTCAAAAGTACCTTTCTTACGGCCGGATTCGCCCCGCACACACGCATATTTTGCTATTCGGATGGCTGTCGATGGCATACGCGGGAGGATTGTTCTATATTATTCCGCAACTAACACGTAAATCACTTGAACATCCTCGCCTCGCCCATGCGATCGGCATCCTATGGAATATCTACATCGTGGCGGCACTCGTTACTTTATGTATGGGTTATACGACCACAATAGAATATGCAGAGCCGACCTGGCCTCTGGATGTGTATTTCATCGTGCTGGTAGCAGGAGCGGCTTACATTTGCTTTAAGACGATCACAAAACGGAATGAAAGCCAGCTTTATGTCAGTCTATGGTATTTCATGGGCTCTCTCATTTGGCTGCCGTTTCTCTATATCATCGGCAACATTGTCACCTATTTCATTACAGGTGTTCCACAGGCGCTGGCGGGATGGTTTTATGGCCATAACGTTATCGGTCTCTGGTTTACGACAGTCGGGGTCGGATTCATCTATTACCTGCTCCCGCTACTTTCCAAAAACCCGCTCTACAGCCATAAGCTCTCGTTGATAGGATTCTGGACGATCGCTACATTCTATGTATGGAACGGTCCTCATCACTTACAGAATGGTCCCATTCCCGCCTGGTTAATGAAAGCAGGTGTTATTCCATCCGTACTGCTCATCATCCCGGTATGGACCGTACTAGCTAACGTATTCGGCACGATGAAAGGGAAATGGCACAGGATATCTGAAAGCGTGCCGTTGAAATTCGTTGTAACTGGCGCTATTTTTTATCTCATCACCTGTCTGCAAGGTCCCTTTCAATCCTTAATGCAGCCGAGCGCGATTCTCAAGTTCACCAACTGGATAATTGGACATGCGCATATGGCGTTATTCGGCGCTTTCTCCTTCGTACTGTTTGCACTATTCTACCATACGCTACCGTCGCTGACCGGACGTAAGATTTACAGCGAGGCCTTAATGAACTGGCATTTCTGGCTATCCATTATTGGCTTTCTTATTTTCGCTTTTACCACCTGGACCGCAGGAGTCATGCAAGGGTTCGCCTGGACAGAAGGCAAACAGTACGGCGTGCCATTTCTTGAGGTAGTTGTCTCCCTGCAACCGTTTGCCATTGCCCGCGCCATTGGGGGCGTGCTGATGTTTATCGGGCAAATCGTGTTCGCTTACAATGTTCGTCGCTCGATTAAAGACGGACAACTTTTATCGGTCGAAGAGAAATCCACATCTACTGCGTAAGCTTGAGTAAAGGAGCGAGACCATGAGCGGACAAAGTAAAGAAAGATTTATGAAACCTTTTATCATCGGCGCGTCCCTACTCTTCTTCATCGGGGTCACCGCTACCGTGGTGCTCCCTTTCTACGACGAAGTCATGCAGCGGGAGAATGCAAACGCCAAGATAAAAAACTATGCGATCGATTCTCCTGAATACCGTGGACGCCAGGTTTACATCCGGGAAGGCTGCCATGTATGCCACACGCAATTCGTACGCCCGGTAAAAGCCGATTCCTCCTTGGGTCCGGTCTCCGTACCAGAAGATTATCGTCATGATTATCCGCATATGTTAGGAACCGTGCGCACTGGCTCTGATTTAACCTGGGTGGGTACCCGCTGGAATGAACAATGGCACCGCGTGCACTTGAACAATCCACGCCAAGTGTTTCCAGGTAGTACCATGCCAAGATACGACTATTTATCCGACCAGGACACCGAAGATTTAATCGCTTATTTGATGAGCTTAAAACCGGCACCTTCTACTGAAGGACGCTAGGAGGTAGGGTTAATGGATGAAGAACGCCGCGAGAAGAAGGAAGCAACGTATGAAGAACCTCTTGAAGAAGTTGCGGGGATACGGATGGCAAATGCCAAGGTGCCGCGCTTTCTCGTCATTACGTACATCGTGCTGGCGGCCTGGGCGATCGGCTACTCGGTTTGGGCCCAACCGGTAAATGAACGCACAAAAGATACGACAGGCAATAAACCCGTAAATGGAGAAACCATTGTTCAGCAGCACTGCCTCGGATGTCATAATCTGAGTAAGGAAAAACTGGTCGGCCCGGGACTTCAGGGAATCGGACAACGCCTTCCAGGCGATAAGCTGACCGATGTGCTATTGAATGGCCGGGGCGCTATGCCCTCTCTTCCGAATCAAGGACTTGACAATGAACAGATTAAAGCTGTAGAAAAATACTTGCGCACCTTGTAAGGAGGATGATTATGAACCCTCACATTGTAGCTGTATTTAGCCTTCCTGAAGAAGCTGAACGTGCATTTCATGCCTTACAGGAATACGTTAAAAAAGAAGAAATTTCTTTCTTACGCAAAACAGATACCCCTGACACATTTACAGGCGACGCCAGCGCCGATCCGGTCGTTGATGGCATGGCTATTGGCTCCGTTGTCGGTGGCGCTGCAGGGCTCGCTTTTGGCATGGGAACCCTACTCATTCCCGGTATCGGTCCCATCATCGCCGCTGGTCCTCTCCTCTCCCTGCTGGCTGGCGCTACATCCGGTGGCATCATAGGCGGATTTGCCGATCTCGGCATAAACCGGTATACGTCGGAGCATATTAGTCAACACCTTACAGATGGACAAGTTGTGCTTGTCGTCGGAGTCAGCAAACCCGAACTTCGCGGACCGATTACCCATCTGCTGGAAAAGCACGGGGCTGTCGATATTCACGAGGAACCGGTTATAGAAAATTAAGCACATAAAAAGGATGGGATAACGCCCACCCTTTTTATTTTGTCTGCAACTTATTCCTCTCTTCCTCGATAAGCGTCCGCCGCAGAATCTTGCCGACCGCCGTCTTGGGAAGTTCGTCCCGAAATTCGTATAGGTGAGGCACCTTAAAAGAGGCCAATTTTTGCCGACAGTATTTATCCAGTTCCTCGTTGGTAACTTCTTCATCCTTACGCATAACAATATAAGCTTTCACCGTCTCGCCTCGGTATTCATCGGGCACACCAATTACGACCGCTTCTTTGACGGCAGGATGTTCATACAATACCTCTTCGATTTCGCGCGGATAAATATTAAAACCACTCGCAATAATCATATCTTTCTTGCGATCAACGATATAGAAATAACCATTTTCATCCATTGATCCTATATCGCCGGTGAAAAACCATCCATCCTGTAGAGAAGCATGCGTCTCTTCTTCACAGTTCCAATACCCTTTCATTACCTGAGGCCCACGTACACATAATTCACCTACACTGCCCGGCAGTACGTCTTCACCCGTTTCAATGTCAACCACCCTACATTCGGTATCAGGCCATGGAAGCCCGATACTGCCGTTAACACGCCGTCCCCAAATCGGATTTGCATGCGTAACCGGAGAACATTCTGTTAATCCGTATCCTTCCACCAGCTTTCCGTTTGTAATGGCTTCAAATTTCTGCTGTACTTCGACAGGTAACGGAGCAGAACCGCTCAGACAGGCTTCAATAGAAGAGATATTATATTTCGAGAGCTCAGGATGACTCAACAATCCGATATACATAGTTGGAGCACCAGGAAAAACAGTCGGTTTCTGGTTATCGATAAGCTTCAGCATCATACTTACATCAAAACGAGGCACAAGAATTAACTTGGCCCCCATGTAAATGCCGAAATTCATGGCGACCGTCATACCATATACGTGAAAAAAAGGAATAGCTGCCAATATCCGTTCTTCTCCCTGTCTTGCCTTATAAAACCAGGCTCCACACTGGATGACATTGGCGATAAGATTAGCGTGCGTCAGCATGGCTCCCTTCGCTTTTCCTGTCGTTCCTCCTGTATATTGAATAAGAGCAACGTCATGTCTAACATCAGCCGGAGTCCGTACTGGAGCCGAGATGCTACGTGCAAGCAAGGAAGTAAACGCATATACACCAGCATCCTCACCTTCCTTTACTTGTACACGCTGTCTCTGCTTCCATTGCACAAACGGGTAAAATAGTTTTTTTGCCAGCGGCAAATAATCCTTAATCCCTGTCACAATAAGATGTTGAAGCATGGTATCTTGCTTAATACGCTTCACCCGGGGATACAGTAAATCGAGACAGACAATCACCTTCGCTCCGGAATCTGACATCTGGTGCAACAATTCACGTTCTGTATACAATGGATTGGTCTGTACGACAATCGCCCCTACAAGCAAAGCTCCATAATAAGCAATTACGCTCTGCGGAATATTCGGCAGCATAATAGCAATCCGATCACCCTTTGTTACCCCAAGCTGCTGCAAGGCATTGGCGAATCGGTAACAATCCTCCAGCAGTTGCGCATATGTCATTTCCTTTCCCATGAAGAATATAGCAGGAGTGTCAGGATGTGCTTGTGCTGTCTGAAGAAGTAGTTCATAGAGCGGAATATCAGGATAAGAAAGCTTATGGGACACTTCCACTGGATAACTCGCCAGCCATGGACAAGACGTTGTCGACATGAGAGTCACTCCTTTACCTTTAACTTACATTAATCATTTCAATGAATGAATACTCATCCCTTCCCTTTTATTTAAATTAATAAAAAATTCAGATTACTAGTCCCGCATATCTATTTTATTCACAACAGGTAACAAAAATCCCCTTTTGCCATGAGACAAAAGGGGGTGATAAAACTTATGCTGAACGGGTGCCTTGTTCAAACTGCTCTTCCAGCTTCGTGGACGGCTTGGCCGTCATCATACTTACAACTACGATAGCCAGAAGACTTGCCGCAAAACCAGGTACCATTTCATATAACATCTTTGATAGCTCAGGAAAACGGGTCCAAATAATAACGGTGGCTGAACCAGCAATCATCCCAGCTAATGCGCCCCACTTATTCATTCGTTTCCAGTACAAGCTCAGAAGAATTACCGGACCGAATGATGCACCGAATCCTGCCCATGCATATCCAACAAGCGAAAGAATTGTACTGTTTTTACTGAATGCGAGCACGAGTGCAATCAAAGCAACGACAAGTACTGAGAGACGTCCAATAAACACAAGCTCTTTATCAGTAGCTGAACGGCGGAAGAATGTTTTGTATATATCTTCCGTCAGTGAGCTCGAAGTAACGAGTAACTGTGAAGAAATCGTGCTCATTACAGCTGCCAGGATGGCTGCCAACAAGAAGCCCGTAATTAATGGGTGGAACAGAATATGCCCTAATTCCATAAACACTGTTTCTGGGTCAGCCAATTTCAACCCATTATTTGCAAAGTAAGCGATTCCAACAAAACCAGTAAACATTGCCCCACCAACCGAGAAAATCATCCAGCCCATTCCGATACGGCGAGCTTTCTTTATTTCCTTTACCGACGAAATAGCCATAAAGCGAACGATAATATGAGGCTGACCGAAATAACCTAGTCCCCATGCGAATAAAGAAATAATGCCTAGCAGCGTCGTCCCCTGAAACATATCCATCAGTTTCGGATCAATTTCACGAATGGTCGTGAATGATTCACCGATCCCTCCTGTATTGAAGATGGTAACAGCCGGAACCATAATTAATGCGATAACCATAATAAGTCCTTGTACGAAATCGGTCCAGCTTACCGCAAGAAAACCACCGAACAGCGTATACGCTACGACGACACCTGCAACAATCCACAAGCCGACATGGTAACTGATGCCAAATGAATTCTCGAACAGTACGGCACCGGAAACAAGCCCGGAAGAAACATAAAATGTAAAGAAGACCATAATAACTAAACCGGATACAATACGTAGAATTTTCGCCCCGTCATCAAAGCGTTTCTCCAAAAATTCCGGTATCGTAATCGCATTGGCTACCTCTGTATACGAGCGTAACCGAGGTGCTACATATAACCAGTTCGCATACGCTCCAAGCGTAAGGCCGATAGCGATCCAGGAAGCGCTCAGACCCTGGGAAAACATGGCACCCGGAAGACCGAGCATAAGCCAGCCACTCATATCAGAAGCACCTGCGCTAAGCGCGGTTACCGCAGGTCCCAGCGTACGGCCGCCAAGCATATAATCCGTTAAGTTCGAAGTACGCTTGTAAGCATAATAACCAATTAACAGCATGCCAAGCATATACACGGTAATGGAAATCAGTAACTGCATATCCATTGTTGAACCCCCTCAACTTTTTATTCTTCTCTTGTCTTAAAGCTTTTTGGCCTTCAAACCTTTTTATTTTAAAACATTTGCTTTATTTTGTAACCATGCCTTTTAATACAAATCCTACATTAGCGGGACGTTCAGCCAATCGACGCATGAAATAGCCGTACCAATCATTGCCGTAAGGAACATACACACGCATTTTGTACCCCTGCTGTGCAAGCTCGATTTGAGACTGTGTGCGAATGCCGTATAGCATCTGGAACTCGAATTGTTCACGCGGAATACTATACTTGTCCGCTAAACGCTTCGTATACTCGATAATCTCATCATCATGGGATGCAATAGCAGTATAACTTCCGCTCAATAGGTGCATCTTGATAATTTTTTTGTAGTTCTCATCCACATCTTTCTTTTCAGGATAAGCCACTTCTGGAGATTCTTTGTATGCCCCTTTTACCAGACGCAATGAAACCCCTTTCAAATCTTCGATATCTTTTTCTGTCCGGTACAGATAAGCTTGGATAACAGTGCCCACATTATCATAATCACGACGTAGCTCAGCAAGCAAATCGAGCGTTTGCTGACAATGACTGTAATCTTCCATATCAATGCGGACAAAATTACCATACTTCTTTGCAGTGTCCAGGATACGTCGCATGTTCTGACGGCACAAATCGACGTCAATATCAAGACCGAGTTGAGTTAGCTTGAGCGAGAGGTTGCTGTTCACACCCGTCTGGTGAATCGCATCCAGCGTTTTTACACAATAGTCCGCCGATTCAATCGCTTCTTCACGACTAAATACAAACTCACCAAGGTGATCTAGCGTACACACAAGCCCCTGATTGTTTAAGTTCTGCACCTTCTGCATTGCTTCCCGAATCGTCTCTCCGGCAACAAAACGGCTAGCGCCGAAACGCAACCCCCATTTCTTCGCTGCCTGATTCATCGATTTATTCTGAGAAAGAAACAAGAAAAAATTTTTCATCGTTGTTTCCATAATCGCCATTGTCTTCTCATCCTTTCATTAAACACAAAGTAAAATGCTGTCCCTCTCTTCATTACAGAGAGGATGAATGAAGGAAAGAAAGGGAGAGAAGGCGCCCGGCATAAAAACCGGGTGCTTCTCCGTTTTTTCCTGCGTTGTATCCTTACAAAATCTCGGACGACAGCTTCGGCTGTGTGAATTGCAGCAAGTAATCTGGTCCTCCTGCTTTGGAATCCGTACCTGACATGTTGAATCCACCAAACGGATGCACCCCAACGATGGCTCCAGTACACTTGCGGTTGAAGTACAGGTTGCCCACATGGAACTCGGTACGGGCACGCTCGATGTACTCGCGGTTGCGGGTAAACACCGACCCGGTCAAGCCGTATTCTGTATTGTTCGCTACTTCCATCGCATGGTCAAAGTCACGCACTTTCGTAAATGCTACGAACGGTCCGAACACTTCCTCCTGCATAATGCGTGCATCCGGGTCTACATCGGCGAAAATCGTCGGTTCTACGAAGAAGCCTTCGTCGCCAGCTGGCTTGCCGCCTGCCACGAGCTTGCCTTCACGCTTGCCGATTTCTACGTATTCCATTACTTTGTTCAATGCTTTCTCGTCAATGACCGGACCGGTGTAGTTGGACGCATCACGCACGTCGCCTACTTTCAATCCTTTTGTGATGTCCACGACTCGGTTTAATACCTCATCGTACACCGCCTCATGAATAATCGCACGCGAGCACGCGGAGCATTTCTGACCGGAGAAGCTGAACGCTGATGCGACGATGTTTTGTGCCGCCAGTTCCACATCTGCATCATCCAGCACGACGATGGCGTCTTTGCCGCCCATCTCAGCAACGAGACGTTTCATCCAGATTTGGCCTGGAGCCACTTTGGAAGAACGCTCATGAATGCGCAGACCGACTGCACGGGAACCAGTAAAGCTGATAAAACGGGTCAACTTGTGATCAACCAGGTAGTCTCCGATTACATCCGGACGACCCGGCAAGAAGTTCACCACACCCGCTGGAAGACCCGCTTCGACTAACAGCTCATAAAATTTGTAGGCGATGACTGGCGTCTGGCTAGCCGGTTTCAGAATAACGGTATTCCCGGTCACCATCGCAGACGTCACCATGCCAACTACGATCGCCAGCGCGAAGTTCCATGGCGGAATGACAACACCGACCCCCAGTGGAATGTATTCCAGGTGGTTGTCTTCGCCCGGCAGGCGGACGAGTGTTTGCTGACCACGGTCTTTGAGTTCCAGCGCCTGGCGCGCATAATATTCCATAAAGTCAATCGCTTCTGCCGTATCTGCATCTGCTTCTGCGCGGCTTTTACCCGCTTCCAGCATCAGCCAGGCAGAGAATTCGTGCTTGCGGCGGCGCATCATGGCCGACGCCTTGAATAAATAGCCGGCACGATGTTCAACGGGTACACGGGACCATGTCTTGAACGTAGCGGCTGCGTTGTGCATCGCTTTATCAGCCAGCGCTTGATCCGCACTGGATACGCTTCCAACTACTTCTTTTTTCGCGGACGGGTTCACAGAAACGAGACGCTCTTCGGTCATCACTTCTTCGCCACCGATAACCAGCGGATAATCGCGGCCCAGCTCAGCGGATACTTTCTCCAGTGCCTCATTAATCGCGTTCATATTTTTCTCTTCAGCAAAGTTTGTAAACGGTTCGGGACGGTATGGAATCATGTAGAAAACCTCCTGTTGACTTCATTTTCGTTTGTCTTTTTATCATTGCAATTACAATGCCAAGTTTACGCAATCCATAGTATCCGTTTTGCTATACGCTTCTTACCCATTTGATGCTATTTTCCTCAGCATCACACATGCAAAATATTTATGCAGCAAATTTATTTTGCCTATCATATGCAAAATAATTAAATGGAAGACTTTTAATTAACCGAAATTAGTATTTATTATTTGTCAAATGAAGTTTCTGTCCTGTAACATATACACATATATTGTGTTTTTTCAAAGAAGGGATGAGAAATCATGTTTAAAGCAGAGAAGTATGAAACATCCCGCGAGAAGAATTATGAACTCGTCGGTAAACAACTTAAGGCATTAATCGAAGATGAACCGAATCGAATCGCCAACCTTGCCAATGCATCCGCCCTGCTCAATCAATTCCTTGAGCGCATCAACTGGGTCGGCTTCTACCTATATGAAGAAAGAGAAGAACAGTTAATTCTAGGTCCTTTTCAGGGTCTTCCCGCATGTGTTCGTATTCCATTAGGCAAAGGCGTATGCGGTACATCCGCAGCTGAACGCAAAACGCTACGCGTGGCGGACGTACATCAATTTCCCGGTCACATTGCGTGCGATGCCGCTTCTAGGTCGGAAATCGTCGTTCCTATTATTAAGGATGGAATTCTTGTCGGAGTCCTCGATATCGACAGCCCGGAGAAAGACCGCTTTGATGAAGTTGATGAAAAAGGACTTGAGGCTTTCGTACACACCTTATCCGAATATTTATAAGAAAAACTCGCAGGAATTGCCACTTGTCTTTTTTCACAACGAAAAGCAGCCACCCGAACATCTTCCGGATGGCTGCTTTTTATTTCTCCTCGTCTTTCTTTGGCATGATATTCTTAAAGTTTGAAACGATGTCTTTGGCTTTTTTCGTTTCCTCAGTAATTCCCTGTTTAATGAGATTCAAATTCTTCTGAATGGAGGCGAGACGCTCATTCTTGGTCATCTCTTCCTCCCCGTCTTCCGTCTTTGCCTTATCTGCTTCATATAACCCCGGCATCTCCGCGCCTCGTCCCAAGCGACGCTGCGCCTCACGAGATTCTGCAATCTGCGGTGTATCCAACGGGTCCCATTCCTTTACTTCAGCAAGTCTCCCTTTCTCTTCCTTTTTACGTTCCATTCTCTCTTCAGCCATAAATTGCGCCTCCTCCTCAATTCTCTTGTCTGTCTTTACCCCCCATCCCGAATGCGTAAAACACAAGAGAATCGCCGCACTTATTGCACTCTGTTGCTAAATTCTTTCAGCGCACCCTGCACAAGGGGTAATTGGGAAAACGCTGAACCACCTCTAAGAGCCGCCGCTACCTGAAGCGTCTCATAAATCTCCTGCTCGCTCGCACCCTTATGGAGTGCTTCCATCGTATGATATAGAATACAGTATTCATCCTGAGATGCCAGACTAACACCAAGAGCAATCAACTGTTTATCCTTCTGGGAAATCATCCCTTCAGCGAATGATACCCCTGTAAATTCATTGTATGCCCGGGTAAAATCAGGACTCATCTGCTGAAACGCACCTACACCTTCTTTATAATCATGAATTGCCTGCGTATAATGGTCCATTACTGCTTCACTCCATCCGTATAGTATTCGATCACATTCCATAGTATGTTCCGATTCATCCCCCCTTATAAAGCGCAAAATCAAATAGCAAATGTGCAAAACATTATTTCTTTTGCATAATTATTTTGCATATCAAATTCTAAAAATTTTTTATAAAATAAAAAAGGCTATTGATTATCCAGGTCTTTCGACAAAAAATTTAAATCAGGTCGAATTTTGGCACTAAACTTGCAGAATAATGTATTAAAATACATATTAAGGGGGACTCGACTTGACCAACAAACAAGCACCACCGGTTCCATTCTGGCTTGCTATTATTCCTTTACTTACAATGATTGGTGCTATGGCCATCACAATCATTAAGTTTGAAGGAAGTCCGCATATTCCGCTTATTCTTGGTGCCATTGTATCCGCTTTCATAGCCTGGCGCCTCGGCTACAAGTGGGATGAAATTGAAAGCGGTATCTATCACGGCATTCGACTGGCGCTCCCCGCCATTGTCATCATTATTGCCGTAGGCATCATCATTGGTGCATGGATTGGCGGCGGCGTAGTTGCCACCATGGTATATTACGGCTTAAAATTAATCACTCCGTCCTTCTTTCTTGTCTCGATTACACTAATTACTGCAATTGTCTCACTCGCTATCGGAAGCTCCTGGTCCACTATGGGTACAATCGGCGTAGCCGGTATGGGTATCGGTATTAGCATGGGAATTCCAGCTCCGATGGTAGCTGGGGCTATTATTTCCGGTTCATATTTTGGGGATAAAATGTCTCCTCTATCAGATACGACGAACCTGGCATCCGGCGTAGCCGGATCCAATCTGTTTGAGCATATTCGTCATATGTTTTATTCCACGATTCCTGGAATCGTTATCGCATTAATTGCCTACTGGCTCCTTGGTCGTCAATTTGCAGGTACATCGATAAATAATCAGGATATTATTGCTGTAATGAATGAATTGCAAACCCAATTCGTTATCAGTCCGTGGCTTCTACTTATTCCGGCTGCTGTTATCGTGCTTGTAGCTCGTAAAGTGCCCGCCCTGCCAGCTTTGATAGTTGGTATTATTCTTGGCTTTCTCGCTCATGTTTTTGTACAGGGTGGAAGCATACATGAGGCCGTTAATACACTGTACGGCGGCTTTAAAATCGAGTCCGAAAACAAATTAATTGGTGAGCTGTTTAACAGAGGTGGAATTGAGGCGATGATGTATACGGTTTCCTTAACTATTGTCGCTATGACATTCGGCGGTGTTCTGGAAAAGACAGGCATGCTCAAATCCATCGTAGATAAAATTCTACTTATCGCAAGAACCGGAAAACAATTGGTTGCCACTACGGTTGTTTCTTCGTTTTTCACAAACGTTGTGGCGGCGGAACAGTATATTTCCATCGTAGTGCCGGGCCGGATGTATGCAAGGGTATATCGGGAAAAACGTCTGCATCCGAAAAACCTGTCACGCGCGTTAGAAGACGGCGGTACATTAACCTCGCCGTTCGTTCCGTGGAATACGTGCGGAGTGTTTATTCTTTCAACGTTGAGCGTTCATCCGTTCGCTTACGCACCATATGCGATTGTCAACTATATTGTTCCAATTATTTCGATTCTGTTTGCTGCAACCGGCTTTACCATCCAAAAAATCACCGATACAGAAGCCAAGCAATTAGAACGCAAGGAACAAGAAGCACAAGCGCAAAATATATAAATCTACTTATAAAAAGAGCCGGATCGAAAAATCGATCCGGCTCTTTTCCAATATCACGAAACCTGAGAGAACTATTCGTCCAAAATAAGGGCATGCACAATGCCCGGACCATGCACTCCGATCGTCAAATCGTTCTCAATATCAGCGGAACGGCTCGGCCCACTAATAAAATGAACCCCTGCCGGTAGCTGATTACCGAAACGCCTCATTAAATCAGTCATGACTTCACCCATTTTCGTCTTTATATCACTCACCCGCAATACAGCAATAAATACAGTAGGCAGGAGACTAACCGAACGTCCCTGCCCAGCCGCAGAGAGAGCTACTACCGTTCCAGTATGGGCAATAGCATAATCCACTACTGCAATGCCGATATCAGCCCCTGCTGCTTTGACAAGCAGCTCTTCTTCTGCTCGCTCGTTCCATACCGTCATTTCAACATCCGGTAGATTTTGTTCCATGTTCATCTCATTAAGCAATGGATGATCAAAACGAATCATATATTTTGCCTTCATCGTCTGCGCCATATCTTCAATATAATTACATAAAGAAGTCAAATTGGGGAACCGCTGTGTATATCCTCCCATGTTTGTCCAATTAGTCATAAATAACTCAATTCGTTTTTCTTCTGAAAGTTCGTATGCCAACCAAAAGTCCGGTGCACCGCGAAAAGGATGATCTGGAGCCTTAGTAATGCGCTGCCGATTCAGACGGTTTGCGATATGGGCAAAGAACTGCTCCTCCTTCATGGCCGCCTGCTCATCCAATTTACGAATCATTTCTTCCTCCCGCTTACTCATGATGTTTTTCCTCCCGTTTTCGCTTGGCTTCCTGTAGCCGTTTCAGCATGTCCGGCGCCATCGTGTTCCTATCGGCAAATAGCTCGGCAGATAAATCGCCCCATGTATCACGGAAAGAACCATCTGCTAATACAGGAGCATATCGATGCTCCGTCCAACCTTTAAGCGGGCCAAGCTTAGAAGTAATCGCTCCGTCACGTACGACGATTTTCTGACCTGCTTTTCCCAAATTTACAATACGCTTAAAGCGTCGATGATTCGACATGATATACTTAAATCCCTTAAACGCCATACGTTCCGAAGCCGCTGTATACCCTTCCTCCACCTTCTGTCGACGAATGTAGACAAGCATGTCATGCAACGGGATTTTAACCGGACATGCTTCATGGCAAGCTCCGCAAAGGCTGGACGCGTAGGAGACTTCACCCCACTTTTCCATATCCTGATTCAGTCGGGGTGTCAGAACAGCTCCAATCGGCCCGCTATATACCCATCCATACGTATGGCCACCAACATGGCGATATACTGGACATGCATTCAGGCAGGCCCCGCAACGGATGCAATTCAACACCTCCTGGAATTCCGGGTCGCCCAATTGTGAAGACCGTCCATTATCGAGAATGATAATATGCATCTCTTCCGGCCCATCTGAATCTTCCTGACGACGTGGGCCGGTAATGGCAGACATGTATACCGTCAGCTTTTGGCCTGTAGCCGAGCGTGGCAACATCGTCGCCATGACTTCCAAATCATCAAGCGATGGGATAATCCGTTCCATGCCCATATACGTAATTTGTGTTTTCGGAACGGTACTCACCATGCGGGCATTGCCTTCATTGGAGAATAACACCATAGATCCGGTCTCTGCGATAGCAAAGTTGCACCCGGTCATACCGATATCCGCCTCCAGGAATTTCTCCCGTAGTTTGGCACGAGCGAAACCTGCAAGTATAGGCGTTTCCGGCGGCAACACCTCCCCTGCTTCCTCTGAAAATAATTCCGCAACTTGCTGTTTATTCTTATGGATAGCTGGAATGATAATGTGGGAGGGTGTTTCTCCCGCCAGTTGGATAATATATTCGCCTAAATCGGTCTCAATCGCTTCCACTCCGATTTCTTCAAGCCTATGATTAATATGCAGTTCTTCAGATACCATGGATTTCGATTTCACGACCGATTTCGCATCTTTTGCCTCGGCAATTCTCATCGTGATGTCGACAGCTTCTTGTGCTGTTGTTGCGAAATGCACATGCACTCCAGCAGCTCGGGCATTTTTCACGAATTCGGATAAATAATAATCTAAATGAGCAATCGTATGAAGACGAATCTGTCGGGCGCGCTCCCGCCATTCTTCCCAGTTGCCCAGTTCATCGGAAGCCAGTTTTTTTGATGTACGAAGCTTTTCAGTTGTATACTTTACGGCATTGCGTAGGAATTCATCATTAAGGGAAATGTGCGCTCTATCTTTAATTGTGGTCGTTGGATCAAACGTTGTACTCATACTTTCTGCTTCACCCCTTCATACAGCAGCTCCGCCAAATGCATTACACGCACCTGCTTGCCTTCATAGCGTAGGCGACCACCGATATTCATCAGACAGCCCATGTCCATGCCGACCAGCACCTCGGCTTCAGTCTCTACTACATGCTGCACTTTCTCTTCCACCATTGCACCCGAAATCTCAGACATTTTAACGGCGAATGTACCACCGAATCCACAGCAATCTTCCGCAAAAGGCAAATCAACAAATTCCATGCCTTTTACATTAGCAAGCAATTGCCTTGGCTCTTCTTTGATACCAAGAAGCCTCGTGCCATGGCAGGAAGGATGATATGTTACTTTATACGGAAAATGCGCCCCAATATCCGTTACACCTAATACGTTGACAAGAAATTGGGAGAACTCATACACCTTTTCACTAAATTCGTGAGCTTTTTTAAGCATGACCGAATCATCTTTGAATAAAGACGGGTAATAATGATGGATCATCCCTGTGCAGGAGCCGGACGGCGATACAACAAAATCACTATCATCGAATGCTTCGAGAAGCGTTCGCGCACTGGCACGTGCCTCATCCCAATATCCGCTATTGAATGCGGGCTGTCCGCAACATGTTTGCACTTCTGGAAAATGCAGCTTCACTCCCTGACGGGCAAGAATCCGAGACATCGCTTCCCCGACCCGTGGGTAGATCGCATCCGACAAGCATGTAATAAAAATGGAGACTTTCACAAATAAGCACCTCCGAATACTCATTATGTCTTTAACAGAAAAGTCAATAGGGAGTGCCACCGTTCCAAAGACAATGGCATCTCCCCACTTCATTCCATCCACATGCTTCGCTGTCTATGGAAGCATCCAGGTTAAGTAGTAAGCTTGAATATATGTGATAATGCCAACGATGACGGCAAACATCAAACTATGCTTGACCGTGAAACGGAACAAATCGGACTCTTTGCCCACAAGCCCCACCGCAGCACATGCTACCGCAATCGATTGCGGTGAAATCATTTTCCCTGTTACTCCACCGGTCGTATTCGCCGCGACAAGCAACGTCTCGTTTACCCCAATTTGCTGTGCGGTTACGTTCTGCAAGTTACAGAACAGCGCATTGCTGGACGTATCGGAACCTGTAAGGAATACGCCGAGCCAGCCAAGGAACGGCGAGAAGAATGGAAACAGGCCACCTGCAGATGCCAGTATGAGCGCCAATGTCGACGATAAGCCCGAATAGTTGGCAACCATCGCAAATCCAAGCACCAGGCCGATTGAAATAATAGGCTTTTTCAGTTCAGATAGGGTTTCCCTAAAAGTTGCTACCCCTTCGCTCGGTTTCATCTTCAGTACGATTATCGTAATGAAAGCAGCAATCAGGATGGCTGTACCGGTAGCCGATAGAATATCGAATTTAAGCACCGCTTCGTACGGAGTGGGTTTCGTTACAATCGGCTCGGCTTTAATAACCATTTGATCCAGATAGGGGATATGAATTTTGAACACAAGCGATTCTAATGGGCCGCCTTTGCCGAACAAGGCTTTAAACGGTTTCAAACTCCAGATGGTAACCATAAGCGTAAGAATAATGAATGGAGACCATGCCTTGAAAATCTGACCTGCTGTATAATGCCGCGAATCAGCTTCAGTTGCCGCCACTTCAACTGTTGATGCACCTGCTCTTTCAAAGCGGAAGATGCGCTTCGGCTGCCATACTTTCAAGAATGCAGCGAGCGAAACTAGGCTGACCAGTGCAGAAGTGATATCAGGCAGCTCTGGTCCGATAAAGTTAGCTGTAAAGAACTGTGTAATCGCAAATGAACCGCCCGCTACAAGAATTGCCGGCCACGTTTCACGTACCCCGCGAACACCGTCCATGATGAATACCAGCCAGAATGGAACGATAACGGACAGGAGCGGCAATTGACGTCCGGCTACCTGACCGATGTGAAACGGATCGAGTCCTGTAACCTGACCCGCCGTCGTAATTGGAACACCCATTGCTCCGAACGCTACCGGTGCAGTATTGGCAATAAGACAAAGCCCGGCTGCATACAACGGATTGAACCCAAGACCGACCAGCAAAGCGGCAGTAATAGCTACTGGAGCGCCAAAGCCGGCCGCTCCTTCCAGGAACGCACCGAACGAAAAACCAACAAGCAGCATTTGCAACCGTTGATCCTCTGTAATCGACACGACGGAGGAACGGATGATGTCAAACTGTCCGGTTTTCACTGTGATTTTATACAAAAATACAGCGGTTACAATAATCCAGGCAATCGGCCATAAACCGTAAGCAAAGCCGTATCCGGCAGAAGCGAGCGCCATAGAAATCGGCATTTTGTAGACAAAGATTGCGATTACCAGAGAAATCAGCACTGTAATAAAACCTGCCGTATGACCCTTCATACGAAAAACAGCCAGTGCGAGAAAGAAGAATACGATAGGAATGACTGCCACAGCAGCTGACAGTCCCAGACTTCCCAGCGGCTCATACACCTGCGTCCATGTTTGCATGCAATACACCTCTTTTACCCTGAGTTTATTTTTATATGGTTAGCCTTCCGGCTTGTCCCCTTCTGAATCGCCACACATACATCTCAGGTGATCTGATAAATTAGGATGCTTAATATCTCAGGTCATCTGATAAATTAGGTTGCCAAACACCTCAGGTCATCTGACTTTTCTCTTCAGAAGAAAAGTGCTAATCCAGCATCTTTTCCTCTACTCCTTGCAAGTGATAGAGCATCGCCGTTTCCGCCCGATTCCCATTACGTTCCCGAATCGCCTCATAAATGCTGGCGTGTTCTTTATACAAATTCTTGGGAACTTCTTTCATCCGATACAGCTCCTGGCGACTTGTCTGCAGCGAACGACCAACCGCTTCAGAAATGGACATCATCACCGTTTGCAGCGTCTGATTGTGTGAAGCGGCAGCTACCGCATAATGGAACTTCCAATCTGCCTGATCGCCGAGTTCTCCACTAGAGAGGGCTTGCTCCATCTCTGTTAGCGCTTCCTTGATTTTACTCAGTTCCTCTTCGGTTCGCCGTTCCGCGGCTAGGCGGGCGGTACCGCTTTCAATAATCTTCCGTACTTCCAGCAATTCCATAATTTCCTGCCGCGTCGCCGGACGCATGGATTCAAATGCGGAGATAATTTCTTCCGGGTCGTGCCGGGTAACAAACGTGCCTTCTCCCTGCTTCATAGTAATTAGACCTAGTGTTTTGAGAGAACTGAGCGCTTCTCGTACTGTCGACTGACCTACTCCCAATGTCTCTCCGAGTTCTCGTAGAGATGGCAAGCGGGCTCCCGGTACATACGTGCCGGAAACAATTTGTTCGCGCAAGTAATCAGCAACCTCTTCATATGTCTTTCTAACATTAAACTTTGGCAACGTTTTCACGTCACATCCTTCCCTATCAGGTCATCTGATGTATGGCGCTGAATTTATCTTACGGACTTTTCAGTTTTTTGTCAATATTCATTTTGGAAGCGCATTAAATTTTTGAAATTATTAGCCATTCCGGTTTATATGAGCCTGTTCAAAAGGAAGGACAAGCGGAGCTATGAAGTTCAAGGTGCGGTAGACCTGAGCAGCGGAGGGGCAACACAACGCAGAAATTCGCATTTCTGTTTCCCGGACTTTTTGAACATCCTCTATTACTAGAAATCCCCTCTACATTGCCAGTGAAAGTTCCATACAATAATGAAATCCTGCACACCGTCAAATACAAGGGGATTTGTCATATACAAAGCTTTTTAGTTATTAAATTCACGTTAAATCAAGTGAACGATTCAACTTCACATATTCAAAATACATAGCCACACGCCATGGTACAATCATGCCGAAGGCTAAAATGAAAAAGAGACCAGCCGTTTCTTCTATACTCACATACATACCGACATAGGATTTTAATGCCAAACGAAGCAAGACTAATCCAACTAAGATAAAAAAGAATGCTTTTGAACGCTTCAGGTAAATATCTCTGCCTACAACTTCAAACTTCGAAGTAACAATCAACGGATATGACAGAAGTGCACCGACAAAAAAGGCAAACAATGCATATGTTACATGTACATGCATAGGCGGATACAAAAACATCGCAAAACCTGTACTCATAAAAAAAGGCGGCAGAATAATCTTCTTTAATGAAGCGGGCTTCTTGGAGGCACGCATACGAACCATCAGTACTATCGTGGCCATAAATATGCCAATAACCCCGCTCAGTATGGTCATAGTCACAGAACATCCTCCTTCGTTACGCGATTCATTTTCCTTCTAGTTTGTGCTCTGCGCTGTACACTTACACATGCCCTTTTCTATTATACATTATCAGGAAGAAAAAAATACAGATGTACATTATTGGCTCTTAATCAAAAAACCACGACCATTCGGCCGCAGTTTTTGTTTCTTTATCTATTCATATTGCTCATGCTGTTCTACATCTACCAGTTCATTGCGCTGAATCGGTGTTCGATAAGCCAATACTTCATCCACTACACCGCCACCTTCATCCATCATGCGATCCATACCTTCAGCCACGTCCTCCACAAACGACATTTCCTGCCTATTACGCGGATCTGTGTATTCGTAATTCATCCTGTATCCTCCTTACAAAAAAATTTAGGCTACAGTCCTTAGGATAAAGAAAGCAGATTACTTTATACGTTACCTTTCCCCTCATATTCGCTCATGAATCGCGCATACTAAATAAGGCACAAAATTTTGGCAATACGGAGGATGCTTGTAATGAACAATGATAAAACATTGCGGGAGGCATGCCGGACCCGCTTGGATGGTGGAATGTACTACTACCGCCTACAGACGCTTGAAGAACAAGGAATCGGGGAAATTTCCAGACTACCATTCTCCATTAAAATCTTGCTCGAAGCAGCTCTCAGGGCGATGGATAACCGTGCAATTACCGAAGAGCATGTTAAACGTATCGCTAATTGGGATCCCCATCCGAAGCCAGGAGAAATGTTCGAAATTCCATTCATGCCTTCTCGTGTCATTCTTCAGGACTTTACTGGCGTTCCCGCTGTGGTGGACCTTGCTTCCATGCGGGATGCCGTATCTAATCTTGGTCTTGAACCCGGTAAAATTAATCCACTTATCCCTGTGGATCTCGTAATTGACCATTCCGTACAAGTAGATCAGGCAGGTTCAGATACGTCGCTCAGTTTCAATATGGATAAAGAATTTGAACGCAACAGGGAACGATATACGTTTCTGCGCTGGGCTACTCAGGCATTCACTAACTTTCGGGCTGTACCGCCTTCTGTCGGCATCGTCCATCAGGTAAACCTCGAATATCTAGCTTCCGTCGTATCGCGGAAAGATACGGAAGACGGAGTTGAAGTATTCCCTGATTCACTCGTAGGAACTGACTCCCATACGACGATGATTAACGGGCTGGGTGTACTCG
>RCUE01000155.1_pt1 | contig 25229 bp, 29 predicted proteins | sample 2166111 | NCBI WGS metagenome assembly RCUE01 (sample SAMN09930795, study PRJNA488358) | compost metagenome | feature: garden; material: soil; isolation source: compost soil in phenylacetonitrile-enriched culture | place: Germany: Experimental Botanical Garden Goettingen | collected 2016-01-27 | reverse complement strand
AATCATTCTAAACTGATTCTCAATGATTCTCAAGTTATTTTATAATAAATATCTTGAAGGGTGCAACCAACAGACACACGTTATCCAACTTTCTTCATAAAATGTTCACCCTACCAAGCACACAAATGGCAAAATACATCCTGCAAATGTTTATATAATTATAAATTTGTACAAAAAACATGAGATGCATGATCTCTTTTCAGCCATAAAAACGCTACTGACAGCATGACGTCAGTAGCGTTTTACATGTAAAAAGTTTATTTCAAAGCGTAATCCCATCACTACAATTAGCCCAAATAAGAGCGAAGCATCCACATATGTTTCTCCAGATCCGCTTTATAGCCGATCAGCAAATCTGCAGTTGGTTGGTCGGAATTGCTTTCCGCCAGTTCAATACCTTCCTGAAACTCCTCGCATACCGTTGCAAAATCCTCGATCAAGGTTTGTACCATCTTGGGAGCATCTTCGTTGCCGGTTGCTTCCTGAATCGACGACAGCTCCAGGTACTCCTTCAATGTTGCGGAAGGTGAACCTTTCAACGCGAGCAAACGCTCGGCGATCTCATCCATTTTCAATGTCACTTCATTGTATAACTCTTCAAATTTAACATGGAGTGTGTAGAAACTGGAGCCTTTCACATACCAGTGATAGTTATGAATTTTTACATATAACACATTGAGGTTAGCGACTTGACGGTTTAAAAGTTCCTCCACCGATTTGGTTTGCGTATTTTTCGAGTTACTTGTTGTTTTAGCCATCATAAATCCCTTCCTTTTTCATCAAATTGATTTTCAGGAACGTTTACGTATCCATCACCGTCATTGCTGACGGTAAGACGCCAGCGGGCATCCTAATCACCTGCCGGACGTCTGTTTCATACTTACCCTCTCTATACGGAAACGAAACAAAAAGAAGAGTTCTCCTTTCTCCCTCTTTCGATCCTCCATAAAAAAAATGTACAAAACTTCAATGATTTTCGTTATACTTTCTCTATCCTATCAAAATACTTGGTTTAATATTGTGATATTTCCAGACTATTTACATGTGCACAATTTATGGAGGTGACTTCGTTGTCCCAATATCATCCTTTAACGACTGAAGAAGCAATCGAATTCGTGAAGAACATCCCCGGATTTTTTAGTCAGGAAGCTCGTCTGGAATGCCGGGAAATCGGTGATGGTAACCTAAATCTGGTTTTTCATATTACGGATTCTGAATCTAACAAGAGTATCATTGCCAAGCAGGCACTTCCCTATGTAAAAATTGTGGGTGAATCCTGGCCGCTCTCACTGGATCGTGCCCGTATTGAACGCGAGGCACTTCAGCAGGAGCACCACATTTGCCCCGAATTGGTTCCTGCGATACTGGCGTATGACGATGAGCTTGCATTGACCGTAATGGAGGATCTTAGCTCCCACACCATCATGCGCAAGGGACTAATAGAAGGAAACACATATCCATATTTCGCTAATCATATTGGGGAGTTTCTGGCACGCACGCTCTTCTTCACCTCAGATTTGGGCATGAATCAGCAGGATAAAAAAGACCTAGTCAAACGTTTTATCAACCCGGATCTCTGCAAAATAACTGAGGATCTGATTCTGGATGAACCGTATCGGTTCTCAGATAATAACAACTATGGTGCGTACATCGAAGACGAAGCAGAGGCACTCCGTACAGATCAAGCGCTTCATCTGGAAGTGGCTTTGCTGCGAGAAAAGTTTTTGACACGAACCGAAGCGCTTCTGCACGGTGACCTTCATACTGGTAGCATTTTTGTAACGACCGAATCAACTAAAGTCATTGATCCTGAATTTGCCTACTACGGACCCATGGGCTTTGATATCGGAGCGGTGATCGCCAATCTGCTGTTGAACTACGCTGCACAGCCCGGATGGACCTCTGGTGAGAAGGCTCTAAAAGAAAGGCGCGACTGGGTTCTGGAGACTGCCATTCAGGTATGGGAGCAGTTTGAGCGTAGGTTCCGCAAACTGTGGGACGAGCATGTCACCGATCATATGGCACGTACAGCGGGGTATCAGGACTTGTATCTTCAGAAAGTACTACAAGATACGATTGGTTTTGCAGGGTGCAAAGTGATCCGCCGTATCATCAGCCTGTCGCATGTGGCAGATATCGAGACAATAGCCGATCCTGACCTCAAGGAAGCTGCGGAACGTCTGGCGTTATCTATCGGTAAATCCTTGGTTCTTCGCAATCGCGGGCTTCATTCGATTCGGGAACTGGGAGACATTGTTCGGACAGCAACAGCTGCCCAAACTAAAGGAGCTTAATGAATATGAGTGAACAGAAAGAAGCGGCGCCCGTGACCTCTGGGAAAGCTGCAGTGTCCAGTCAGGCTCTATCTTCGCTGGTGTGGAAAGGCAACCACTTGTCCATGTTGGATCAGCGTCTGCTACCCGAAACGATTGTCATGCTAGATTTATTCACGGTCGAGGAAGTATGGGATGGCATACACGCCATGAAGGTACGCGGTGCGCCCGCCATCGGGATGGCTGCGGCCTACGGCGTTGTGCTAGGAGCTACCGCCTACGACGACACCGACGCTGCTGGGTGGCTGCAGCATGTACACGACGTGTGCGGACATTTGGCTACTTCACGGCCAACTGCCGTAAATCTGTTCTGGGCGTTGGATCGCATGAAGAAGCGAGCCGGGGAACTCATCGTTGAAGCTAGCGGAAGTCAGGTCGAAGACTGGAATGCCGGGCTGGAGCGTGAAGCCATAGCCATTCAGGCAGAGGATGAGGAAGTATGCCGCCAGATCGGCATCCATGCTTTACCTCTGTTCGAGGACGGGATGGGCGTACTCACTCACTGCAATGCAGGCGGATTGGCGACAGCCAAATACGGAACAGCGCTCGCGCCGATGTACCTTGCGCAGGAGAACGGCATCCATCTCAAAGTATTTGCCGACGAAACCCGCCCCGTGCTGCAGGGAGCGCGCCTGACCGCTTTCGAGCTTCAGCAGGCAGGCATTGATGTCACCCTGCTCTGTGACAATATGGCGGGCATGGTGATGTCCAAAGGATGGGTACAGGCTGTTATTGTCGGCACAGATAGAGTCGCTGCTAATGGCGATGTCGCCAACAAAATCGGCACCTATAGCCTAGCCGTGTTAGCGAAGGCGCATGGCATTCCTTTTTATGTCGCTTCGCCACTATCTACCATTGATTTGCAGACCGCAACAGGCGCAGATATTCCGATTGAGGAGCGTTCTGCGGAGGAAGTTACCGAAAGCTTTGGTAAAAGGACTGCCCCGCAGGGCATCAAAGTCTACAACCCGGCTTTCGACGTTACACCTCATGAGTACATTACCGCCATCATTACCGAAAAAGGAATTGTCCAAGCACCCTTTAGCGACAACCTCCCCGCTTTGTTTGCCGATTAATCGTTCTTGCAGATCATACCGTTCGTATAAAGCCGAATAGTCTGCTCGATAGAGTGTAACTTTTCATAGAAAAAAACCGGAGCCAAAAAGTCCGGTTTTTTTCGGTTCTTGTTCCTCTACTTTTATGCAACATATGCACATAGGCTTCATTACACCAGTTTCAATAATGCTTCGTAGCCTGGCATCCCCGGCTTAATCCCCAGCTGCTCCGCTTCTGTCGTCACCGATTCCATCGGCGCTTCCAACAATTCTTTCAGCGTTTTTACCCCCACAGCTCGTGCGGCAAGAATTTTCCGATCCGCCAGCCGTTCATTGAGCAATCCAACATCCAGCGCACCACACATGATGTAACCACGGGAGTTAGAGATCGTTAACAGCGTTGTTTTAGGCAGTTTGACCTCGACTCCGATAAATGTATGCTCACCCACTTGAATAGGTTCCATGTGTATCATGGTGATTTCATGCACCTCCTCTTTGTTCATCCGGGATATTTTATGCGGCATTTGCGGGTAAGTGTGGACACTCGTGGATACATTCAAAATATTAGGAGGGGAATGTATGTACAGCAAAATAGACGATATCAAAAAGACCAGACGAATTTTTTCTCATCTAGTCTCGGTGATCATCGTTAACGGTCTGGGTTACGCTTTATTCAAACTTTTTTAAGTACTGTGGCGGCACAAGGTCGGCAAGCCAAACACCGTGGTTGGCTTTATAAAACTTCACTTGATTAGCCAATGCCTTTTCTGTATCTACTTCAAGGATCACCAGTTCCCCACGTCTTTTACCTGCCAGAATTGCAAACTCAAGGGCTTCAGACAGATGTACATACTTTCTGCCCATTGGCTTAATTCCTTCAGTAAAAATGTTATGGATTACCTTTGTGTTTGTACCGTGATAGAGAATGGTTGGTGGAGTGGCCTCCTTATAATCCAATCTGCCTGCACTGTGCCCATAATTAGCTCTTATGTACCCATTAACAATCTCATATCTTTGTTTTGGACAATGGTTTACTACTTGCTTGATATCCAACTCACTAACATCGGCCCATCTATTCTCTGATCTTATCCCTTGAATCAGGTCTTGAATGTCACAATAACCCTCATGGTCTAGCTCAAGACCAAACTGTTCTGGTGTATGCCTAAGAATCTTACTCATAAATTTACTAAGGCTCTCTTCTTGTTTTGGCGTTAACATGATATGCTCCTTCTAAAATCGTCTCTTAATTCTAGGGTGGATAAAAATTTTCCTCTTTAATCAGATAGATTGCAATGAAAAAAGCTTACTCTCATTTTATTATCAATGGAGCAAGCTCGGTTCGTATTCCTGAAGCTACTTTATGATTCAAATGTCATCTTGTCAGGAAATATACCACCTTCTTTAACGAAGCAACGTGCCATCCGCTGTGCAGCCCTATCAAAATAAAATTTGTTTGAATGATTCGAATCTGGTAAAGGTTCAATTTCAGAGAACAGCTTAGTATCCTTGTTTAATTGAATTTTCCCCATAGTGTGTTCGTTTGGACCATATTTATAAATAACTACTGTATCATCTTCATGTTCTTTAAAAAGTAAAACAAATGCTCCCATTATAAAATCTCCTCTATTCTATTTCCCATGGACGACCCGACCTTACCGCAGCGTTATGAGCAGTCTCATAGTCTGTTTTAAATATACCCTCAAATCTAGATTCAAACAATTCATGGTTAAGCAAATCCATATCTTTTTCTGTTTGTATCCCTTTTTGTAATCTATCCCATGCTTGAGCTATTTCGTAATCAGAATGAAATCTGCCATAACCACTTGATTTTATGTGTTCTTTTATGAAAACGTGTTCTTTGATTCTTTGAATCCTACTTTCCTTCATTCCAGAATTCTCAGCTATTGCTCTTACATCACTATCTGAAGCTCTGATTTGATCATACATCTCATCTGCTTCAGCTTCTCTACGAAAATATTCATCAATTGAAAGATCGTTTCTCCCACCTGTTTGTACTTCTGTTTTAGATTCAGATTCTATTGAATTCCGTAAGCTGGAACTCGTATTATTCTTCGGAATCTCATACTGAATAGATGGTTTCAAACCAATTTTAGGCTTAATAACTGAGCTGACTCCTCCAAACAATCCTGCTGTACCAATCATATTAGCCCAATGTTCCTTTGACCACGCATTGGTAGGATTAAATGCGCCCTGAATCATACCCGTTATTCCAAATGTACTGAAATTGAGCATGTCATTCCACGAATCGTTTTGTTTAGCTGCTCGTTCCATGTACCCTTGATACATTCCTTTTGGAATACCATACGACATATAATCTAAGAAGCTCCAAACCGAATCAAACTTTTTCTCATAGCGTACTGAATTAGCGTCTACAAAATCCTGACCTAGTTCAGTTAAGCTATCTACCGATTTCTGGAATGCATTTCGTGTATCTGGAGCAGGAACAGCACATGAATTCGGTGGAGGTGGTAAACAACTTGCATCAATGTTACCTGTTTCCATCAGATCTGCTAATCTGAATTTATCTGCATGGTGACGTAACTCCCTAGCAATAGAATCCATCAGGGTAACAAAGTCATTCATATTCTTCTGAGAGGTCTAGTAAAAGTGCTCTTTAGTCAGTCCTTCCCACAATTGTCCCATAGATGAAATTTGTTTTACTAAATTGCTATTCACTTGAGTTGCCGTTTGCTGTGCTAACTCAAACTGCTTGGAGATAGTCATAAGTTGCTCAGGCGTCACTTTAATAGTTGTCATAGGTTAGTTACCTCTAGTCATGAATTCGTTATGACATAGTAACACTATTCCGATTTATGGAAAATGAACTTAATTCCTAATTGTTATATGAAGGATTAACCTTTCTACCTACGTCTAAAGACTTAAAACGTGCCATGATCTTCAACCATATCTTGCAACCCAGGGATAAGCGTAAGGAGTTTTTTGTAGTTTCTTAGTTGCTGAGTTGTTATATTTAACTCATGTGCAATATCAGCCTGTGTTTTTTGCTGACCAAAATTATTTTGCTCAGCACTTTCATATGTATGCTGATTATTCCCTTCTAGATTGGCGCTCCCATCCCTCACTCCAGATTCTTTCCAAATCAACACAAATCAAAAAGGCTAGACGGAATATCCATCTAGCCACCTACAACACTTCATTATCTGAGTTGAATTTAAATAGATAATTCCAGCCCGCCAAGCCGTCTAATTATATCAAAACTATTACACAGTTTATTGTATACAAGATTAATCTATAACTTTTTTCTTCTTTTAATTACGAAAAAAATGCCACCAATAATTGCTAACCCTGCAATAGAAAATAGTGACACTTTTTCTGTGCTGATTTTGCTTGTAATGAGCTGCGAAGTAGTCGAGTTTAGATTAGATGGACTCCCCCCAGAGATCAGTTCATCTGAATCATTTTTTTCAGAAGCTTCTTGCCGAGCCTTCTCATTGGCAGATAGAAACTCTACAAACTCCTGTAAATTGTATACTTTCAATGGCTTAAATTCCATGTATACGCTCTCTCTAAGAGGAACCACAACTTCCTTCCCATCTATATCAGAAATTAGAGCAACCGTAGCCAGTCGATCATCATATATCAGTTTGCTGCTTTCATCGTAGCCAATCAATTTCTTTGCTTCTTCGAATTGACTCGGAAACTCAAGATCACTATAAGCTGATCGTATTCTTTTCCCATCTTCTGAAAAAACAATACCATTATTTTGTTGTCCACTTTTTATGGAAAATAAGTACCCTTTAGATTTTAAAATGTCATTAGCTCTATCTGTATTCCCTGATCTAACAGCTTTAGAATTAACAGTGTAAACCTTAAAACCTTCATCAAGAGTTAAATTTTCCGCTTCTTTAGTAGTTGTTATTTTAAATCCTGTATTCTTTCTAATATCATCTTTGAAATTCCCCAAATCCTTTTCAATAGATTGCTCAACTTCTTTCGGAACCTCATTTGCCGCTAAGACGGTTATAGGTAACAATAAGATACAAGAAAACGCAATACCAATTATTTTTTTATACATTTTATCAGTCCTCCTTAGTCTCGTTTTAATTAACATAAATTTCGTTTATAGTGCTGTACCAACTAAAATCTCTATTATTAACAAATCCATCATAGTAATCTATTTTATCCATCTTCTCACCAACGGCAGGGTCTTTGTAATATACTTTTTGAAATCCTAAATTTGTATTATCGGAATATCCATTTATTAGATACATATGTCCAAGATCAGAGTCGTCCTTCCACACGATATGTGCTAATTGCGGTTGATTTCTTTTTATTTGAGAGATAATAGTTCCAAAGGGTATCGGCTCTTTATCAATTGTAGAGTTCAACCCCCCATATGCTAACGCGCTTTTTACTTCCTTATCCGTGCCTCCCTTATTTACGAGGCTACCTTTAATATATTTTACGATTTGAGATTGAGTTTTATTTCCACCTAAATGTTCTATAGCCATCTGTGAAGTAGCAGCCCAGCACCAATTAGATTTCTCTTGTTTATGCGAAGGCACAGGAAGAGATTTGTAATCTATGTAACTAGGTGTGATTTTGTCTGAATTGATCTCTTGGGCTGATGTTAATGGAGCGATAGCACTAAGTGCTAATACCCCCATAAGCACAAATGCTGTCATTTTTATTTTTTTCATGTAATGAAACTTTCTTTTTTCTTATTTGGAATACAATATAATAATAATACAGAAAATACAATAATATAACATTTCATTCAACATTATTGCAAAAATAGTAAGTCGGCACTATATTAATCATTTTCCTGTAAGTGTTAAAATATCAACAATTTTAATAAAACAGTATCCTGCTACTTCCTTAATTACGCACAACGTTGAAGGTATCCCATCCTTTGACGTAAACCGTCGTCCCTTTTCATAATGCACCTCCTTCTTCAAACCCTCGTCTTGGTTAATAATGGATTAGTTCACAAAAAAAGTTTTAACAAATCATAAAGAAGACCTACTTTAGTTGTAGGTCTTGGAATAGAACATTATTTAATAATAGAATTTTTGAGGTTCCCCTGCGTTGGCCTATTGGGTTCCGTAATTAAACCTATTTCAGGGGTGCAGTTTTAACGAATTTTCAAATCAATTCGTATTTAAGCTCCTCCATGTGTTGCAAAGACTTGAAATCCTCCATCATGACTATCCAGATAAATAGGTACAGCTAAGGTGAACAAAAAGCTACTAACAACGATCAACATTACCACTTTTTTCAACATTGTTTAACCACACCTTTTCAATGAGATTGTAAAACTCTGTTTTAGTTTCAGGAACCGCATGGGCTTTGAAACGCACAAACAACCCCATACAATTTATAAAATATGTCTCATTATTTAGTATATGCGCTTTTACCATTGCACAAAACAAATGATTAAAGCCATCATTGTGCATCCCATGATCTAAATAATAATAAGCCAATTCATATCCACAAAGTGCAGAGTATTCCGGTATTACTTGCTGGGTATACATATCATCTGATGATGGTCGCTGAGATAAAGACGCAATCTCTGTTTCAAATCGTTTAAGTATATCGTTTAAATCAAGCTCATAACGGTTAGCCGCCGTCATTATGTTAAGTAGTTGAGTTACCCTATCTTCTTGAATCGTATCTGATGAGTCATCAATAAAGTTTAGATATTCATGAAGCACACTCACATCACCAGATAAAAGCCTATATGCAAGTATGTTAGCTTGTGACCAATGTTTAAACAAGCCAATCCAGTGCTGGGTATCCTCATCGGTCTCTCTAACCCAATCTAAATTGGAGTAGGCATATGTATAGTGTAATGCCTGCTCATAATTACCCTGCTCTTCACATGCATTAGCACAGAGCAAGTCTGCATAAGCAATGTACACAAACAAGGGACGACTTAGCTTGTCGCTAGATTCGATCTGTTCTCGGCTGTTCTGTTGATGGTTCAGTGTACATTGTATTTCGGCTTTAGCTCTCATTTTCCTCGCCATCTCATCAACCTTATCCCATTTACGCAATGATCTGTACACGTTAGCCAAATCCTTCAATGCGTCAAGCTGGTCTATTTCATCTAGTCTTTCGACAAAAGCTTCAAATACGGCTGCCGCCCCAACATTTTGATTTTGATCGTCATTAATCTGAATTTTAAAAATACGATATTGGCAGATTGCCAGGCGTTCAGAATGTTGATATCTCTCCGCTTCAGCTACCCCCTCATAGAGTATCAATGCCGCTTCTAGTCGTCCCTGCGACAACAATTCTTCCGCTATTTCAAATAGCTTGGGTGAATAGAGTAGATTGTCCATGATGGCTCCCACTACTCGACGGATCGCATCCAACTTGTCCAACTCCGCACAGCGATACAAAAACGGCTCGATTCGCCTCATATTTGGAGGATGATCAATGATGTAATTTTCTATAAACAATTCATAAAAGTGACCCTCTGGTAAGCCCATAGCTTCAGTAATACGATCGAGCTGGTTAATAGACATAGATTTATTACCTGTTACAATGCTACTTATTATTCCCCTATTCATCCCTGTAATTTGTCCAAATTGCGATAATGTTAAGTTTTCTTGTTGTAGAAATTGTTCCAATTCTGCTCTAATCGTGGGTGTAATTTTCATCGATAAACCACCCTTTCAATGTAGACTCACAATACGATGCATAGTAAAAATTATTATGTAGTTGTGAAACAAGTAGTAAAATGCTCTAACGATCTTGATTGTACCATCTTTTGGTATAAAATCATATACCTTTCATATAGTACTCAAGATACCTTCCTTCATCGATTCTAATTGTCTAGCTTCATTCTGATCTTTACTCGATACTCTTATGTAACCATAGCGTCTAATCTCACTCATATGGATCATCCTCTACTATGTCATTAATTGTATTTAGCAAAGTATGTCAAAATGTATACTATATGACAAAGTGTTGGAAAAAGACTTGGCTAAATTGAGCATAATAAAAAGGGCAACCGAAGTCGCCCTAGATATTCCATTATACAACTTAACTTTTCAAATACTTTAGTACACAAATCTATTTACTGTCTTCTTCCTTGATGTAAATAGCGTCATATTGAATGATTGCTTTAGTTTCATCAGTAGTCTTTGAAACGTCGTAGACTACTTCATCTTGACTGAACTTATCTTCATCATGGAGAGATTGCGGTTTTTTTATAAATAACCCATCTTTAGTATAAATTTTATCAGGATGATTAAGTTCTTCTAATACACTGTCAGGGACTATTGCTTTTGTAACGCCCTTCATTTCTTCAGAAGTATCGTCACTAGCAAAAACATTATTACCAATAACTACAGCAAACGTAACAGTAAGGGCAGCCAACCCCAAAAATTTCAATTTAGCCTTCACTTCTTCCCTAACCCTTCATTAATTAATTTGCATATCCATTCTCAGAAATTTTAATCGGGTAACCAGACCCATCATTTCCGGAATGATTTCCAATTAGCAAATAAACTGGATTGAACTCAAAAGATGCATCGTCGCCTGTTATACCTAAGTTAGTGTGCGAAAATTTGATCGTGGTGACTATTGATAATAGTGTAAAAAAATCAACTCGATTTTCCTAACTGTGAAAACGCCATCTTATAAGCCACAAACGTAATAATTGCGTAGATAAAACCATATAGAAGCCAAGCATCTATATTAACTGCAATGGTTTCTAAATTGGTGGCAATAAATATAAGAGGCAGTAGCAAGGCTAGTATTAATCCTAAGTAGATGTTTCCTTTGAAATAGGCGAAACATACTCCGATCAAGATTGCCAGAATGGGGCAAAATATAAAAGTAGGGAAGAGGGGATTAAGTTTTGGAAATAACCAGTAAATCATAATAATCACTCCTTAAAGTTAATTAGTCAGAAAAAAACGAATCATTTCCTTGTTTGATTTAAATGCTAGAGGAATGACATGTAATTCTTTGCCTGTCAATAAGTCATATTCTCTTATTTCCCTTATTCTATCAACAGGAGAATTTTTGACATAATCATATAGGACAAAAACAGATCCTGCAAAATACTGTACTCCAGATATTACTCCTTTCTCATTTTGTATTTTTTCGGAGACGGAATTGCTTTGTTTTAATCTCAACTTTTTAGGCTTTTTGTTGAGGTCATTGAAAATAGTATAATTTAAGTCTTCAGAGAGAATATATAATTTATCGTTGTAAATTTGGCTGTCATAAAACAAAAATGAAGTATCTGACAAAGATGTTTCATTTTCCAACTTACCATTTTTAGGGTCAATTATCTGCATTATAGGATGAAATTGTGTATCAGATGTATTGCCATCAAGAAATACAATAAGCTTGCCTTTAAATATTTGTAGTGATGCTCCATTTTGGCCTACCGGAAAGTATTCTTTTAAACCATGTAAACGATTTTCTATAGTGAATTGTTTGATCTTCTTTGATGTTTTTAAATCAATGACATAAATACCTACAGAATTATCATTATTGTTCACATATAAAGTGTATGCCATATTATTGTATTCAACGGTTGATAATAAATATCCATTCAAAAGAATATTTCTATATTTCAAATTTTTTTTATCGAAATAAACCAATTCATTGGTGTACTGTGTGGGAGAATAACTCGGATTAATACCCACGTTCATGGAGAAAAATAGATGATTGTCGCTTTCTTTCAAAAATGAAGTTCCGATATTCCTATCTTTTCCATATTTATTAGATCCAAAAAATGGTTGAAGAATTCCATTTTGATTAAGTATGTAATGTCTATTTTTTCGTTCAGACATTAAATAATAGTCATTCTTTACTTTGGCAAAATAATAAAGTGACTGAGCATTAACTAAGTTTTTTTTGTCTAAAATCTCGCCTTTATTACTGTATTTCACAATTTCTGCACCGTCATCCATTGCATTTGAATAAACAACAGTAAATGTCTCGGATTTTGTTATATTTTTCAATGAATGATGTGTTGTAGTAAACCAAAACGTTGAAACTGCCAATGCAAGTAAAAATAAAGTTGCAAAAATAATTCTTATTCTTTTTTTAAAGAGCATAATGTCCCCCCTTAGTGAAATCACTCACAGGAAAAAATATATATTCCTGTGAGTGATTAGGTTTGTTAGTTACTATAGTAAATTGAAGTATTACCGGATTTAGCTATTTCCATTGGGGTAACAATAGGATCAATTGTTATATAATCAACATCAATCCCCTGAGTTTTCCAAGCCTTCCACACCAATTGTGAACAATAAAATTTAGCTTCTGTCCATGGATTAACAAAATTCCAGTTATAGGGTTTTCCAATTTGATTAGCTGCATATTGTGCAGCTGCCCTATATTGGGAACCCGAAGCCCCTTTAACGCTCATTCCATAAACATTTGAGCGACCTCTCCAATCATTTGTGTGATATTGAACTCCATCAGCTGGGAACGATTCTACTGTTTTACCACTTAGTAAGGAAACAATAGCAGCATGTCCTGGATATCCGAAATCAATACCCCACGAACTTGCGTTATAGGCAACCAAAATATCACCGACTGTTCCTAAACTTGATGCTGCTAGCCTAGGATTCTCCGAGCTATCAGTGAGCGATTGGCTAGTTTTTTGGTCATTCAATGCCTTCTCTTCCAATTCCCCGCTTTTTAGGATCTGAAGATCATTTTCATTATGTTTACGGAGTAACTCAATATCATTATCACTCATTCCAGCATCTTTCATTTTCTGATAAGAATTGTCATTAACACTGAAAGAAGGCGATGTTTCATCGGCGGCATAAATGTTTGCACTGGGAAGAAGAAGGATACTTAGAGCAAGACTAGCGGAAAAAGCCAAACTAAGAACATTTTTCATGATTATACCTCCAAATGGGATTTAATTGATATAAGAGAGTACTTGTTCAAAGTTTGTCTACATGTTTATCCATACTTCATTTTTTGTCCCTCCATATAACAAAGTCTCGTATGTCTATTTTTTGGAGGATGATGTATGTTAAATTTAGTTAGTTAGCTCCATAAGTCAAATAGAAATACGAGCTTACGCAATCACCTTCTAAGTAAGAAGTAGCAATTGCGAATATATTGTTTATGTCCGGCAGGATAACCGTCCAATAACAATCAATTTTTTTAAACAGAGATTTATGAAAAAGTATGTACCAGTAAATATAGATTTGGGCGATCTATACATGTGCTATAATCTCTAATTTTGATTAAAAATGTATATTCTAAGCTACTGGATAAAAATTCCTATCCAATATATTCAAATTATATACATAGATTCAATAAAAGTCAAATTGATCAACATTTTTTAAGCTATTTGTAATCATAGTTTGAAAGTAATATTTTGATGTTCTCAGTAAAGTGGATAGGAAGTTGACGCTGTGTCAACCATATGAGGGTATCACCAATTTGGGAGGCACTGTAGAGATAGTCTGTAACTACACCCGTATCGAAGCTCAATCGTAAAAATTGATCTTATGTGCATAAAACACTTATTTCATATGGTTTTTTGAGTCATTGTGGTTCAAAATTGTGCCAGAATATATTTAAATTGTTGCCGTATCGAAAAATAGCTAAAACATAGATAAATAAAGGGATTTGTGAAGAATTGCTTTACATTGTGGTTTCAATCGTAGGTATCGAGGAGTAATGTGTAAAAAAGCTTGATGCATCAAGTGAATTTTAAGTTATTATAAATTAAATTGTGCGAAATCAAAAATTAGAAAATCCTTTATTTATCTACATTTTTAAACACAGCAAACACGTATCGTAAATCGTAACAAGAATCGCGGAGTGGGAGTGTTATAATAGTCATTCCGATATTATCAATAAGAAAATCGATTCAAACACTCTATCATACTTACTCAACTCATATGTAATAGCTGAAGCCTAAGACAAATTGTCTCAGCGTTGAATCATACCGCAGCTCACGCACAGTCATTTCATCCACTGTTTTCTGTTCACCAGTTGAGGGGATGGTGTGTTCCTGATCAATAAACTCTAAGCGGTCTACAGATTCAGGCAAAGATAGCATTTCAAATATTTTACTGTTTGCCAAAAGCGACGACGTCGTCGCATTTCCGAATTGTTCAAATGCTTTAATCATTCTTTGTGCTGTTCTGGGAGTAAAATCGACTGTCTTTAGCCACTTCTCCCACTCACCATGAACTAAGTCATTCTCTTTCACATGCTTCAATTGTCGTGCCCAATCTCAAATAGCGACTGTCCAGCTATTTGTTTCTCGTGAATTGCGATTAAGCCTCCTATTTTAAATGTAATCATTATGTTAACCACGCTTCCACTTTAATAATACAAAAAGCCTTCCCAATAAAGGAAGGCTTAATATCTTTGGACACATTGTAGTTATTGAGCAGGAACATGCAGATTATTAATCGCCCATAAGTTAAAAAGGAAAAAGACGATAAAAATTGCTAAAACGACTCCGATAATGATAAAAATAGTTTTCTTTTTCATAGGCTTTAGTTGAATACCCAACTATCAAGCTGACCCTTGACATTTCCATATATTTTTTTTATTCCAAACTTTGCTATTGTTATAGAGTTTGATTATACTTTAGCCACTATTAGAATTGCGTGTTTCTAGCGAGGAGGGATCAAATTCCAATGAATTTAGCCGTCAAGTTGATGCAAAAATTCAAAGACCGCGATACTCAGAATAAGCTGAAAGGCTATCGGGACAAAGCGGAGCTCATTAGGAAACGGAATTTGGAAGCATGGGACGATCAGCGGCTGAAAGCGGAATCTCTCCGGCTGAAAAAGGAAGCAGAATCGGGTACGCCTTTGGACGAACTGCTTGTCGATGCCTATGCGCTAGTCTGCGAGGCAGCGAAGCGAAAGCTCGGATTACAGCCTTACGATGTTCAGATTATGGCTGCCATCGCTCTGCACGAGAGATTTGTGATCGAGCAACAATACCGGCGAAGGAAAAACGCTCTCTGCTGTTATGCCTGCTTATCTAAATGCGCTGACCGGCGAAGGCGTTCATGTGCTCACTTTTAACGATTATTTGGCAAATCGGGATGCGGAGTGGATGGGTCCGATCTATCGTTTCCTCGGGTTAACGGTAAAATCGGTTCAAGCGGGCATGAGCTTGTCCGAGAAACGAGAAGCGTACGCCGCGGATATAACCTATGTGACGGCCAAAGAAGCGGGATTCGATTATTTGCGCGACACGATCACACTAAGCGAAGCCGATACCGTGCATCGTCCTTTCCACTACGTCATCGTCGACGAAGCGGATTCACTGCTTCTCGACGAAGCTCGGGTGCCGCTAGTCATCGCTGGCGAGCCGGATTCTTCCGGCAACGACGTAATTCGTTTCGCAGATGTGACTAGGCAGCTCGAGCAAGATAAGTATTACGACTTCGACGAGTTCAAGCGGAACGTTTATTTGAATGAGGCGGGCGCTGCGAAAGCGGAGGCGCTGCTGGGGTGCGGCAATTTGTACGAAAGCCATAATAGTCATTTGTTGTCGTCGTTAAATTGCGCGTTGTATGCGGAAACGTTATTGAAAAAAGACGTCGATTACATCGTCCGGGACGGGAAAATCGAGCTGATCGACGAATATACCGGCCGCGTGGCGGAGAATAGGCATTTGCCAGAAGGACTGCAAGCCGCGCTTGCAGCCAAAGAAGGGCTGCACTCGAAAGTCGGCGGGAAAATTCTCGGGACGATCACCCTTCAACACTTCATTAGCCTGTATCCAAAAATTTGCGGAATGACGGCTACCGCGTACGCTTCCGCCATGGAATTCAAAGAGATTTATGCACTGCAGGTCGTGCAAATTCCGCCGAACCGGCCAAACATACGGATCGACCATCCGCACCGAATTTATACACATAAAGAAGCCAAGCTTAAGGCGCTTGTACAAGAAATCTCGTCCGTACATGCGACGGGACGCCCAATTCTCATTGGTACGTCAAGCGTGGAGGAGTCGGACATGCTGGCAAAGGCGCTAGCGGTTGCCGACGTACCTTGCCATATCCTGAATGCGAAAAACGACGCAGAAGAAGCCGAGGTCATTGCCAAAGCGGGAGAAATCGGCGCCGTGACGGTGTCTACGAATATGGCGGGACGCGGCGTCGACATTCGGATCGGCGGTGGCAACCCTACGCAAGCAGAAGTTGTCGCCAAGCTGGGCGGGTTGTACGTGATTGGTACGCATGTGCACGAAAGCGTGCGGATCGACGACCAACTGCGCGGGCGTTCTGGGCGCCAAGGCGACCCTGGAGCTTCCGTATTTTTCGTAAGCTTAGAGGACGAGTTGTTACTTCGATTCGGCATCGATAAAGCGATTCGCGCCCACAGGCAGGATGAGACTCTCGAAGACCCGGTGCTACGCAGCAAAATCGCGCATATTCAGCGCGTTATTATGGGCCAGAACTTCGATATCCATCAAGAACTAAACCGTTATTCGGATATGGTAGAGGAACAGCGACGAATTCTATACGAGGAGCGGCTCGCAATTTTAAAAGGCAAGAAGCTGATGAGTCCTTTGGAGCAACGCGTACGGCTTTTTTATATCGACAAGTTCTGGGCCGACCATCTAGCATACGTTTCTTACCTTCGTGAAGGCATCCACTTGGAAAGCCTTGTCAGCGGCAATCCGATCGACGAATTTCATGCACAAATCACCCAAGCATACGAACAAATTCCAGCTAAAGTAAATAGCGAGTCGGCGAATATGCTTGTAAGGCTCGGAGGTTCGAATGATCCGGCGGAGTGGGAAGAGTTCGGTCTGAAGAGCCCTACTTCCACTCGGACTTATATAATCAACGATCAATACATCCAGAATATGCGCAGCTCATGGACCGCTATGACTGTATTTGCTTTTGGGATTCGCAAGATTTTGAGGCCTATATTCAAACTGTCAAAGTTTTGATGCAGCGTAGCTTTTTCGAGGATGAGCATTGACTCCGTGTTGACTTCGGACGTCCGCTTGGATTCCTCAATTTTATAATCGGTATAAACATACCTACCAATCACGGCCGCCAAAGCTATGGCGGCTTTTTTGCACTCATTTTGAGGAGGGATTTATATGCCAATGGCAACAAGCGTATCCGCTATAAAGCAGCCATTCTATAGAATGTAACCGCCATCGGATGTTGGGCTAATAGTCAAGCCTGATTTTGAGATTGATTCGTTATTCTTCTCTTTTTCTCAGCAATAAGTAAACCTAGCAGTACATATCCTCTGTACACTAATCCAATTAAAAGCACTCCGCCAGCAATAGAAAGGAGGATAACTAAAATGTTAAGTATAAATAGAAATAACTCCAAAAAGACACCTCCAAAGTAAATTAGTCTTTTTTATCTTATAGTAAAAGTCGTGTCGAAGTATCATAAAGCTTGTCATAAAACAAAATAAGAAAGCAGTTGAATGAAAGAACTAAGTTATTCAAAAAGGCTAATGGTCAGAGTAAAAGACTATATATACGCAACTTTTTTTTCGTTTTTCTGGTATATATGATAAAAAAATGAAACTGGGTGTTTATTCAATGAGACGAATTTTTGTTTCTCTACTTGTATCTTCCTGCCTTCTTATTTCTGGCCTGCTTCTAGCGCCTCTGAGTTATGCGGAGAATTCAAATTCCAATCTTCCCGTTGTAGTAGAGGATGCGGCTGTGTTCTATCTGGTTCCGCACCAACTGACTGCCGAATTAAACAAATCTTCTTTATCGCTGGATTCCGTCTCCATAAAGACCGCTCCCCTGCTGAAGAAAAATAATCACTTGTATTTCCCGTTCAAATGGCTGGAAACAGCTCACTTGGCAACCACCAAGTGGGATGCAAAGACAGGCAGCACGTGGGCGGAGTTTGACACTGAGAACTCGGTACCTTTTTCCTCATTTCGGTTGATGCCTAACCAAGCAAAGATTTTCAGATACGAAGACGGAACCATGACAGCGCTGGATGAGCCAATCCCTAAAACGTTTATGAAAAACGATCAATTGTATATTCCAGCGTCACTTCTGCCTAAGATGGGAATAAATTATACATGGAGTAATGGAGTCATGCACTGGGTCTGGAACGACAAAGTAGTTAAAGCGCTTCATCCAACGTATACAACGGATAAGGAAAAAATCACTTTTAGTGCATTAGTACAAAAAGAGTTCGGGCATGCTTATCTTATGGTAAATACAGGGCACGGTGGCATGACAAGTTCCATTGGAGGTAGCATCAGCACGTTTAAGGGAAAAGAAAAAAGCATTGGAAAGCCGATTATAATAAATGGGCAAACATTTCGGCGGATTGAATATTCAGTTGAGCTTCGTCCCGGTCCAAATCCGTTGGAAATTACCACTAATGATAAAGGATCTGTTAAGATTATGGTGCATCGCAAAGTATTAAACCCGTCCTCCGTCCCTATTAGATACAACCATCCCGAGAACGAGCATGACATCCGCTTCACCAAGCCGACACAGGGGTACCTCCGTGTACAGGCTGGAGACCCAATAGCAATTGCTGGAGTCGTGACAGCTACGTATCTGGAAAGCAATGAAGTTTCTTTTGGAGTGGCAGCATTTCAGAACGGTGATTTTGTTGAAGTTGAAAAAAAGACCGTTATCCCCCTCAAACAGGATAAATTCTTTAGCGGTTCTGTCGTTATTCAAAAACCTGGCACTTATCTGGTCAATATTCTAAGTCCAGATGTATTTGTGGGAGGTAGTTCACCGTACGGCTCTGTCAAATGGGCTGAGATAGCAGTCGAAGTGTTGCCTAAAACCAAGAAAAACCCATAATTCTTCTCTTCCAGATCTAATACCAGCTAAATGGTAACAATAATCTTCAAACTTTGTTTTTCATTCATGTAACATTCCTCTCAATGAACAGATTTCAACTAACGTTTCCCGTTAGCTTAACAAAGATTTTTTTTAATACTAGGCTTTTCCTATACTAATTTGAATGGCTTCATAGTACAAGAATTCTACTTTTCCAAAAACATTATTGGAGGCTCACAAATGAGTAAATTTGAAAAAAATCTAATTAAGTATTTGTCTTACGGTTTTATTGTAGGAATATACTATTCCTTTATTAAAGGGCCAACAACAACGAGTACTCCGATCAACGGTATGTTTGAATTTTATACGGTACCCACTTCTACTTTTATTTTTAGAACATTATCAACCTCGTTTCTACTAAGCCTCTTTGCTGGAGTAGTGTATACAATTACTTTTTTGTGTATAAGAGGAAATAAGTAGATTCTTTGAATAACTCCAAAGCAAAAGAAGCTGTCCAAATCGCAACGGCTCCTTTTCTTAAGTAACGGTTCGAAGCAAATATTACGTCATTGGTAGCGCCACTTTAGCTTGCTCCAACAAAGGAGATAGTTATGAGAAAATATGGAATATCAATCTTTATAGTAATGATATTCGCAAGCGTTTGGATGCTTAGTAGTTACGCTAAAAGTGATACTCAAAATAAAGTATTCGATTATCTTGTAAAAATTCAAGGATACAAACCATCTGAAATTTATTCAGTTAAAACTCAAATAGGTAAAGCTCCCTTAGTTAGTACACAAGTTATTTTTAAGGACGAAACCAATGCAAGGTATTTTAAAAGAGCAAGATAAAATTATTCAGCGTAGCTAAGCCCCCATTAAAGGAGTAGATGATGGGGCGTATAATTATTCTTTGAAGGATTATAACGGAAATGCAATGCACAGTCACATGCTTGTCCTCCTCCAAGAGGTCACAAAATTCAGTCATTTATAAGATTTCAATAGAATGAATCAGTAAAGATCAGTAAATTGAAAACTGCTATGAAAGCTTGTCCTGCTTGACTTTAAGGCTTAAATAAAGAAAATTTTATATCCCCTGAAATAGCCGCATCTTAGACGCACCACACATGATGTAACCACGGGAGTTAGAGATCGTTAACAGCGTTGTTTTAGGCAGTTTGACCTCGACTCCGATAAATGTATGCTCACCCACTTGAATAGGTTCCATGTGTATCATGGTGATTTCATGCACCTCCTCTTTGTTTATGCTATAAGCCTCCAATATTTTTGCAAGTCCCAGCCCACAATGAAAATAACCGAAAATACTTCTTATCAAATCCATGATAAAAAATTTTCCGATTCTTAAATCCCTCCTCTCTAATAGTTGTCCGATGAAAATAAAGATTTAGACTGGATTTGTTGGTCCTAAGCTGATTCTGAATTGCTAAATCGTCAGACTTGGAATAATAAGTTTTAGACTGACCCAAATATAAAACCAGCGGCAGTCAAGGACCTGAAAATAAAGTCCTAGACTGCCGCTGGTTTATTGAACTAACGTTCTCTGTTAGCGTAACAAGTGGTGCTAAATTATTTCATGCGATATATCTACAACCGTTTCGGTGCTGCCGATCGGCTTACCGTCAGTAAGAAACACCGAGGCGATAAATTCTCCCTGAATCGCTAGGCTTCCAATCGCCTTAAATCGTTCTACCTCTATTGGTTTTGCCGAAATAATCGGCTGGATCAACGTCTTCCATCAGTCCCCATTCGACCATATCTGGCGTACGGGTCAGCACTTTCCGATGCGACTGTCGAGAATCCTCTCTATCGCTGGATATTCCTCGAATCTTCGTTCGATGAAATGTTGAAAACCGCCCCGTAAAGGGGCGGTTTTCTTATGCTTGCATGAATGCTTCTAACGGCTCCAGAGTCGCGAACGTCTTCTTTGCATCCTTCTTCCGTTGCTCATCATAGAGTTTGGTCAACTCTTCGAATGATTTAGCTTTAATCTTCGTATAACTCGATTTGGTGTATCTGATTATGTACGTCTTTACCCCTTCCTCTTCACTCCACTCGTAAACGACATCATATTTGTCCCTCAAATTCTTTAAATGAAGTGACCGGCGCAACACTGCAAAGTGTTCTTTAATGGCTTCATCACATTCCTCCATAATCTTCTCGTATGTGCAGCCAACTCGCATCAGAATCTCCAATGCCCGTTCATCGCCGTATCTCGCGAGAAATTCCTTCAACGAAACCAGCGCATATAGCATTATTTGTTCCTTGTCATTCGGATTCCTGTATTCATAACAGCCTACAACCAAATTGCGGTCGGTCATTTCCTCCTTACTGAATTGCATATTAAACAAATACTCGAGTGTCTTTTGCTTCATAACGGTTTCCAACATCTGTTCTTTATCAATCCTGATGCCCGTTGTCACCCACGGAAACGGTAGTTGGCCGTTACTTTCACGCGGTATGCTACCCCTAAGATTCAAAATCGGCATACCCGTAGCCATTGCGTACGACCTGTTATATCCGTCGCCCGCGAATATTTCCTGTTCTTCTTGCATGTGTCCTGCCCCTCCTTTTAGTACCAAGTTCCATTCGGCGCGTAGTGCCACCAGTTGTCTGCGAAGTGAATCTCCGCTCGATTCCAGCGAATTACGATCCAAATTACCCTCCGCATTTTCCAGTAATTTCTTGGTTAAGCTATAGTTCTCCGTTCGTATTATGAGCTGTGACCTACGCTTACGGGCTTTGCCACTTCACTTCCGCTCTTCCAATCCCGCTCTGTCCATTGTCAGACAACACTTTTATTTCCATCTCTCCAGGCACTTCATGAATCTCCGTTACAATCGGTTCAGACGAACCGAGAATAAGATCCTATAGTAAACTATTGCATATCCATAAAACTACCACTTTTTTGTGTTGGTCTCCTATTAGTTCATCACCGCTGCTTTTCATGAACCCGCGAAGATACTTCTGGGATAAATTGTATCAAATGAGAACCATAAGTCCATCTGATGGTTGCGTTATCCTGCCCGTTGGCTAATGCCGGCTGCCAGTCTACAACTTTATTTTTCACGGTCTAATGCTTTGTTTTTCAGTCTAACACTTTATCTTCACAGAACAATAGTCTCATTAGACTATTTTGTTCTTCCCATAATTTTAAGAATGTATCATACTTCATAACATTCACGCACCTTCCGTATACTTTACCCATATCGCTAAGTTAGTAGCCTGATTGGAGACTCTCCTGTTTAAACCCGCCTCTTAATTCTTAGGTGCATGCAAATTATCTTCTTTATCAGATAAATTACTATGAAAAAAGCTTGCTCCCATTTTATTGTTAAAGGAGCAAGCTTATAGATATTCATTAATCGTTGTGAATTATATTGATTTAGGATTTTTATAGCACCAGTTTGGATCATAGGGCAGAGATCTGAACTTCTGCATATCTTCCCAACTGTAGACCCAATCGTAATCAGGAATCCAAAAATAGTCAGTAGGATTTAGCTTGAGATATTCATATATAAATCGAAAAATCAGCTCTTCAACACCATAAACATCTTCAATACATCCTACTTGATACAAGGACAAGCTTGAATCTAATCCACTAATATCCTCATCATGCTCATAATTAATTTCGTAATTATAAATTCCATCAATATAGAATATAAACTGCTGGTTATTTTCAGCACCTAGTGGGTTATAAGATATATTTAGAGTTGTTGAAAAAAACTGTTCGTTCTTATATTTTTTATCATTGTCAAAATATAATCCAGCATCTGCATGAAAGGCAGCTACGATTGCATCTCCTAGTAATTTCTCAGGTGTATATTTTTCTCGTTCTATTAAAATAAAAGCCGAACTCCCCATCACTTAACCACCTTTCTTAATTCCTCCAAGGAATTTACAACAGTTACTCCTAGCTTCTTGATATTATCTAATTTTTCTATATTACTTTGAGATAGATTGCCCAAAGGCTTATCAATATAAAGTATAACTTTCTTCTGTTCTGGATTAAAATAAAGCTTATCAGTAGTAATTGTCATTTTCTCAAGTTGTCCTTCTTTAACTGCTTTGATCGAAGCCTTTACCTCAATTAATTCATTTTTTGTAACCACATCTAAATCACCTGCAAATTGACCATCTTTCTTTAATATTTTTTGCCCAAAACCAGTGACTTCACGTTCTTCTTTTAAAAAGCCAGCTACTTTTGCTTCAGTTGCCTTTCCTACATCTGAGCTATTCATAAAGTTTTCAATATCACGGTTAATATTTTTGGGATGTTGATCAACCCATGTCAGTTCATTGCCAGCAGGGTTTGTATATTTCGTCTTATTTCCTTCCTTAATTATGCTACCCCTATTGTAATTGTGGGTTCCCTCGACGACATGCGGTGCCTTTTCTGCCTTAGCTCCCGAAGAAGGAGTGGATTTTGATGAGCCTCCACCTTCTCCTTTCGCCATCTGCCACAATTCTGCTGAGCTTTCCCCTGCTCCTTTTGCACTTTTAATCGCAGTTGTAGCTCCATGCGCCGCCAAAGCTGCCGATCCAATTAATCCGGGTACCCCAATGATACTCCCTACACCTGTAGATGAAACAGCAACGGATAATCCTTCTCCACCTATTCCAGCTACTACCTCACCTGCCCCTTGCAATGTTGTAGCTACATTTCCGAGAATTTCTCCTACTTTAGCTGCCATGGGATGATCATAATTCCGTTCTTTATCAGGCCATATCCCCACTGTCAAATTCCCCTGAATAGCTCCTTTTGCTCCCTGTGCAGTATCCCAAAGGATTTCTCCTTGAAGTTTGCTAGCTTCCATTTGAGCCTCAGCCTTAGTGATCTCAGCTTGTCCAATCTGTTCAAAGATTTTATGTAACCAACCTTCACCTGTGGATGCCGTTTTAACAGGAGCTCCTAGCCACGGCACATCCAGTACGACTTTCTCCCCGTCCACCTGTGCAAAGTTTTTTGAAATAAAAATAAGTTCTTGTGCTACTGTCAATAGTCGTTCAATCGTCACACTCATGGATTGTCGAGAAACCTGAAATTCCTGAAAAAATCTCTCTTGGGTAGCTCCAGACCAGCCTTGTTGGACAAAATCAATTCGTCCACTCAAAAAATTCAGCATACGTTCCATTTCATGCTTTCTGTGTAAGAACTGGTCAGCCACTTCCATCAATTTGTCAGGTAGAACTAATATTCTCCCCATTCTACCACGCCCACTTTAATTTTGATGGAAATAATCTTATCAGAAGGGGTGATTTAGGGAAATCCATCTGCTATCCTGTTATTTCCTTTTAATCCATGTGACATTTGAACTGAAATAAACAGATTTATTATGTCTAAAGTAGTGTATAACGCTGTTAGATGATGCCTAAGTTAGTTTTAGCTGTTCTATCCGCAGGCTAGTGATCAAGTATTGATTAATGTTGATTATATCATTATTACTTTTTCTTGATTTATAACAATATAATTGACATAATATCAATAAACATCCTTACTATATAATTCTAGGACGCTATATTTAAAGGCTTTTCCTATATAACTTTGAATGGCTTCATAGTACAAATTTCTCCTTTTCCATAAACATTATTGGAGGCTAGTAAATGAGTAAATTTGAAAAAAATCTAATTAAGTATTTGTCTTACGGTTTTTGTGTAGGAATTTATTATTCCTTTATTAAAGGGCCAACAACAATGAGTTCTTCAATCAACGGTATGTTTGAATTTTATACAGTACCCACTTCTACTTTTATTTTCAGAACTTTATCAATCTCGTTTATACTAAGCCTCATTGCTGGAGTGGTGTATACAATCGTTTTTTTATGTATAAAAGGAAATAAGTAGATTTCCCAGAATAATCCCAAAACAAAAGGAGCCAACCCATCGCAATAGCTCCTTTTCTTTATCGACCCTTTATTTAATTGACAAACTATGCAAAAAAGCCTGCTCCCATTTTAATGTTAAGGAGCAAGCTTATAAAATATTAATCATACTCAATGAACACATTGCCGTTTCCATTGACGGCTTTCTGTAACAATATAATTATATCGTTCTTAAGATCAGGAAGTACAGGTAAT
>RCUE01000151.1_pt1 | contig 25634 bp, 19 predicted proteins | sample 2166111 | NCBI WGS metagenome assembly RCUE01 (sample SAMN09930795, study PRJNA488358) | compost metagenome | feature: garden; material: soil; isolation source: compost soil in phenylacetonitrile-enriched culture | place: Germany: Experimental Botanical Garden Goettingen | collected 2016-01-27 | reverse complement strand
TTAAATCCATTTTGGCCATAACATTGCGCTGGATATATGGCTTTAAGTCACTTGTCTCAGCTTTGTTCTGTAAGTAATTAAATAAGGATTTTAGTGAGGACAATTTACGGTTGATGGTTAGCTTGGTATTGCCAAGTTGATACTCCAAAAAAGATAGGAAATTTTCCACTTCACGAATCGTTAGTTTCTCTAGAGTAGCTAAATTAATGTTTTTACGGCTATCTTCAGTAAAGTTTTCTGCAACTAACCAATCAAAAAATATAATATAGTCATGGCAATAGTTCAGAAGCGTTGTGGGAGAAAGTTTTCGTTTCCTGCTATCAATAAATTCCGTAACGAACCACGGAAGATCAGACAATTTTTCATCGATTCGATTCATGTAATGCATTTTCATTTGTTTATCCATATATGTATAACCTCCGTAAATTATTATACTCCAGTTATAAAAATTCGTCAAAACAGTATTTTACGTAATTATATGTGACGTCGTATTAGCCTGTTTAACTAATCATTATTATCAGGCAGGCTATATAATATTTTGTATATACTAAAAGCCCTCGCTGAAGTCGAACGAGGGCTAAATCTCTCATATGCATTTATAATCAATAGTGATACTTCCTGCGATAAGAAAGTATTTACGATTGGAGTTTACTGATTACTTAATACCAGCTGCCAACTCATCAACCATACCACTTCTTGTACAGCTTGGATCCTCTTGATTGGCGTAATCCCGGTACCGACACCTTCGCCGTTACCTTCAAGCATACCGATACGGAGTGCACCAGAACCACCCTCAAGTTTAGCAATTTCTTAACGGGATGCGCCTTGTTTGTCCAGAACTACCAATTTTGGCAAATGGTGTAAGCAACGAACGATAGTAAGCTGGCAAAGTACGGTGCAACAATAAATCTGCTGCAGATGAATCCACAATCATTTGCTTTACTGATTGTGCTGCTGGGCTTTCAACAGTAGGAATAAAACGACTTCCTAAAAAGACACCTTCTGCCCCCCAATTCAAAGGCGTTTGCAACACCGCGAGCATCATCAATTCCACCAGCTGCAATAACTGGAATATCCAGCACGTCAACGATCATAGGTTTTATTGTAAACGTACCAATGATACTTGATGGAAGTGTAGGTTGAACATCACGTTAGTGAATACATTCGGTTTTATAACCAGAACCAATTCCAGAAAAAACTAAACGACCGTTCCTCGGTAGAATACCAGGAAACGGCCGCAGCTTAAGTTTTGTCTTTTTTGTACTGTCTACTTACAGGCTTATGACCAGTTAGCGACTTTTTTGAAAAACATATCTGTTTCCAAAGGTAACTAAATGACCTCTACAATCAGAAAATTCTAGGAATATATTACCCAAATGTTCCAAACCGTTATAGCTAAGGATACATTAATTTATCTACTCACAAGTAAGCACAAACAGAATCAAAACCTTAATTGTGTTAACTTTCTATCTTTCTTACATTGATAGAAGTTGATTGAACTAGTAAAACATCAAATTTAGACTGTATTTTTTTAAGTGTCTCTCTCGAACAAACCCATCTTTGTAAAAAAGGTTGGCGATGCAATTGATCTCGTGAATATTTTCGATGTGGACCAGAAAAACACTCAAATCTAACTATGGGAATTTCCTCCTCATGCCATACAAGCGGATTATCAACACAAGGAGACCAATTAAGTACATTAGTCCAGAACAATGATGGATAACACAGCATTCCTTGATTTATAAACTCACCTATACCACCGACTGCATAGGTCATACGTAGAACTGGGTTCATTGGATTTTGTGGGTCGAAACGATCACCACTATGTAGGGCAAATGTGCGACCATTCATAGTTGTAACATCTCTAGCCTCTTGTAATTCGAATCCTTTGACCGAAATGTTTGTGTCAACAATTACCTCAACATCTGTTGAACTTGAGTAAGTATGCAGCACTGCACCAAGTACAACTTCATCATCTGACAATCCAGCCTGAATACTCGGCAAAAGACTTTCCTTTAAGCTTATTTTGTTGCCAGACAACTGATCTAAATCGTGATCTATAGTCCACTCTTCTGCATCAACAGCGGGAGACGGGCTATTCAAGAGAATAAACGGTTCATCCGATTTTAGTAAGGCTTGAGCTAGTGCAGTTAGAGGTACGTTTCCCCATCTTCCTCTGGATAGCTCATGATAAATAACTTTTAGTAGCCGACTCCTTTGGGGCAAATTTCGTACTCCCATTTGGCCGCGTTTGATTGCTATTTTCTTTACATTTTCCTCGAATTGAGGATTTTTATGGAGATACGACGCATATTTCCGTTCAATATCCTCCATTCCTTCCATGGTAGCTGCTTCAAATCTATGCAAAAGACTTCGAACGATGTCAATTCCATGTAGCTCAAATGCCAAACCACGAGGAATACTTGGGACATCTAAAATCCCTTTTATGGATGAATTTATCGACGAAAAAGTCTCCTGTTCAGGGGAAACAGGTAATTGCCATTTAGGACAAGCTTCCCCGGTTCTTCGCTCAACTGCCTTTAAAATTATCCACGCTTGCAATTTCAGTCCCAAATCCACTCCTTCGTAACATGTCATCACGACTTCGGAGAAAGGCTCATATGCTAATGGGGCACTGATCGCAGCCCTCTCTACAAGCAGTAGTACCCTTTCTTGGGCGCTAGAACTTAGATTCGACCAATTATCCGAAATATATTTCAGGTCCGTAGGGACAATTTGAGCAAGGGCCCACAGTCCACGTAGTGCGAGTCCAATCCTAGTAAGGTTATTAGATTGTAAGATTTCGAAGAAATAGTAAACAGCAAATTCGGACCATGTTCCTGGAACTGAGTCAAGTTGCTGAACATCAGCTAGTTCAATTCGCACCATCTCTGGTAAATAACCGTTTCCTTGAATCCACATTTCATGTAGTTTTAGAAGCCGTTGCAAACCTTCTTTTAGATCTTCACCAACCACAGCAAGAGCTCGGAATCTACAAAAATCGTCCAGATTTTCTGCTGCGCTCTCTAGCCAGAATTGATCTTCTGTATCAAAGTCTATATTAGCAATTACTTTTTCTAACAGTTCAAAACGTAGACTATCACGCACGAGAGGCACAAGTGCTTGATAAGCCAATCGAACACTGTAATGGCTCCATTGGTACGACATATAGTCTCGCTCTGATAATATCTTCACTAGAGATTGTAGGTGATTTGGAAACCCTGCTGGTTTTTCCACTTTTAGTCTGTTAGCAATTAAATGGATTCCGGCACACAGAGTTTCTAGATTGTCTAAAGACTCTTCTGACTTCTTCTTTAATAATTTAATGGCTTTTTCAATGGATAGTTCTTGTAGCGTCTGATAAAACTCATTTTTCGACTTATCAGTACTTAGCATACGAGTCTTGTGGGCTTCATACCATCTTTCTGGAATGTGATAGCTATCTCGAGAGCCCTGCAATTGGAATTCTGCTGAACCCAAATCGTTTAGTTTATCACCTATAGAAGTGATGTTATTTCTTTCAGCTGCATAGCAAAGAGCAGTCTTTAAATCCTGTAGATAGCAACGATCGTGTTCATTGTGCCAGTTTAGAACACCTATGCCGAAGGACCAGATCGTAAGAAGATCTTTCTCGGAAAGTTCTATAGTTTCAAGTACAGAGATCAAACCATCAATCATCATGTTTACATTTTCTAACAAGGGTTCATTTAGGTTTCGGGCATTCAGTAAACGCCACATATCCACAGGACCTTCATACGCTACAGAAGCAGATACATCGGCTTCTATAAAAATTGCAAGTCGATTATCTCCTAATTCAGAGGCGACTTGGCAAATTTCAAGTAATCGCTTACCTTCATTCTTCCAAATCCCTGAGTCCAGCCTAGCAAGTTCCTTGTACCAATTTTGCAGGCTCTCAAGTATGTACTCTTTGTGACCTGTATAGCCAATTATACCCCACTTAAGAAGCTGCCTTGATCGCTGGGCTTCTTCTTTAAACCCAGTCTCTTCTGCCAGATCAGAAATTCGGTTCACTATATTTATTCGTTCACTTACTTCAAGTCCCCAAACACTACCTTCTTCATCACACCAATGTAAGAACCAGCGCTCCAATAGTTCTTCTTCTCCTCGGTCCCATAGATACCTCCATGCAATTTCCATCATATAGTTGACGGGATAAGATTCGCTATATTTCCTTACGAACTGATACACCGTCTTTTCAACCTCACCTCGAGTTAGAGTGGCGCATTCAAGAAGAATCTCGACAATCCATTGTGTCACTGGCTGGTCTCTATAAACAGTTTCATTGAAGTTACGCTTCTTACTCACTAATACCTCAAGAACTTGCTTGACCTCGTACGATGACACAATGCGTCCGGCTGCTTCTGCTCCTCTCCTCTTATAAACACCTAACCATTTTCCTGCAAGTGCACTGGCGTGAAGTAGCGCAGATAAATGTCCTCTTTTACTATGGCTTCTCCTATTCTCAAGGTATGTAAGTACGCCTTCCTCTCCGATCCCACTGTTTTCACGAGCAGGTTTTGTCCAACCCAAAATAAAACTTACCATAGAATAAAGAAGCGCATGATCTTCCAAATGAAGACTCGAATCAATCTCTTCTAACCATCCAAATCCCTCGTCTGCAATTGGCTGAACCCAATAGTTGATTAGGTTATTATTTCCAGTGAAAAGACTGAGAGTAGCAGCTTTAATTTGAAGTGTCTTTGGAAGACTGTCGCGTTTTCCTTCCCATTCTTTTAAGGTACATGCTATCTCTACCCATCTTCTCTTTGAAGCCAACTGCATTAGAATATCTTCTATGTCGCTAAAATAAGTATAAGTCGAAACCTCTCTGCACCAAATCCAATCTCGTACGCCACCATATTTTAAAGCTTCTCTCATCATACCATTAGACCAATTAGCCCATGCTTCAGAATTTAATTCATCTTTACTAATACAAGTTTTTTTCGCTTCGGTCCAGAGTAAGCCGACATGATAGCTTACTTGTCCCCATACACGTAACGTTTCCTTAAAAGTCTCATTTAAATGTTCGCATTCGCTTATTTGATCTAATACCGCGTTCTTCAAAATACTCAAAAGATCAACTGGTGTCATGCCGTCGAACCAACGCTTCATTAAACTAAACGCTCGCTCCTGTTCATTAGCTCCAATTAAACGATAAGCATCGACCATCGTTTCGTATACTCCATGGATCGTCCACGATTCCTGATTAGGAACTCTACCCTCGGAGAAAAGAAGCGGTGGTACCTCTGGTACATAATCAACGCTATTACCTGACCAATCAACTGATTTACGTAATTGTGCAAGTGTTCGCGCGGCGCACGATACGGTATGGATACAATTCCAATCTTTTGTTTCGACAGCGTAAAGTAGGGCTTGTTGACATTGATCGTACAATTCTCTCATCGGGCGTTCTAACGCAATGCCCTCCATTACATATTCTGGTGTGAATACACGTGTCTGATCCGAATGACGATCACTCTTTCTCAACAAATCGAATAAGCTGGAATGCCTTGCAATACCTTTGTCAGGAACCTCCCAATAGTAATTCGCAATTAAACTTGTTACTTCACGAAGTCTCTCTGGTTGAGCATGAACTTGTTTTGTAAGGTGAACCCTGACATCATTATGAATCACACGAAAGCCGTCATTCTCTTCAATAACTAATGGACGAAGTGAACGCAGAGCCTCCGTCCAATCAATGAAGGATATATCCATCATATCGGCGAAAATCATAGCCAGGTCCCTACCCGTTACTCTCTCGCTTGTCATAGAAAGACAACAGGCTAATCGCAGCCCGACAAATGGGTATCTTTCGTTAAGACGAGCAACTGCTGCTGTCCAAATTCTCTCGTAGTATTCAGATACGCCACTCGCTAGACTTCTGTTTACTAACTTGGACTGTAATTCTTCTAAGCTGGAAACTGTTTTGGCTTCTTCAAAAGCAAAAATAGCAGACAACGTATTCTTCTTCGCTACGTCGTTAATCAATCTAACCGTTGCCTGAAATTCATCAACTGGAAAATTAGGGATTTCTGTAACAAGCAGTTCCGAGATATCTTCTTCTTGAATGCCTTCTAGGCTCCAGTGAGCAACTTTATTTGAGTTCACTTTTAACCAGTGGGGGTATTGGTCGTAAGATTCAGCAGGTTGCCCCACTATTAAAAAGCGTACATTTTTCGGAACTGCATCAGGAGGTATTAATGTATCAAGGAAAGAATGTCGGTCGACACCAGCACGAGCGGCATGATCGATGCCGTCGATTGCGATAACTGTAGGACGCCCCCGTTCTTCTCCTAGGATATTCGCTAATCTTAAGACCTCAGAAATCAGTTGTTCTAATGTTAAAAAGTCATTTCGGATAGGAACATTGTATTTTGCAAGGCGTCCTTTAAAAAAGAAGCTACGAAGTTCTATTAACAGATCCCCCCATAAAACCTCAGCTTTTGTGGTAACGCCTGCATCGGCGGGCAACCTGTTCATCTGAGGTGTTATCGGTTTAAAAGCATGATATCGCAAGTCAATCACTGGATTACGTCGGTTAGCTAAAGCACTTACAACACTTGTTTTTCCCTGACCAGGTAACCCGGTTAAGAATGTAACTGGATGAGTGCTTTCCAATAAATGATTAGCCAATTTTTCAAGAAACTGCAAACGACTCGGAAAAAACGGCGCGGGAGGCATAAGCATATGATCCCCAACCAATTCCTCAGAGTGCATACTTAGCACCTCGTATACATCTTCTCTATTTATTGATTCCTTATTTCCGCGAAACGTTGTCGCCCACTGACGTAAGGCGTGATCAAGTTGACTCAACACAGATCTTGCTTTCTCATTCGAAATCCCAAATGCTATTGCGATTTTTTCAGCAACCTGGTTGGTTAGATTATCCAGATCAGGCTGCTCCGCCTTAATAACTAGCAGTTTGAGAAATTCTATTTTCTCTTCGTCATTTGAAAGCTCATTCAACTGTCCATACCATTCTCCCCATGCAACCGACCATTCCTCTGGCATCTGCACATCTGTAATCTTTTTGGCTTTTATGAGTTCTGATTTAAGATATGTATAAAATTTACCAAGGGGCGGTCTTTGATACTCTATCCCGTCAGAATTTTTTACCGTAATGTAACTTGTACTAATTACTCGATTGGAAAAAAGGACTGGAGTACATTTTTTCCACTTACTTTTTTGTGCACTCCAAGCACTGGCCATACTTTTCAATAGTGTTAACATATTTCCAAAAGTTATCGTGTCCTCTGCACGAGTATGCTTTACTTGTACATATTCCGAAGTTCCATCAGAATAAATTATAACAACATCATCTAATCCTTGGGCTTCCGTCGCTTGCAGAGTTACAGACTCAATTCCGTTATCTGTATTTAGCATGTCTACCACATAGTTTTGACCTACAGTCCACTCATACCAATAAGGATCACCGATACCAGCCGTAGGGTTTTTGCCAGAACTAGTCATTACATAATCGCCTCCTTGCATATTTTCATTTGTAGTTAGAGTAGCAATAATTGACTAAATCAGAGGTTATTGAGCTCAAATAAGCGTTATACTCTCATCATTTTAATCTAGCATTTTTAAAACAAAAAGGGGGGCATTTGAAGGAAAACAACCCTTTCTCAAAGCAAAAAACGGTTTTCTCAAGAACAATCTTTGAAACCTATAGCAATTATTTATTTTCTGGTTAAGTTGTAACTGCTGATTCCGGTATCTCTTTGTAATGTCTTGATCACATTTTTAAAACATTTTTTTATCAATTCCGATTTCCGTGTCGCGGACCGCTGCTGCAGTGAATCCGACGATTTGTCCCAACGTAATCTAGGGTAGTCACCCCAACGATGTTCCCAAAAACAGCAATTGGGCAATCCAATTCTCGAGATTAAACTATTTCCCCTAAAAAACGTACTTCGAAGCGATCTCGAGGGCCTTTACACCTTGTTATGTAATTCAAAAGCACTAAGGATGAGCCACCGCATCGAACATACCCACAGAGGAATATTAGTTGATGAATGAAAAAATTTGCTAAAATAGTAAGTTGAGAAACAGGCTATTCTAGCCACTTGTATTATTTATGCGGGCTATCAAATCCATTCAGATCCTCTTTCAAATATAATTTATTGTAATATTAAGGAACACAAAAGTGCAATCTTTGCATAAAACCTTACTTTCTACTCATCAAAAAAAAGGCCTTCTGAAAGAGGGCCTAAAAATATAACACATGAGACGTCTTTTCCTGTTAATTTATTCGATAAGTCTCTTTACACACTCTTTATTTCTACCATCTAATGAAAGACACTAAATGAAGAATAGATACTGCTAGCTAGTCTCAATTGTAAAAATGAATCAGCAACACACGTGCACTTCTATTTCTGGGGAATGACATATTGATCTGGCATAATTGCTGTGTTTGTCTCTTGAATTTCAATAATTTGCCCCACTTGGTCTAAACGGTCATTTAGTTTTGCCCTTTCTAGTTGTAATTTTTCGTCTAGATACTTGTGTCTAATTTCAAATTCAGTAAATATATCAGCCCAGGTTTTTATATAAACTTTGAACTTTCCTGTTTTGAAAACGAGCCCTTTTGAACGTTCACCATGGTTAGCGGCGTTTTCTAATAATTGTTCAATATAACCAGTCTGATCAAACTTATTTCCAACAAGCAGAAATTCCCACTGCATTTGTGATGAGTTAAATTCTTGTTGATTGAGGATAACCTGAAGGTAGCTAATAACTTGGTCATATTGTTTTTTACCAAGACTAATCGATGGATGTTTTAATTCAACAACAATATTGCTAATCTTTTCGACTTGCTTGTCTATCCTAACCATAAAGATATCCATTTCTCGAAGCTTATCAGGATGATCGATTTTCCCTTCTATTTCAACATTCGTTAGTAGATGCACATATCTTCTCAAGGCTTCTTCAAATTTGGGTTCAGCCGCTGTGACAAGATGATATTGTTCACCGAAAATCCAATAATGCTTTTCAATAAACTTTTGTAAATGATCAACTTCATTAGCTCTTAAATCCTTACGAAAGACAATTTCCTGTAGATAGTTTATTGCCTTAAACCGATCCTGTACTAAGCGAATAGTTTTAATAACATTTGATAAGTGATTAGTCTTTAACATCTCAGATAATTCTTTTCGCTCCGTACTATCTAATTCTACAATACCATTAAGAACGTCGAAGAGCTTTTCTCGCTCGCCTGCATCCATAATCAGGTCCAGAAATCGAACAAATGTTTTTTTCTGTTCGACATTCATTTTAACAAAGATTTTAGGTTCCACTTGGTACAACTCTCGAATTAAATTCTCAAGTTCTTCCTTGCGGACTTCATCCCATGGGTTTTCTCCATACTCCGGAAATGCATTTACAGTCTTGAAATCTTGAATAACAACATCAGTATATTTTACTAAAAATGGTTTTCTTTTTTCTCTAAGATATTCGTTCAATCTCTCAATCATAAATTTGTATTCATCTGATTCTGTATTGTAACCAAAAATTACTTGTTGTCCTTCTTGAATCTCAGCAAACTCAAAATCATCAAAAATGTGACTTTGAATATATATGCTATGATAAAACGAATCGCCTTTATTATTGAATTTTGTATTTATTTTATGTTTTTCATTATTGTTTGAATCAATAAAATAATATTTAGAGTATTCATGATTCAGCCTTTCATTCCATCGTACATATTTTATAGAAAAGGAGCTATCCTTCTGAGGAAAATCAAATTCATTAAATTCAATTTCACCAATAATGCCATTGTAATCTAGGATTTCTCCGTTTATTTTAATCCTATATTGCTGTCCTGAGTATAATTCTAAATACCACCCAAATTCACGACAAAGAAACTTTTTTAGCTCGTTTATATCTATACTTGATTCGTAAATCCCTTTGAGAATAACGCACGTACCAATATTTTCCTCCACTATGTCAGGATCCGTGACATTGTACGTATCGAGACTGTTTTCTCTTATATGTATTGAGTATTTTCTTTTTACTGATTCATCCTCATATACTGTTATCCACTCGGCTTCAGAACAAAAACGATGAAACGTCAAACGTCCAATACCATTTTTTCCATGAGTAGCGGATATCATATTTCTTAATCGGAAATTAGGATCAATTGATTTATCAGACTCAAAGAAGGGCGTGAATTTCCCCTCTAGTTCTTGAATCTTTATTCCATACCCATTATCAATAATTTGAATCTCGTCAATAGAACCTAACGAGTTTTGAAATGTTTGAAGTTCAATTGTAGTTGCTTTTGCATCAAAACCGTTCCAAATATATTCAGATATCGATTGCAAGTATGTATATTTTTTAAGTGACTTCTTTATCCCTTTAGTAGAGATCTGAATTTTTTTCATAACTCTCGATCGACTCCTATCACATCCATTATGCTCTATTGTATTCCAATATTTTCTTTTTGTATATATGGATAGTATCCTGTTATTTTCAGTGCAGGACTACAATTAATCGGCTTAGGGTTTAACTTCATTCACCTCTCAATCCACCTGTCTTTGCGTCTTTATTGAAGCGTGATTTCATAAGGACTCGTTACAAATAACATCTCAGTCTGCTTCAACTGTGCTATAGGTGGAATCAATGATTGTTTTGTAGCCAATCAAAATGTTTCTTGATTATCTAAAATGTTAGTAATGGTTAAACTAAACTACCACGTCAATTAAACAAAAAGACTTCACTGGAAATTCCAGCAATTCATTTAGCAGCAATCTCTAAATTCATTGCTTCTTGTCATCAACCTAATTTTCTGAATATCATTGATGTTGTACTTTTTGATTTTCCCCGGAGGTGCCGAAATTCTCCAACCCCGCCATAAAATTTTTTGATAGCATTCGTAACGCTTTTGTTTCCACTTATTTTTTTCTTTTTTACGATTCAACTCCCCTTGCTTTAGTGTACTTTCTTTTTTGATGCATTCTTAGGAGTCCTGCTTGAGGAAAAGCCAGCAGTCGTAACGCTCGATCACAGGCATACCTGCCTTGTAGCCAATCACGTACGTGATGGTGACCCTATAATCGATCCCGTCAGGGCCATCACAAAAGCCGACAGCCCATGAAGCACATCTTTAGAGGCTAAGAAACCGGTATAGGTAAGGTGCTGTTGCCCGGCGGAATGGGGAGCGCGATGAAGTCTAGCGGCAAGCCGATGAGCAAGACCAGATATCCATATTCGTGAAAAATTGTTCAGCTAACCCGATCAGGTCCATGAGCATTCTCCATCTTGTGCTGCAAAGTCCCGCCAGCCGAGACAAGCTTGTTTTGCGGCAAAATCAAATAAAAAAGTGCAAGAACCGCCAGTAAAGCAACGCTGATGCTAACGGCAGCGGCATTCGTATTTTACCTTGAGCGAGATATCGTCAGTTGCTCCTCTCAACAGATGTTTATCTATGTTGATCTGGATGATGAGGGCAGAGGAAGAACGTATCCACAAGTATAGTTTCTACTGGTATAAGCAGGTCATCGCAACCAATGGCTCAGAGGTATGATATTAAAAGAAGAGGCAGGTTTCCCCTGCCTCTTCTTTTTTGCACTCTGCGATTTATTTGCAGTAGTTCTTTTTCAAAAAACTTTTCTGTGATCCTTGCTGCAGGATATCTGTTGGCTTCAGATGTCCAAACAGTAACGGCGAATTCGGGTCATGCAGTTTATAATTTTCAGACGCTGCCCTTGGGCCCTTGTTTGCATAACAATACTTGCATCCACTCACACAAGTGTCATAAGCACCAATGTCTCTACTCTCAATGCAGTTGCAGCCTGCTCTCATGCCTCGATGCTTCAAATTTCGAAATTCTGTCCCATTTGCCTTTCCAAGTATTTCAAGCGTCATACAGCCTGAGGCATTAATACCGTAACTGCTGTAGTCTTCACTCGGTCCGCATGTTTGAATGGAGATACCATATTTGGACGCTATAGATCCAAACTGTTGTGCCAATTGATCCATATCTTCAGAAGAGATATGCTCCAGTTCAGGCATGTTGACTTCCAGTTTTTTATACATTTCTACAAATCCAAAAATGCAACGGTCAATATACGGTGCAAGCTGACTAACGAGACGTTCAAAGATTTTCAGATGGTGCTCTACCGTATACTCTTGTGTAAGCAAGACCGGATCATACCGCCAAGCGACCTTCTTCCTTCCTACAATTTCAGATAATTGGATGAGTGTTTCAACGCTTTTTTCAATTGAAGGAACCCCGGGCTCTACGTCTCTACCATAGGCAGTGATGGAGTAATAACAGTAAATATTAAATTTTTCTGCGATGCCACCAATGTGGGGAAGTATCGGAGTGTAGTTTTTGGAGCAAAAAACCACACAATCAACAGCCTCAGGTGTCAGCTCGTAACGGGTCACTTTATTTGTAAAGAGTGGATTTCTGGAGAGAACATAGCCTTCCTCAAACCTTTTTAATAACCAGTCAGTGTAGTAATGCACTGTATCTGTACGTCCACCTGTATTAATAATCACGCTTGTTCCCTCCTTTATAATAATTAAAATCTGACAGATTAATACTGCTTGAATTGAGTGTTTTCGTGAAAAACGTCCACATTATCAAACTCTTCCTCCAAGATGGCCAATACCTTTTTGTAAGCACCTGGTTCATACCACTGCAGCAGGCCGAGCTGCTCGTATTTCTTTCGTACTCCCATTCTCTCCGTTCTTTGTCCTCTACTCCCGTCACCCATAAAAAAGTCATCCAGTGCTACCTTATTCGTCACTTCCTTGAATTTTTTGGCTACATTTTTGCTTAAGGGAAGCATAGGAGAGATTGATGCTCTTGTAGGAATTCCTGCCTCTGTTATTGTTCTAAGCGCATTGAGCCTAGCTGGAATCGGGGGAGCACTAGGAGTAAATACTTTTCGCATCTTATCAAGATCTGTTTCAATACTCATACTGATTAAAATCTTTTCACCAAATTCCTGGAATAGGTCGATATCCCTTGTTGATAACGGGGACCGTGTATGCACCATCAGATACATCAAGTCTTCTTTGAGTGATAACATTACTTCAAGAAGAGAACGAGTTAATTTTGTTTTTGCCTCAATTCCTTGATATGGATCAGTGGCTGTACTCATAAAAATAGACAATGCTTCGCCTCTTTTTTTGGCTTTTTTTGCTTCTGACTCCAGTAAATTTGCAGCATTCACTTTAATATCGACGTAATCTCCCCAATCCTCATCCCTATACTTTGCTGCAGGCATTTCTCTAACATAGCAATAACTACAGCCAAATGCACAACCCGTATAGGGATTCAGGCTGAACGTGAACCCACTACTTGTTAGTAAACCGTTAGCTGGCGTCAAGATAGATTTTGAATTGATATCCTTATAATTAATACATATGCCTCCCTTGAAACCCATGTGATTTTTCGGGCCATGGCGAACTAATTCTCGTATTGAGCCTTAAAATACCCCTCAATTTTAAAATCAACACCAAGTTGTGAAAAGCTGATATCATGCAGATCTTTTGCTTCACTCATCAGTCCTACTCCAAGCCCTTCTAAGAAAGTAGGTGCATCTTTGCCACCTACGACTTTGGGTGCTACATATAAGACAAGCTTATCGACAAGCCCTTGTTCTACAAATGAGGCGTTAACTTGCCCCCCACCTTCAATGAGTAAAGAAGATATTTCATGAGCGCCTAATACATCAAGTACTTCTTCCAGATTGACCTGTTCGGTTTTTGTACGAAATACTTTAATACCCAGTTTCTCTAATCTAGCTTGCTTCTCTTCATCGAGGGAATTGCCTGTAAATACCCATGTTGGGGCTTCACCATCTGTAATGATTCGTGCCTGCTCAGGAATACGAAGCTTGCTATCTAATACGATACGCAATGGATGACGTCCCTCTAGGAGCTTCGTTGTAGGCTGTGAATCATCATGAATGATCGTGCTTACACCTACTAAAATTGCAGCGGATTCATTCCGTAGCGCACGTACATCCTCTCTAGCTTTCTCAGACGTAATCCATCTGCTACTGGATTCTCTAGTTGCAATTTTTCCATCAAGCGTAATCGCAGATTTCAAGGTGACAAAAGGACGCTTAGTAACGATGTACTTGTTAAACACTTCATTTAATTTCATAGCTTCCTCGGCAAATATGCCTTGGACAACCTCGATACCTGTGTTCTGTATAATTTCAATTCCTCTACCTGCTACAAGTGGATTAGGATCTAGTGCAGCTACAACTACCTTCTTGATCCCCGCCTGTACAATCGCCTCAGCACAAGGCCCTGTGCGCCCATGATGAGAGCAGGGTTCTAGTGTTACATAGATCGTTGCTCCCTTTGCTGCATCACCAGCCATTCGCAAAGCATGAATTTCTGCGTGTGGTTCTCCGGGTTTCAAATGTGCACCAACACCGACAATTCTACCCTCGTTTACAATGACAGAGCCTACCATTGGATTGGGCGACGTTTGTCCTTTCATCGCTTTTGCATTATCTAGGGCTAGTCTCATATAGGCTTCATGTACACTACTTTCATGCATATTTATTTAGTGCTCCTTCGCCTTGTCCAAAATGACCAGACCGTTTCACTTTGGTTTGCAAGTATTTCACATTGAACTCAGATACATCGCCCCATAATGGCATTCTTCCCGATATATTCATCCCAGATGTCCGCAAAGCTTCTATTTTTTTAGGATTATTTGTGATTAATGTCACTGGTTTTTGCCTCAAATGTTGTAAAATGCTGATAGCTTCGGAATAATCGCGTGAATCATCAGAAAAACCAAGTGCAAGGTTAGCTTCTACAGTGTCTAAACCTTCCTCTTGTAAAATGTAAGCCATCGATTTACTGAACAAGCCGATTCCTCTACCTTCATGATTCGCAAGGTAAAACAAAGCACCTGCACCGTGCTCTGTAATCAGCTTCATGGATTGATGTAATTGATAACCGCAGTCACAACGTTTACTGCCAAAAATATCACCAGTATGACAAATGCTATGCATCCGAATTAATGCATCTTGGCTTTGTTTAAAATCGCCATATACAAGTACACTAGATTGTTGTCCATCTGCAAGTTGAAGTGATGGCAAGAGAGAAATCAATTCTTCAGGCGTATACGCCAAATACCTTGCTCTCTCTACTGCATCATGAATAGAAATCCAAGAATACCACTTAAATTCAACGGTTTGTCCTTCCAAATTCACAGGTAATGTAATCGGTCCAACCATGATATTTGTTGCATCTGGCGTAGCAATAGTATGAATTTTATTTTTCAAGACGTAGAGTGCATCATTTGTATGGTTTTGTAACATATTAATTAAGCCTTCTTCCTTTTTCTTTTATATTTGAAAATGTTACGAGAGGATCGGATGATCTGTGGTTCAACTGCATCATCATTTTTTCCTCTGGCACTCTGGACAGTAGCAACTGCTTCTTCCTCCAAGCGAAATTTTTTCAATGACAGTTTGGCAAACTAAGCAAAGCTGAGCTGCACGGCCATATACCCGTAAATGTGATATGTTTCGATATTCTTTTCCTCTGCCTTCCAGATATTCTTCAGGTGTCATTTCATTAGTATTAATCCCCCAAGCAATGACTTCTGGTATTTGCTTTGCAAGACGTCCCCATTTCTCATCGTCCATGGCAGTGCACTTCGTTTCGGGATAGATACCAGCCGCATATAAAATTTCATCAGAATAAATATTTCCTATCCCAGCAATGATCGACTGATCATGTAACATGTCTTTTATTGCTTTTTTCCTTTTCCCCAGCTTGCCCTTTAAAAAGTGGGATGTCAGGTTTTTATCTAATGGTTCCAATCCTAATTTGTCCTGTCCTGTCAAAACATCTATTTCATCTTTTTTGAAAAACCAGAATCGTCCGAAACGGCGAACATCGATATACCTTAGTTGATTTCCACCTTCAAGGTAAATAAGCAAATGGGTATGCTTTTCCATAGGGGTGTCTTTTGGCATCACCAATAATTGTCCTGTCATTCGCAAGTGTAGTACTAACTTGTCACCGCTTTTGAAATGAATGGTAAGAAACTTTCCTCTACGGCTCATATTAATGATGGTCTGCCCAGTTATCATTTTCGTAAATATCTCTGCATCAGGATAGGCAATTATCTGGTTATTCAATATCTCTAATATCTCGATAAGATTTCCAGTAATCTGCGGTTCAAGTATTCGCTTGATGATTTCTACTTCGGGCATCTCCGGAATTTCATTTCATTCCTTTCTTAGCAGATTTTTTGATTTTCTCATGATAAAAGAAATTCACAACAACAGGCGGGGCATCGAAAGGTCTCGCCATACTGTCATCGTTGCGTACATAATCCAGATTATGTTCTGATAAATAAGAATGAAGCGTGCTGTCAAGTGCTTCCCAATACAGGCGGTTACCACGCAAGTAAATTTCTTCATATAAGGGTACCAAATGTGGATGCTTTTCTTTGATATACCCCAGAATATCTGTTTTATAGCTACCCCGAAGATTTAAGTTCTCCAGCCAGATCAAGTTGCATTGATCTTTAACCCGGTCTATGATGGCTTCTACATCCGTAATTCCTGGGAAAATCGGGGCGATGAAACAGGTAGTTCGTATTCCTGCATCATGGAGTTGCTTCATGGCAGTAAGGCGACGTTCAATGCTGACTGCCTGATCCATATCATTCTTAAAATCTTCATCCAATGTATTTATGCTGAACCCCACTCTGGCATCTGGGAATGTTTTGATCAGATCGATGTCACGAAGAACCAGGTCTGACTTCGTCTGAATAGTCAGCTTTACTCCACTGCCCTGTAATTGCTTTAAAAGTGTCTGAGTACGCAAGTAGGTTTCTTCTTGCGGATTATAAGGGTCCGTAACCGAGCCAAGGAACAATTCCTTGCCTCTGTACTTATCCATATTTTTAATTTCTGACCATAGCTTTACGTCCAGAAATTCTCCCCAATCCTCCGAGTGATTGGTAAAACGTTTCATAAAACTGGCATAACAATATCTACAGCCGTGTGTGCAGCCAATATAGGGGTTGACCGAATAATCGCTGACTGGCAGATTAGATTTTGTCAGGATACTCTTTACTTCTTTTTCTTTAATAATAAGTTCCATGTGCTGTCCTCTCCTCATTTAATGATGTTATCTTTCCAGTGCGTTTTTCTGAGAAGGTGGCAACTCTTCATATGTTAATTCAGCATTTGAATTATCGTCCTACTGAATTGTTAATCATTCTTCACCTGGACCGTTGTTTATTAGGTCTGTAAGATTTTTTGTAAATCTCCTCGAAAGCTCAACAAACTGCTCCTGCTCTTCCGGGGTAAACAGGGACATGGCTGTATCCTCCGCACATGTAATGTGAACAACGATATCCTTGGCGTAGGCTCTGCCTTTGTCTGTCATCTTCACAAACTTATTTCTCTTATCAGCTGGATCTTCTTCGATGGTGATATGTTGCTCTTTAAGCATATTCTTTATAATCAGATTCACAGTCTGCTTTGAGTTAAACGTCTTTTCACAAACTTCCTTTTGAGTCATTCCATTCTTTGCATAGTACAAAGCGTTCAGCACAAGTAATGTTTTCATTGAAAGACCATTTTTCTTAGCATACTCATCATACAGGGCAAACTGTTCATCCCTAAATCTGCAATAAAGGTATGCGTTTTTTCTGTCATTTTTGTCCATGAGCATCACCTATATGGTCAATTTCTTTACAGTCAATTTATTGACTATATGATTGTAGCATAGCACTTTGTTTATTTCAACTGCCTAAAACAGGATTGAAAATACATTTCTTCTTCAATAGAATTAAATTCAGATCAGTAGACTGATTCCGAGTACAGAAATTAAGATAAAGAAATCACGAAAAAAGGGCTTATTCAAGCCCCCTTCAGACGGATGTTTTATGAGCTAGACTCAGAGGGTTTTCTCCATGGATTGTCAGAGAATTTAACCAGCCAGATAACTTTACACGGACTCTGGGAGCGACTGAATTTTGGTGGAACATCTTTACTCACGACGCTCCCTGCGCCGATGATGCTTTTATCAGCAATGGTCACTCCTAGAGTGATTTTTACGCTATCACCAACCCATACGCTGACTTTCAGAATGATTAGCGCCGAGTAGACCCCTCTTGATTGATCCCTGTGTGATGAGATTCGATAAGACGCGAAGCATCTAGCTTTCGTTTTACTTTACTCGCCTTTTTTAATATTTTTCACAGTTTTGTGCTCTAGTGAGAATAAATTCGATTTCCACCTTTTTCTGAAACAGTTCCAGCATTATTAAAAAAATCGCTTTGTTCTGGAGCGTACATTATCAATTTTCTCATCTTAAAAAGTTATAGATGTTTGGTTTAACCATTGGAAGTGATCGAAATCAGTTTTTCTCATTTTTTTCTCCATATCATTAATTTCATATTGTAACTATCCGCTACGGATCTTGTACCCACTTTAATACTATAAACAAGAGTTGCAGCATCAGGTGAGGCTAGTGTAGTAGTCTAAACGCTGCTTCGTATCATCCTCGCTATAACGGTACACTTCCACACCCATAAGTAAGGTCAAATATATGTTATATATATACAATCGAACTCTATCATTGCGAGTGAACGTGAATGGTTTTCCGGATATTAAACTGTAATTTTCCATAAAGGTTTGGCTTTTAAGTACATCGCCACAGATGGTTGCACTAGAGATAAATTCGGCATAGGGGTCACCAAAAAATGCACGCTCATGGTCGATTATGGCGTCAATATAATATTCCCCATCTTTTTCAGCCAGCATAATATTTTTACTCCACCTGTCGAAGTTCACAAGAGAAGGCACCTTGATCTCATTCAGAATCTCCCATAGGGGTTCGAATGCACTCATAATGGCGTCGTATGGGAGGTTCAGGCCTTGCTCGCGCCCATCCTGGATCATTAAATTCATCATCCCCTTGAAGGCTGAGCTCCAATCCGGGAATTGAAACTTCTTATTATCCTTTATATATCCGAAAAAATTGCCTTTAACATTGTGTATCGCAGCCGTATACCTCGCAAGTTCAGCAATTAATTTCTCCTTATTTTCCCACGTTATCTGTTCGTCCAATTTCATCCAATTGCTTCCCTGAAGCTTCTCCATGAAGCAATAATCGAAATCGACTAATGATTTACTAAAATCTTGTGTGATAATCTTGGGAATGGGAACAATTGTATCTTCTAAAAGGCTATATACAAGTACTTCTGCGCGCATGATATCTCGCTCATAAGAAAGTACGTATTTGGACGATTGCACACCTGTCTTCAATACCAATTCTTTATACCCGAGTACACCTTGCCCGGTAAAAGATAAACCATATATGGCATTAAACAAACCTTCTGTCAATTCCGTAATATGTTCAACCACAATATCCTTCCCGAAATTTTCTCGAACAATCATCTCGATCGTCTCCCGTGACAAAATACTTTTCGTATTACTAATCATGTTATATTTTCTCCTTTGTATTTTCATTCTGACGTTTCAGGATTAGCTGTAAAAAAGATTGCCAATAAAAATGTAATTCCATCTGAAACCAAGTAGGTAAACCACAAGCCCTGTAATTCAAATAACCAAGACAAAATATATAATGTTGGTATCGAAATCAGCACTACACTCATCATTGGAAGTGCAAAAGCAAACAATGCTTTTCCAGTAGATTGAAAATAGGCAGCCGTAATGGTTAGAGCTCCCATGAAAGGGAACGAGAAAGCGATGGATTGTAAAGCTGTTATACCGATTGAAACAATTGGTTCTTCATGAATAAAAATACGAATCAATTCTCTGGGTATAAGGATACTAATAAGCATAATTGCCAGACCATATAGTATTGCAGCTAATATGGAGAGACGTATTGCTTCCTTCACCCTTTTATTTAATCCAGCCGCACAATTAAAACCGATGATCGGTTGCAAGCCCTGTATAATTCCGCTTATGGGCATATATAAAAAAGATCTCAACCGGCTAACGATACCAAAAGCACTGATTGCCTCTGGACCACCAAAAGCTCCAAGTCTGTGATTAAACGCAATTAAAAAAATACTGTTACATATTTGAGATAGCAGTGCGGGAGAACCAATACTAAGAATCTCCCCTATGAGTGCTGGCTTCACCCGAAAATGGCGTCGGTATATGCCTTTTGGATAGGAAATAATAATACATACATAAACCCATGGAAACCATTTGAGAAATTACAGTGGCTAGCGCAGCACCTTCGACCCCCATATCAAAGTAGAAGATAAACAGGGGATCTAGAATCAGGTTCACGATTGCAGAAACCGTCCATTGATAGATCGAAAATCGAATGTTTCCTTCTGCCCGAATGAGTGAGGAAAAACCGGTTGCTGTTATAGCGCCAATCAGTATGATTTGCGTATACCCTTTAGCATAAGGCATCAAGACATCATCTACTGCTAGAAGCTCTAACAATAAATTCAGCAACAACAAGCCCAGAACGGAGAACACGTACGAAATCATCCAGAAGAATAATAAAGTATTATCAACCGTTGAGGCTGCTTTCTCTGGATCATTCTTACCTAAAGCTCTGGATATAATGGAAGCACCACCTGCCCCAACAGTACTTGCAAAAGAACCGATAATTAACATGATGGGAGTAGAAAGTGCAACCGCGCCTGCCGCATAAGCACCAGCGCTAATGCAACAAAATATGTATTGATAAGCGATTGAAAACTATACAGCATAACCGACATTGTGGTTTGGGAACAAAAGCTAAGCAATAACTTTGATATGGGGTCCTTTGTTAATTTTGCTGTCTGACGTCGATCCATGCGTAACTCCCCTTCTACTTTCTCACCAAATAAACAATCCTCCTTTTACAAATTCTCATTAAGTCAATTTTATTGATATTTGTTAGCGCTTTATATATAATTACTGATTAAAAATATCACTTTATTAAGGGAAAGTGGTGAACCTAATAAAAAATCTTATTATTCCTGTCGATCAGGATCTAAACAGCACAATTAAACTGAATCCGATTTTTCCTTTTTTACTTTCCCGAGATGATTTAAGTGATTTGTTGGTGGATTCGTAAACTGGCATAAGCAAACGGCTGTAGAGATTTCTATTGTTTTAGAAGGGGGTATTAATGTGACAGTCCTCGAACGTGAAGAAACGATGGGAGTTGGGGATGGATTCTTAATCTTGCCTCAACGATTACACACTTTAAAGCCGCACAAAGATGCTAAAGTTGTAAAATTTTTCACTTTTATATTTGAACCTGTCTTATTGACCGGATTTAAGGGTAGTTTCTTTGAACATGCCTTTTATTTACCAGTCTTAAATAAGAAAGAAACCTTTTATAAGTTCAATATTCAAGATAAATAGACACATCCCATATTTAAACAAATGAAGTGGGTCTATGATCAAGAATCTGAGAGTAACCCCGCTTTTCAATTAAATGTGCAGCGGATCGTAAAGATATTTAAAATCATTTTATGGAACAATCTATTGTCCAAGGAAGAAGAAGGCAGCCGTAAGCATCACAATTCTCGAATTCTGAAGATGATTGAATACCTACATACGAATTATTCTTCGAAAATCTCCTTAACTGATATGGCCACACATTCCAATGTGAGCCGAGGAGAATACTCTCGCTACTTCAAGAAAATGATGCACATGATAATATCCGATTATCTGATGGAATTTCGGGTTTCAAAAGCAGTTGAACTTCTAAAGTCCACAGATCTCGCTATCTCTGAAATCTCTGAATCAGTAGGGTTGAGTAGCCAAAGTTATTTTATCGAATCTTTCAAAAAAAGATGAGGTTCAGCCCTCTTGCTTACAGGAAATTTCTAAAGGAAGAATCCCAATGAGAATAGTTTGAGTCACTAATTTGCGGCTTCTATTGTTGTCATAAACTGTCCATTAGTGGAGATAAACGCATAATCCAATCATTATAGTGTTGGCTCTTCTAGTGTTTGTAGGTTCAAATACATCGATTATTATTTAGATAACCATCTAATCGGAAATCGGACTATGTTCTTATTCTTGTCCATTCCGGCAATCGGTACAAGTTCTTGTCCTTGGCTCGGGACACGAACTTGTACCGATAAAATAAAAAAGCCGCTAAATTAGCGACTTCAATGGGAATATGTTCTTGTCCCTCGACAATTTTGCACTATTATATTTTGTTCACAAGCTGCATAAATACCATTGACAATACTTTCTACACTGTTAAGTTTCACTTCAAAAAGCTCCGCTTCTATACCACTTCGCTTTTTAAAAACGACCTCCACATCTGCAATAGCTTTAGAGATCGGTGAAGTTACTAAGCAGCGTTTTCTACCAGAAAACTGTTCCACCTTTCTGGAGTAGTACTTCAGTGACTACCTACAAGTGAAATCGCAAAGTAACTCTCTTTTACTTTAATTGGCGGTCTTTCAGTAATAGCCATCATATCTAAGTGGAAAATGTACGACGGCGCTGTTCATTAAAAACTGCAAGGTTGCCAGGTGACGTACTTGATTTGCCAAAATATCATAAATAATATTATCTGTTTCCATATCGCATTGCAATTTGTCATTCTTGCACTTTGGAAATTTGCATTATCTTAAGTTACAAGGTTAAGCGATGTTATAGAATCAGAGTATCCGTTCGTCTACCCGTGTTAATGATCATTTTTTATCTCCTCGTCCTGATTCATCAAGGTGATAAGATTCTTTGTGAATTTTCTTGAGAGATTGACGAGCTGTTCCTGCTCCTCTGGGGTAAACATCGACATTGCCGTATCCTCTGCCCAGGTAATATGGACAACCGGCTTTCTGGCATATTCCCGCCCCTTATCCGTCATATGAATCAACTTATTCCGCTTATCCTCTGGATCTTCTTCACTGGTGACATATCCATCATGTAGCAAATTCTTGATAATCAAATTCACCGTTTGCTTTGTATTGAATGTCCTTTTACTGATTTCCTTTTGCGTCATGCCATCCTTCGCATAATACAAAGCATTCAACACCAGCAATGTTTTCATTAAAAGACCATTTTTTTTTGCATATTCATCATAAAGTGCATACTGTTCATCTCTGAATTTGCAATATAGATATGCGTTCTTTCTATCATTCTTTGTCATGCATCACACCTCAGGCATTTGACACTTAGTCAATTTATCGACATTCATAACGTAACATACCCCCTTATGAATGTCGACAGAATAAAGTGACAGTTCTTTCCGCCCTCAGAAACTTTCATGTCCTTGAAAGCTGGATGCCCATAAGAAAAGCTGCAGGATTATTTCTGCAGGAACTCAGTGACCGTGCGATTGAATTTCTCCGGACTATTCGCCATCATAATATGGTTGCCATATTCTTCTTTGCTGAAGACGACCATCTCGACTCCCTTGATGGCCTGCTTCAGCCATGCGATGCAGGCAGCGTTCATCGCATGCGTTGTTTCGCCCGTGATATAGAGTGTCGGTACGTCGATGATCTCGATGATATCGCGCCAATCCGTCATATAGTGGTTCACAAGCAGACCTGCCAGCAGCTTATTTTGATACTGATATCGTTCGTTCATGATGCCTTCAAGCTCCATCACGCGGTCGCCGGTTGGACGGTTCTCAGCCATAGATGCCGGGCCCGTTGGCCAGTATTCCGGTGCGCCGTAGGCTTTGTTGCCATCTGCCCAGGAATTGGCATATGCGTCATAGAGTCCATATGGATTGCCACGATGGCCGCAGTGCAGCTCCATCGACTCATCACTCTCACCGACATCGCTCCAGAGCCACGGCGATTGATCAACAAGGATGAGCTTATCGATCATATCCTGCCCGAAGAGATCAATGAAGGCCCAAAGCGTGCTGCAGCCCATCGAATGCCCCATAAAGTGTGCTTTCTTCAGGCCGAGTGCCTGCATCATATCGTAAACGTCCTTCGCCGAACGCGAGACGCGGTAGCCATGTGTCGGCTTGCCGGATTCTCCCGTACCACGCGTCTCGATGGCAATAACATGATAATGTTTGCTGATTTCCGGCAGATTGTAGGCAAAGATGCACGGCGACGTCGGCCAGCCGGACGTAAGGATGAGTGGTTCGCCGCTGCCACCCTCAAGGTAGTGAATTTCGATCCCATCACTTGTCGTGAAAAAACCATCTTTGAAATTTGGCATGAGTTCTTTCAGTTCTTTAAGCATGTAAATTCTCCTTATTCCATAAGTAAATTTATATTTAGTCAATTAATTGACTGTCTGAATATAACATGACCATGAAGGAAAAGCAAGTTCTCGAACCAGACGGCATTATCATAGTCAATACTTCTTAATCCTGGCTGTAAAGCCTGAAAGGATGCTTATTCTGCATCTGCAATGAAGTCAAGTCAGCAAGGGCTGATACTATGTCAAGAAAAAATACAAGTTAAAATGAGAAATTCATTTCTCAACGAAAGGCATTCATCCGAACCGGCTGCGGTAGCTTTCTAAAATCGGTTCTCGTTACGAACCTCACTCTTTCCGCCGCTATAATGATCAGAAAAAGTACACGACTTTAGTTAGCGTACCTTTTGGAGAGGAAGAAACGACAATCCTTATGGCTACCCTTATGGCAATGGGAACGAGCATTGGGCTTACAAAGATGGCTGGAGCCACGCCGAGCATTTCATATCGGCAAATGGCTAATACAGCACACTGGCGGCTGTAAGAAGACGCGATGAATAAAGCGCAGGCTGTTCTTGTTAATTTTCATCACAAGCTGTCTCTGCGTGATTTGGGTGAGGGGTGTGACTTGAATTCCCTTAAAAGATCCATAAACCAGTCGATTTAATCGGAATGGTCTTAGTGGTCAAACCGCTGATTCCTCCACCCGCATAGCGGGTGGTTTTTGTTTCGCACGTTTCACGCACACAACTGGCTAAAGCCATAACAAAAAAGTCGCTAAAATAGCGACTTTCAATGGGGCCATATTCTTGTCCCTCGACAACTAACTCATACAATCCTTGTGCAAGATCGTTTCGACCAACTGCTATGTATTACTATAGTTTCCTCTAGCTGATAGATTAGCTTCATTCCACTGCGAAGCCTCCGTTTCAGTTAATGGTTTCATAAGAAGCAATGAAGTTACTTAAATGTGTTTTTTGGCTTAGGTTCCGTAAGTTCGAAGCTACGATGCACCATCTCAAAAATATCATCTTCTTCCATGTTACGATCCAAAATAATTGTATTCCAGTGCGATTTGTTCATGTGATAACCAGGTTTAACATCTTCAAAAATGTTGCGTAGTAAATTTGCTTTGTTTGGTTCACAGTTGAGGTTTAGGTAAAGATGTCCATCGAGTTTAAAAATCATTGCAAATATTTACTTGTTTCTTTAGTGACGTATAACAGTCCATTTTTCATCAAAAGGTTTGTCATCATAGACATCAGAGTAGGTTAGGCAATAGGAAATCATTTCCTCATCAATCATTTTTATATTCCTCCTTGCTAAGAATAACTGCTTGGATTATTTTCTTATTAAAACTGTCAATTCCTCTTTCAAAAACTACCTCCTCTTTCTCATTAAACGTTGTTAGTAAAACAGTTATAAACCGTTTCATTGCGTTTTCGCCTAAGTTCGGTGACCTTCACAAGTGTATATAATTCGTCTCCCGGATATACAGGT
>RCUE01000150.1_pt1 | contig 25688 bp, 21 predicted proteins | sample 2166111 | NCBI WGS metagenome assembly RCUE01 (sample SAMN09930795, study PRJNA488358) | compost metagenome | feature: garden; material: soil; isolation source: compost soil in phenylacetonitrile-enriched culture | place: Germany: Experimental Botanical Garden Goettingen | collected 2016-01-27 | reverse complement strand
TTGGATTATGGCAAAAGCATCATGCCCCAGCTGTTGCCAGGAGTCTGAGCAAACAGGTAAGCGGTTGAGGCTAATGACAATGAACCCATTACGCTAACGGGAAACGTTAGTTCAATGAAACAGATGAAGCAGCGACAGTCTAGGGCATATTTTCTCGTCCTAGCCTACCGTTGTTTCTTTTATTGTAGTTATCAAAACTCTCAACTAAAAAGCTCTGCCGACCCATTAAGGTTAGCAGAGCTTTTAAATTTATTTAGAATATTCACTTACTTCAAACGCAAGGATACGATCAGCTGTTAACTCAATTGCATTAATATTAGGAATGCTTTCACTGCCGGGAATAGTTGTTCAACTGTATCCCTGCTTAACATCAATGAGAAGAAAACTTTTTCATTGACTTCCCAGTGCCCTCATTGCAGACATTTAGTTGAAATGAAAATGAAAGAGGATTAAGAACATACGTTCCGTTTATAAAATGCAGGTGGCCGCCGTAGCCCGTGAGCTAGAGGCCACCCTGCAAAGGATTTATTTAAACAGCAGTTGATTGAACCGTTTGCTCTTTAACGCGCTCTTTGTATTTGTTCAACTTTCCAGTGAGCTGTCCAGAAGATAGGCCGACACTACGAGCCAATCCCCAAAATGTTCCTCGATGCTGCATCTGAAGATCAATACTTTATGGCCTTCGAGCTCGCTGCTTCTACTGGCATGCGTCAAAGTGAGATACTTGCACTACCCCGATCGGAGGTAGATTTACAGAAAAAACAGCTTCGGTTCGACAAGCATATACCATTTCTGAAATAGGACATGCTCTTGATGATACTAAAAATGATAGCAGCGTTCGCTCCATCGCACTGTTTACTAATACCGCTAATTTTTTGGAAAATCACTTTAGAAAGCAAGAATATGAGCAAGCCAAAAATAAGCTATACAATCTACTAGACTAAAGGGTAGAAAAATGCTCAGTTCAACAAAAAAACGCGACCTCCAAAAAGCTTGGAAGCCGCGCTGTGCTTGAGTTTTATAAGATGCTGGTGAAGGGAATTGAACCCCCGACCTACGCATTACGAGTGCGTTGCTCTACCCCTGAGCTACACCAGCAGGTCAGTGTAACTGACAACAAAAACTATTATACTCTTAGTTACATAAAAATCAATCACTTACATCAACTTTTTCAACTAGGATTTGGATTTAGTTCGGTAACATTTCCTGTCGCGGTGCCAGATAGTTTCTCTGCGACGGAACGGAGCTTTTGGTGACTGGAGGAAGGTTTGTCACGGCGATCATCAATTTTGACCGAGGTGGAAACACGCTTCGCTCCTGACAGGAATGGTGCTTCGTGCAGCGCAGCAATGGCGGTGAATACATCGTCCAACGAACCTTCAATAATCGTACTCATGGAGGTAAGCTCATAGGTAATTCCTTTTTGCGTCTTCAACACTTTTTGCATCTGAGCAACGTAGTCGCTCAGGCTTGTACTCCCCGTTCCAATCGGGATCACTGTCACTTCTGCAATAGCCATCGCCAGGTTCCTCCCTAAAATTAAAATCGTCGCTTCTTTAAAAATCTAAAATTTCAGTCCGATAGAGCGAGCAGCCTTATTTCACAAAAAAAGTTCATATGTATGCTGCTTGTTTCTGTAGGAAACATCTTTATCATTCATTGTACCGTTCAAACTGTCTCAATTCAAATACAGCCCGCGACTTCTCTGTATATTTTGATTTTCCATTCCTTTTCCTTTACGTATGGCTTCGAATGTTGCTATAATACTCCTTGCACTTATTTGAAATTTTAAGTTTTTACACACAATATGTTGGGTTAAATATTCATAACACGTCTAAATATAGTGATGTAGCCGATAAATCGTACGGGAACCATCTTTTCCCCCTTCATTGGCAGGTACATCGCTATTTCTATGTTATTGGATTACATACAGCCCCCAAATGCTGTCTGACCATCGCTTTTTTCGCCATTATCTTCTCATCATGATCATTTTCATGCCTATTCCCAAGTATGATTCCAAATCAGGAAAGCGAGGAATTAATCCTATGCCACAACTCGTAACCAAACCAAACAATCGCCAGTTGGCTTTTGATGAAATACGCATCTCCGTATATGCCGACCGTGTACTCAGCGGACTGGACAAGCTGGATAAGGATCGACTCATTCGCGGTGTAACTAGCAAGCTGCGCCGGGACGAAGTCACGGGGGATGACATTAGCAACGCGTTTGCAATGGCTGCCCTTGAATTGGTTAGTAAGGAAGAACCGGACTGGAAATTTGCCGCTGCACGTGCTTTGCTCACTTCCTTGTATAAAAAAGCGGCTACTCACCGCCGTTACAAATCCTATGCGGACGAGCCTTACGGCGCTTTTTATCCACTGATCACTGATTTGGTCCAAAAAGGAATTTACCGTCAAGAACTGCTCGACTACTATACCAAGGAGCAGATTGATGAGTTGGGCGATTCCATTTTGCCGAAAAATGACCTGTTGTTCGATTATATCGGGCTGTTAACACTGTCTGAGCGCTATTTGGCCAACGATTTTGACGGACGCGTAATGGAACTGCCTCAAGAACGCTACATGATCATCGCGATGTACCTGATGCACCAAGAGCCTGCCGACAAGCGGATGGAGCTGGTCAAAGAAGCGTACTGGGCGATGAGCAACATGTACATGACAGCAGCTACACCAACTATGTCCAATGCCGGAAAAAAGGTGGCCGGACAGCTCTCCAGCTGCTTTATCGACACCGTAGACGACTCATTGGAAGGTATTTTCGACTCCAATACGGATGTAGCCCGTCTTAGCAAAATGGGCGGCGGCATCGGCGTATACCTTGGTAAAGTACGGGCGCGTGGCTCCGATATCCGTGGACATAAAAATACAAGTTCCGGCGTCATTCCGTGGATTCGCCAGTTGAACAATACAGCTGTTAGCGTAGACCAATTGGGTACTCGCAAAGGTGCAATTGCCGTATATCTGGACGTATTCCATAAGGACATCCTCGCATTCCTTGACCTGAAGCTGAACAACGGTGACGAGCGGATGCGTGCACATGACGTGTTCCATGGCGTATGTCTGCCCGATCTGTTCATGGAGCGGGTCGAAGCACGGGGCGAATGGAATCTGTTCTGTCCGCATGAAGTGAAGAAAGTGATGGGCTGGAAAGATGACAAGGGTCGTCCACTGGGACTGGAAGATTTTTATGATGAAGCCTTCGGTTCAGGCTCCTTCCGCGAGAAGTATGAGGAGGCGTCAAAGCATCCGATCCTCTCTCGTATTACAGTGCCTGCCATTGACATCATGAAGCGTCTAATGAAATCACAGTTGGAAACAGGTACGCCGTACATGTTCTACCGCGATACGGTAAACCGGGCTAACCCGAACCGTGCCCATGGTATGGTGTATTCCTCCAACCTGTGTACGGAAATTATGCAAAATCAATCTGCAACGGTAGTAGAAAAAGAAGAACTGGTCACCAAGGACGGACAAACACGCATTGTTATTTCCAAAATTCCTGGCGACTTTGTGGTGTGCAACCTGAACTCCATTCATCTGGCTCGTGCTGTTCCGGCAGGTGTGCTGGATCGTCTCGTACCGATTCAGGTACGTATGCTGGATAATGTTATTGACATCAACAACATTGAGGTGCTGCAAGCACAATACACGAACAGCCAATATCGTGCAGTCGGCTTGGGTACATTTGGGCTGCATCATCTGCTCGCACTTGAGGGCATCCGCTGGGAGTCCGATGAAGCGGTAACCTATAACGATCATTTGTATGAAAAAATCAACTACCTGGCTGTAAAATCCAGCATGGAGCTGGCGAAAGAAAAAGGCCGTTATGCCAAATTCGAGGGTTCCGACTGGGCGACCGGGCATTATTTCACTTCCCGTGGCTATACAGACGGTACACGTGAAGGCAAATTCGTCACTACATCCGAGTGGAGCGAGCTTGCGGAAGAAGTCCAACAAAACGGTGTCCGTAACGCATGGCTGTTCGCCATCGCGCCTAATGGTTCCACGTCCATCATTGCAGGCTCTACCGCTAGCATTGATCCACTGTATGAGTTGCTTTCCTATGAAGAGAAAACAACCTACAAGATCGCTAACCCTGCACCAGACTTGAATGAAAAAACCATCTGGTACTACAAAACAGCTTTCTTGCTGGATCAACATGCTTCGATCAACATGGCTTCTGCACGTCAGCGTCATATTGACCAAGGTCAAAGCTTTAACCTGTATGTGCGCCCAGATATCAAAGCTACCGAATTTTTAGAGCTGCACATCCATGCTTGGAAATCAGGTATGAAGTCGACCTATTATGTACGCAGCCGCGCACTGACGATTGAAGAATGCGAAAGCTGCGCATCCTAAACTAAAGGAGAGAGCCTCTCATGCAGTTACAAAAGATTTTTAACACAGAAGCGCCTAACCGCTCTACCCGTATTATTGAAGGCGAAAACTCCGGTATTCTGAACTGGAACGATATTCGGATGCCGCATATGTACAAACTATATAAAGTACTGCTACTGAACCACTGGATTCCGGATGAAATTCCGATGTCCAAGGATGCGTCCCAGTTTCCTATGCTGGATGCCGAAGAACAGCGCACCTTTAAAATTAATATCGGCCTGCTGGCCGTGCTGGACTCCATGCAGACCATGTTTGTCGGAGATGTAAAACGATATTTTACCGATTCTTCGCTGGAAGCCATTTCGGCCATTATCGGACAACAGGAAGTCGTGCATAATCAGTCCTACTCTTACGTGCTGTCTTCTCTGGTATCGGAACAGGAGCAGAAAGAAATTTTTGAATATTGGAAAAACGATCCTGTCCTGCTGGAGCGCAACACATTCATCTCGGCCATTTACCAGGAGTTCCGCGATAAGCAGAATCCCCAAACCTTCTTCCAAGCGATGGTGGCGGATTTGATTCTGGAAGGTATTTTCTTTTACAGTACGTTTGCTTTCTTTTACAATTTGGCCCGTGACCAAAAAATGATGGCTACCAGCCAGATGATCTCGTATATTCAGCGCGATGAAAATCAACATTGCTACTTCTTTGCCGAAGTGTTCAAGCAGCTTTTGGCTGATTTCCCTGAGCTGAACACGAAAGAGAACACGGACTACGTCTATCGTATGATCAACCGCGCTGTGGAACTGGAAACGAATTGGGCGCATTATACGCTCAAGGAGGTTCGTGGCATTGACTTGAACGAGCTGAGCGATTATATCAAATACATGGCAAACATGCGCCTGAGACTTCTGGGTATGGACAAAGCCTATGAAGGTGTAGATGTAAATAGTATGCCTTGGATCAAGCCATTTTCGGATGAAGCCCTGAATGCAACAAAAACGGACTTTTTTGAAGCAAAATCACGCAATTATGGCAAAGTCGGAGATGACAACGGATTTGACGATTTGTAAGTCATACGCTACAAGCCTTAACTCGGTTATTACTGAGTTAAGGCTTTTTTCTATGGGATGAAATTTGCACAAATGCGCAGAATTTTCATGAAACATATGAATTACTATTCATATTTCCCTACTTGAACACGATATTATATGAAGGTGAAATAATATAGTAAGGAGCATATTATGAAAAGCAAAGTCAAAAAAAGAATGGGATTACAATCCAAACTCTACTTCATCTTGCTCATTCCTTTAGTTGTGATTGGCGTCATGATTCTGTGGACGACCAAACTGTCTATTCAGAATGCTTCTCTATCAACCATGCAGCTCAACAATGAAGCGCTGGCAGTGAATACGGCCAAGCTATTGGACAAATCAGCCGTCAAAAGCTTAAATACGAATCCATCCGAGCAGAGCAGCGAGTATAAAGAACTTCGGAACGAGTTAAATACGCTTAGGCTGCAAAGCGGAGTCCTGTATATGTATATGTATATGTATAACCGTGTTGGCGATGAGTGGAAGCTCACGGTGGACGGAGCTGCTTGGGACGACAAAGACTACAGTCCTTTTGGAAGCCCTGTTAGTTTCACCCGTAAAGAAACGGCAGATAGATTGAAACAAGGGGAGACGGTCACTACAGATATCACAACGGACCCTGAATGGGGAACGATGTTTTCTTCCTTTACACCCATTAAGGATACAGATGGAACCATCATAGGCTATCTGGGAATTGACAGATCCCTTGCCTCTGTAACTGAAGTATACGAGAAAACCCTGCCTGAGGCCTACCGGCTAGTTATCCCTGTGGTCTCCATCATTCTGATCATTTCCATTGCGGCAATGGTGCTGGTAACCCGTCGAATACTGCGTCAGGTGCGATTCATTAAAAATACACTGGAGCAAGTAGCCGACGGCAATCTTACGGTTACATCGCAGCAAGTTACGTATGATCAGCTAGGTGAAATCAGCGGCTTGACGAACCGAATGGTGGAAGCCATGTCCAATATAATCGTGGACATTCAAAGCAGTTCAAGTACACTTCAGCAAGCATCAGAGAATATCGTCGTGACAACAGAAGGAACACTCCACCAGACAGAGGAACTGTCCCGTACACTCCAGCAAATTGCCGATGCATCTACAAACCAAGCGGATCAAACGTTAGAATCGGTTCAGCAATCTGTCCGCTTAGGGCAAACGCTGGATGAAGTCGGAAGCCATGTGCACCAGTTTATGGATACGGCGCGCCATCTCAATGAGGTCCGTAATCAGGTAGCCAGTGAACATGAACTGCTATTGGAGAAGGGACGAGAAAGCGCCCTGCGAATTAAGCAGATGCAGCGTATGTCACACGCGCTAACCGAAAAATCCCGCGAAGCAGCTAACATCGGGCAGCAGGTACAGGGCATCGTAAAGCAGACGCAGATTTTATCCTTTAATGCCTCGATTGAGGCCTCGCGTGCAGGGGAAGCTGGTAAAGGCTTTTCTGTCGTAGCTCATGAGATGGGACAACTTGCCCAACAATCTGCCATGTCCATTCGTGAAATCGACCAAATCCTAAGCAGCTTTGTTGAGCAAATTGAGCAAATGGGCGATCAATTTGATGAAAATATAAACACTGTCAATGAACAAGAAAAACAAATTGCATTATGTTTACAGTCTGTTGACAAAGTCACCCAGGTTTCAGAGGAAGTTCAGGAACTTGCTGCACATTTGGCCCAATTGACGACAGAAATGCACGAGGTACGTCACAGCGTAGATCAACATCTGAATCACACAGCCAGCGCGGCGCAGCAAACTGCCGGAATGACGGAAGACGTATCCGCAAGCGCACAGAAGCAGGCTTTAGCGGTAAAAGAACTATCCGCAGTAGCACGTAATCTGACTACACTATCAAACAATCTACAGCGTCATGCTGATCAGTTCCGGGTGAAGAGTTCAGACCAATAATGATTTCGGTGAACTGTGACCCGTAAGATGGACACTTGATCTAAAGTGTCCATCTTACGGGTCATTTTACAGACGAAAGGGAGTACATTCAAAAGGAGCATTCGCTAACATAGCGAATGCTCCTTTTGAGGTTAGAAAGTCGGGCTGAGTACACCTTTATCCAGTTAGATGCATACATATATAACCTAGAAGGTCTATTAAAGGTACTTAAGAGTTGTGCCGTTATTCTTACGATGGAGGAGCCGCGGCTGTTTTCATCGGTTTCATATAAGAAGGATAGCCTCCCGTATGCTGAAGCATTTCAATTTCACGCAAAATACGCGGCAAGTCAGCGACTGAGTTCATCACGATGTGGGCCCCTGCTCTTTTCAAGCCATATATACTCTGTCTACGTCGTTCCTCAGATACTCTGTCATCCGTTTCACAGCTTGTAGTGTGATCCGGGGGCAAGGCACCCTCGTTATGGTTCAACACACCAATCGTCCAAACGCCGGCATTCCGTCCTTCTTGCATATCGGCTGCTGTGTCTCCTACCTTCACAATATCGCTAAGCGGGAATACCTGCAGGCGATGTGCAATTTCATAGATCATCCACGGATAAGGCCTCCCCTGCGAAACTTCACAAGGGGCTACCATACAATCCAACGTATAGGGTGACTGTGCAGGCGTAAACTTGTGACTGAGCATTTCCATCGGACAGGATGCAGTGGCGCCTGACTGAATGCGACGATCCTGCAACTCCTGCAGCGCCCTGTCTATACCGATAGCAGGCTCAGCCCCTTGGATCAAGGAGCGGAGAACAGGGACAAGCTCAAGATAAATATGCTCAATATCCGCTCTGCCAGGATGCGCACCAAAGCACTCCAGCCATTTTTTCCGAACCTCTGAAAGTCCCAGCACATTCGCAATATGATCCCGGATCGGCATTCCTCGCCCATGAGATACCTGTTCTTCAGTTACCTGTATACCTTTCCATCTGAAAATGTCACGCATTCCCTGGGTTAAGCCTCGTCCTCCGGGGTCTAACAATGTACTTTCGAGATTAAAAATAACCGCCTGTATCATGCAATCCCCGCCTTTCCGTACCGCGGCTATCCGCAATCTTTATTTTGCTTAGGAACATGATACACAGCTAACGTAAACTGAAATGTCGTAAACGGTAAGCGGATTGTAATTGAAAATAAATTCCTTGATTGGTTGTGAATACCGAGTGTGATAAGAGGAGGAGTCGCAACATGAGACAGCCTTGGAATGAATTTAATTCCAAAATGCCTTGGCGGATGGAGCTTGGTTGTTATGCGCTGAATAAACTGGCCTGTGGAGGATTGGTTTTTGGTCTCTTATGGGTCTACTGCTATCTGACAGAGGAAATAACGGGATTGCCTGTGAGTATAGCAGGCAATAGCGGTGAACTGACCGCGCAGTTGTGGGCCTATGGCTTTGCCCTTCCGGCGGCTCTTGCCGCTGATGCGCTACGTGATCTTTTACCCTGGCTTCGCAAGCCTGAGCAGTTCACGCTATACCTTGCCGTAGGGTTCAGTGTCTTTCTTCTGCTAGGATCTCTGATGTCGCCTGCTGGAACAGGTATATCATGGAGCAACGGCATAGCAGGTGCAGGGATTACACTACTCTATTATGGGGGAAGGCACTGGCTGAACCGTGAATATGGAATACAGATCATGCTGGCCTTCCTCCTGCCACTGCTGCTATGGGTTATAGGGCTTCAATAATATCGCCGGCTACTACTGAAGCGGGATGCTGGCGATGATGCGCGGCCGTTTCCCCAGCCACGCCATGCAGATACACGCCAAAGGCTGCTGCCTGCGAAGCGTTCAAGCCTTGGGCCAACAACCCTGCGATGATGCCTGTCAGCACATCGCCCGCACCGCCTGTCGCCATGCCGGCATGGCCTGTGGTATTGACGTAGGCCGTTCCATCGGGACACGCGATGACCGTGCGTGCTCCCTTGAGCACCAGCGTGACTCCGCGTGTCCGGGCGTATTCCCGGGCATGGCTGATTCGGTCACGCTGCACCTCTGCTGTCGGCATGCCCAGCAGGCGAGCCATTTCACCGGGATGCGGCGTTAACACGACCGCCGCATCTCTCGACTTCCAGGCATCCAGCTCAGGCCCCGCCGAGGCCAGGATGTTCAAGGCGTCCGCATCGAGCACGAGCGGACCGCTGTATTCCTCCCACAGGCGGCGCAGCCAGCCAGTGTCCCCTGCGAAGCGGCCGAGGCCGGGCCCGACGGCCAGCACATCGCGCGCCTGCGCAAGCTGTAGCAGCTCGGCTGCGGAGTCGGCGTTCCATTCGCCGTCTCCGCCTGTTGCTGCGGCAGCGAGCATCAGCTCCGGCGCGGCACCAATGACGTGCGGAAGCAGTGCCTCGGGCACCGCCCACGTCACAAGGCCGCTGCCGATCCGCAAGGCGGCGCGTGCAGCCAGTAGGCCTGCACCGCTCATGCGCAGACTTCCTGCTGCGACCAGAACGTGGCCGTAGGTGCCCTTGTGCCCGTCCGGCACCCGGCTACGGCTGACATCCACGTCCAGCACGTCGCGCAGCGTATCGCTGGTCAGGAGCTGCAGCTGTACGCCGTGCTCACGGGCAAGGCTGGGCGGAATACCGATGTAGCGTACCACCACATCACCAGCGTTTCCGGCGCCCGGATATTGGGCGAGCCCACACTTCAAGTAGGCGAGGCATACGGTGACACGCGCATGAATGCACGGCTCGTGCAGTGCACCTGTGTCGGCGTCGAGGCCGCTAGGCACGTCTACCGACACGATTGGCGCGCCGCTGGCATTGGCCTCGCGGATTAGCGAGGCATAGGGTTCACGCGGTGGACCTTGCGTGCCCGTGCCCAGCAGGGCATCGACGATGCCGGAGGCACCGTGCAGTTCGAGGTTAGCCCGACCATAGAGGATAACCGGGATATCCAGCGCCGCGATGATGTCGCGCTGGGCAGCCGCTTCACCGCGTAGCGTTTCAGGCGGCTCGGCATACACAACGGTGACGCGCAGACCTGCATCGGTCAGATGGCGGGCTGCCACCAGTCCGTCACCGCCGTTGTTGCCTTTACCAACGAGGATATACCAGTGTGCTCGTTCACATACATCATATCGCCCTCGGCTCGATGAATCCGTCCGTATAACACTGCCATGTCCCGATACATCCCCCGCTCCTGTGTGTGTAACCTCATTTATGCCACCGCTTTTTCCACGTCTCTCAGCACAAAGTTTCAGTACCTCGTCAGCTACTGCTCGCCCGGCATTTTCCATCAAGGTCAGGGCCGGGATCCCCAGCTTATCAATCGTGTACCGATCCAGTTGCCGCATTTGTTCGGCGGTCACCATATACATGCTTATTCGCCTCCCATATAGCCATCCCTGTGATTAATATCCGACGGTAAAGCGGGAATTGACAAATTCCCCTTCTACTAACTCATCAATCAGGGCTACCGCAAAATCCTCTACAGAGATGCGACTATGGCCTAATTCGTCCACTACCAAATGATCCAAACCAATACGGAACTGCCCTGTACGTTTACCCGGTTCAATAATTCCGGCAGGACTACAATATGTCCAGTCTACATCCGCAGCACGGTACAACTCCAGTGCATCAGCGTGCGCCGCCGCCAGTGGCTTCACTTCCTCTGGAAACTCAGCGGTATCCATGAGACGCTCACCGTTTTCTGTTTTCAGACTACCTGCTCCGCCAACGACAAGTATGCGCTCCGCACCGGAACGCCGAGTTCCTTCCAGTAAAGAACGAGTCGCTTCGAGCAATTCCTCCTCAGCTCCAAACTTGGGACCATAGGCGCTAATGATAGCATCGTGCCCTTTGGCTACCTCCGTAACGGAATTCGGGTTTAGAATATCCGCCTGAACCACCGTCAAATATTCATTTTGCTCTGTCACTCGTTGCGGATCGCGCACTGCCGCCGTCACCTCATACTTACGCTTGATTGCTTCCTTTACTAACGCTTTGCCAATTGTTCCTGTTGCTCCGAAAATAATCACTTTCATAGTAACGTGCCTTCTTCCTATCTATAATTTTCTTACTGTTATTTATCCGTTTTATAACCAGCTCAAACTCGTGCAGGATTTCAGCTTACAGTTCTCCCGGCTGTCGCCAGTACATCCCTTCCGACCTTGGACTGACCAGTTGGAAACCGAACTGCGCATATAACCGGTCGGCTGGCTTATCCGCAATCAGCGTTGCAAAGCTGCCCGCCGGAACCTCCCGTTTCAAATACTCCATAATCTCTTCCATAAGCTTACGTCCATAGCCCTTCCCCTGATGGGAAGGCTTGACTGCAATATCCGTAACCAGAAAAAACACACCGCCATCACCGCTTACCCGGCCCATCCCGATCAATTCCTGTCCAAGCCGTAGCGTTACAGCAAATAGGCTGTTCGGCAAGCCCTTAGCTGCCGCTTCTTCCGTAATTTGCGACAAACCAGCCTCCTTGCGTAAAGCCTGATATTCCTCGACGGCTGGAATAGCGTAATCTACGCGAAGCAGCTCGTACGGTTGATTCGATGTCTCATGATGTTCTGTTGCAAAATCTATATTTTTATTCATGCCGAATCTCCCTTCCTGCTGTAATCTTGTCTATTTTACCAAAAAATACTTCATAGTTCTTGGTTTAGAGATATACAAGCCCTTGAAATGCCTGTGTGGTCTGTGCAATAGTGTAGAAAGAACAATGGAAGGAGGGATTGCGGGTGTCCCCGACGGACTTCGCGGCGTTAGCCGCATATATCTCACCCGGTCTGATTGCCTTCCTGCTGGCGTTGTCTTTGCTGGTATGGCTGTATGTTCACAGTGCAGCCCAGCTTCGAAATTCGCGTCAGCAGCGGCTGGAAGAATTACAGGAATCGCTGCGTATCTATGGACGATTAGCTGGTTGTCTCCAAACCGCTACCCAGAACGGGTTCAATAACAGCGAAAGGCAGTACCAGAACGGACTCATCCACGCTCTTCAGGAAGCCAAAGCTACTCCCTATTTGACCCCTCACCTTCAAGAGCAGGTTCAAGCATCCCTTCGGGAATGTGATACGTTCCGCAGAGAATTGCTTCTCAAATCACTGGAGCGTGAAATGAACAAACTCATTGAGGAACGGCGTCTTGTTCTGCTGGAATCTCATGCTCCGGGCTGGGGAACAGCATTGTGGAAGCTATTACGCCCAGCAGCTGGTCCGTTGGCGCTGGCAGGAATCGTCTGGTTGTTTACAAGGCTGGTTATGGAACTGATAGCCTCCAGCCATGTCGATGTTAGTCTGCCCGATATTGCACAATCTGCCTCATGGCTCAAAGGGTATGCATGGATGAGATTCGTTTCAGGCCTGATCGCCCTACTGTATGTATATCGACTGATGACCCTTCGCAGGCAAAATGATCTGGACGTGACGGCATCCCATTTTCCAACAAGCCTGTTGTGCTTGGTAATCGCCGCTGTCGCCCTGTTTCAATGGATCGGACCGGAAGCGTCTCCCTACATACTGGCTGTTCAGCTTGTGCTGTTCTTGATTGGCTTCCGACTTACCCGAGGCCGCTCGCGCAGTGATCGTCCTTATGTTGGTCATCCCGGCTTGATCAAGGCAGATGCTTCTCAACATCAGGATTTACACGCAGCAGATAAAGATAAAACGGCTGACTCTTCTTTGGCAGAAGAACATATCCGGTCCTAAACACCAATGGCACAGGATTCTATTCCCGTATCCACCCTGCAAATCACATACCATCACAGGACATCCCAACAACAAAGAAAGAGTTTATGGGGTGTCCTGTTTTTTGAACAATTTTTGGATTTTTGTGGGGTTAGGCTTGTGCCAATGATCAAGGAAAGGGTATATTGTTTATATAAATGTAAATCATATCGTTTTATATGTATTAATATTGAAAAAAATCCATATATGTTAAACTACCATCAATTTATGATGTGCGTTAGAATTGGAGGAACTATGCAACTGGACATTTCTGAAAAATCACTTCCCGTTTATGAAGCGCTGGCCAGTGAGGTTCGGCTAAACATGATTGTTCTGCTTGCGGAGAAGCCTATGAATATACGTGAGCTGGCGGAAGCCCTGGGACTCAGTAGTGCGATTATGACCATGCATGTTAAGAAACTGGAGAGAGCATCCATTATTTCGACTAAAATGCTGCCCGGACGAGGCGGGGTTCAGAAGGTATGCTCATTGGCTACGGACAAAATTGAAATCGCCATGCCACGCTATCAGCAGGATGTACGGCAATTTCATCAGACGGAGATTTCCGTCGGACACTTTACAGATTTTGAAATTCAGGCAACCTGCGGCCTAGCTACCGTCGAAAAGATTATCGGAGAATTCGATGAGCCTCGTTCATTCTTAGACCCTGAGCGCTTCAATTCCAAAATTCTGTGGTTTAGCCAAGGGTATATGGATTATAAAGTGCCGAATTTCCTATTGTCCAGTCAAAAAGCTGAGGAACTGGAAATTTCGATGGAATTATCATCGGAGGCCCCTTTTACCAATGATAATTGGCCTTCAGACATCACGTTTTTTCTAAATGATGTGAATTTGGGCACTTGGACCAGCCCGGGGGATTTCGGTGATAATCGTGGTAAATATACACCTTCATGGTGGCCTGATTTTATCAATCAATATGGTCTGCTTAAGAGACTTCGCGTGACGTCTGAAGGTACCTTTATGGATGGCAAGCAGATATCCGATGTGACCCTAAGCGACGTGCTGATTGATCAGAAGCAATGGAAATTCCGTATTGCCATTTTGGATGATGCCCAGCATATTGGCGGGGTAACCCTGTTCGGTACTGGATTTGGTAACTACAACCAGGATATCCTGTTCCGCTTGTACTACAAACCTGCCGAAAACCATACCAAAACAGCAACGGTAGAAGCTGGCGATAGCAGCAAGTAATATTAGACCATTCAAAACCTGAACACGGCGTTTTGCCATGCCTTTCGTGGGAGACAAAACGCCGTGTTTTACTTTCTCTTCCTCTTTTACTGGCCTCTTTTTGCCATGCGCTGTGTAATTAGCGTACAGGTTCAATACAAACTGGTGAAGGAACCTCCAATACATGTCCCGTTCGGGTCAGCCTTCCATCATCCCCATGAATAGCAAAGGATACGACGTTGTTTCCCTCTTGATTCGCCACTAGCAAATAACCAGACAAGATGTTGAAGTTACGCGGCGTACTGCCGAAAGTCTCGACCCATTCAATCGTCTTCAGCTTGCCGCTGTCTAGATCGACATGGTAGAGTACGATGCTGTCATGTCCTCGATTGGATACATACAGAAAACGTCCACAGGGTGTAATCCGAATATCCGCTGCTGTATTTTCTACATCTATAATGCCTTCTGGCAGTGTGGACAGACTTTGCAGCAAGGTAAGCTTACCATTACGTTCGTTATAACCAAACACAGTAACGGTATTATTCAATTCATTGGCGACAAAGGCATATCGACCTGAGGGATGAAAAACCAGATGACGTGGGCCGGAACCAGGTGACAAATCTGTCTCACGGTGGGTCACCAGTTTTCCATCCTCGGTCAAACGATATACTATAATCTGATCCAGCCCCAGATCACATACCATGGCATACTCTCCTGAAGGATCAGGAATAATCGAGTGTGGATGTGACGCATCCTGGCGGTCCTGACGAATCCCCGCCCCCGTATGCTGAACCTGCCCCGACATGTCTCCCAACCCTCCTGCTTCTGTCGCAGGGAATACAACGGCATTGCCCCCAGAATAGTTAGAAGCCAGCACATATTGTCCATCTGTTGTTACGGATACATAGCAAGTATGTGCGCCCTCCGTTCCTTTTCGATCCATAGGATGCAATTCCCCCGTCTGGGTGTTCACCTGATACGTGTACAGTTCGCCTGGTTCTGTTTCACTGGCAGCATACAACTCCGTCCCATTCGGATGCAGTGCCAGAAAAGAAGGTCTTTCGATTCCTTCCACACCTTCAACCATACGCAAATCACCATTGTCCGTATGCAAAGCTCCTATATAAATTCCTCTTTCCTCACGAGACGCATAAGTTCCTATATAAAATAACTGCTCATTCCGCTCTTTCATCCGATCTCAGCTCCTTTTAGCGTATTCCTCACAAGTTATCCGACTTTTAAGTTCTACTTTCTAACTGGTTATAAACTTATCATGCATTATTACCCAAGATTCTGCCGTTTCATTAACATTTGGCTATGTATGCAAAAAAATAGCCTCTTCCGCTGTAATCTGTAGTAGTTCATAAGAACGCCACAGTTCACACCAAAAGAGACTACTTTACAGAAAAAATAATATTAAACCGCTGTGGATTGCGTATCTCTGCTTTTCCATTTTACAGCCAGCCCCAAACTAAGCATGAGAATGACCGCCCCAAAAATGTACGGCAAATTGATATGCACCTCAAACAATGTACCAGCAAGCGCAGGTCCCAAAATATTACCAATACTCATATAAGCATTGTTCATCCCGGCTGCAACTCCCTGCTCATCCCCTGCCATTTTGGATAAAGCAGTATTAATGGCTGGTCGCAGCAACGACGTAGCGGTAAAGAAGATAAGCGATACTCCGAGTACATAATAGAAGTTCCCTGAGAGCAACATAAGCACAAGGGAAATCGCGGAAAACAGAAAAGAACCGATAATCACACCTTTTTCACCAAAACGGTTCAACATCGGACTAATGACCACAGCTTGAATTATAGTTCCGACCAACGCACCTACCGTAATAATGATAGCAATATCACGTTCATTGTAATGAAACTTGCCTGTTACAAAGAACGGAAACATCGTTTCAAAATGCGTCAGGCCAAAGGTTAACGTGAATATCATAATCAACAGCATAAAGTACGGCTTACGGAAAGACAGCGCAAACTGTTTAATCACATTGTCCCGTTTCACCTTAACATTTCGAAACTTCAACTGCTTCTCCAACGACAAGGTTTCGGGCAGTAAAATCAATGAAATCAGTGCCGCTAAACCTGATACCGCCGCCGAAACGTATAAGGGTGTACGAAGCGAGATATCTGCCAGCAAACCACCTACACCAGGACCTATCACAAAACCAAGCGACATAGCGGCCCCCAACAGCCCCATTCCTCTGCCCCGGTTATGGACTGTTGTGATGTCGGCAATATAAGCCATCATTGGAGGGATCATAAATGCCGCTCCTGCGCCTCCAAGCAAACGGGAAATATACAGCATCGTCAATGAGTGTCCAATTGCAAACAATACAGAAGACACCGTCATGATGACCAAACCGATAATAATCATTTTTTTACGTCCGTATTTATCGGACCATTCCCCCGCTAACGGCGAAAATATAAACTGGGTCAAGCCAAACACGGCAACCAGATAGCCTCCCGTTTCACCACTGCCTCCCAAGGAACCCATGAACTTGGGGAGGATTGGAATAATGAGTCCAATTCCCAGCATGGCAATAAACATATTAATCATCAAAATGACGAGCGGTCCCATTTTCAATTGTTGTGAATCCGACATGTTGCGTTTTGTCCTCCTCAGGTTCTTTATTTCGTATACGAAATTCTTATTTTGCAACCATTTCAGCAAAACTCTTCATTATATTAATAGAGCGGGAGGCAAATAACAATCATAAAATACTTCCGATACCCCTGAATGTTCCCCCTTTATTTTTGTACAATAGCAATCGCAATATCATAATCAAATTTCTGAATTTCTGCGGATGGAATATCAAAAGGGTTCACCGGCTTCAGTCGATTCGACTCGATCCAATATACCCCCTCTGTCGTATTACGCTCATAGCCATTACGGTCCAACCAAGCAAATAGATCATCATAAATCGTATTTAATCGTTCTCGATCTCCCTGAAAACAGGTCACTGCATACTCTCCTTCGGGCACCTCGATGCGTTCAAGACTATCCGGTACTTCATTCCACGAGGACACTTTAACGCCCACCTTGACCGCAGTACTTCCGTTCTCCTCAACAACTGTCCATTGGGGAGTTAACACATAGCCCATATCCGCGTCCAGACGACCTGAGTGGTTCTCTGGGACGTTCTGTTGCACTTGTTGCCACTGTCTGCGTACCTCATCACCCAATTCGGCAAAAGGGGCTCGCGCAGTCAGCGCTGCTACCTTGAAAGCCGATATCCGCTGAATAACTACATCGAGATTTGAACTCATACGGTTTCCTCCTCATCAAAGTGAATACTACCAAACTTACTATATCCTTATGGTGAATCTTCGAATAGCTCCTGCAATAACCTTTCCTTGTTATTCAGAAATTGTTTGGTAATGATATAATGATCGGTTTCCTCCAGCGTCCGTGTGTCGATCCCTTCATGTGTCAGATGATACAGGACCGAATCTGGATAAGACATCAAGATGGGGGAATGGGTAGAAATGATAAACTGTGATCCCTGCTGCACAAGCTCATGAATCCGGGCAAGCATGGCCATCTGACGCAAAGGCGATAGCGCTGCCTCTGGCTCATCCAAAATATACAATCCTTGTCCCCCAAACCGATGCACAAATGCAGCAAAAAAAGACTCGCCATGCGACTGCTCATGCAGCGACTTCCCCCCGTACGAATCCCGAATGGGTCGCCCTCCTCCTTCTCGATCCAGCTCGTCAATATGAGTCGCCACATTATAGTAGCTCTCCGCCCGGAAAAAGAAGCCATCCCTCGGTTTTTCAACCCCTCTCACCAAGCGGATATGCTCATACAACGAGGAATGCGTGGCTTGTGTAGAAAAGTTGAAATTTTTAGTGCCACCCTCTGGATTAAAACCCCAAGCGACCGCGATTGCCTCCATAAGCGTTGATTTACCTACACCGTTTTCTCCAACAATATAGGTAACGGAAGGATGGAATTTGAGTTCATTCCACTGTTGAAGAGCCTTTAAGTTAAAAGGGTATTGGCTCCTGTCAGCATCTGGAGGCCATAATAGCTCCAATCGACGTATAAAAAGATTACGATCCCATATACTCATGTCCAGTCAGCTCCATTGCCAAGCAATTTACTAGGTATTCCATCATTATATTGGAATTATTTACAGCAATCAATCTCAACTCCCATTTCGTAACCCTTCTGTTGTTATTCAAGCTATTATTACAGGTATAATATAACGAAGCCTTTTATTTGGGCAGGAAGTTTTCGCGCATTATCAGTCTCAATCTTATCCTTTTCAAGCAGGTGAATCTATGAATTCAAATCACAAACCGTTCCAATCCTTTAAAATCGTACAGTACATGATGACCATCTACAGGCAGCGATTGACGCGTATTTTGCTACCGCTGGCTGTACTGGCTTTTATTATATGGGAGGCTGGACGAGAGCTAAAAGACTTTAATCTGGCACGGATGCTTCATGAGCTGCGGCGAATGGATGCCACGTTTCTCATCGAAATTGGCTTGTTCTCACTGGCTGCCGTGGCGGCTATGAGCGCATACGATTACGTAATCAGGCATCATTTCAAGCTTCAGGTCAAGCCTGGGACGACATTTCGCTACGCCTGGATCTCCAATACCTTCAATAATGTCTTTGGTTTTGCAGGCTTTACAGGAGCGGGACTTCGCACCGTACTGTATAAAAAAAGCGGTGTGCCGTTAGGTGTCATCACCTCTGCCGTCGTGTTTCTTTCGCCGGTCGTCATTACCGGACTATCTTTGCTGGCTTGGGGGGCCATTGTCCATCTGTATCCGGTACAGCCTGTGCTGGATGCTCATCCTTGGCTTCATTGGGCGCTGTGGGGAATGGCATTGTACCTGCCGCTATTTCTGATCATGCAGCGCTCCAAACGGTACTCCACATGGTTCAACAAGGGAGAAGGACAGCTTTCCTGGTCCACTATCTCCGCTTCCATTAGTGCTTCTCTGCTGGAATGGCTGCTGGCTGGCCTTACCTTTGCATGGATCGGCTCGCACTTGCTCCATGAACTTCCGATCCATGCTGTGTTCGGCATTTATGTGATAGCCGCGATTGCCGGGTTGATCAGTCTTGCACCCGGAGGGGTCGGGGCATTCGACATCATTGCTCTGCTCGGGCTGCAAATGGCGGGAGCCGACTCAGATCGGGCACTGGCTGTGCTGCTGGTCTTTCGCGTCTTTTATTACATCATCCCGTGGCTCATCGGCTTGGTATTAGCCGCGCTGGAAATGATTCCGCGTAACGAGCGCCTGAATCAGCTAGCTGAGACGGGTTGGGATTACTCCCTTAATGCCTGGCAGAAGGTATGGGGCTGGCCTGGTCAATTCCGGTTTTTGGCCGATCTGGGGGTATGGGCACTTGGGAAACTGGTACTCATCTCCGGCGTGGTGCTTCTGTTGTCGGCCGCTACGCCTGGTCTGTTGTATCGGCTCCGTTTTGCTGAACATTTGCTCAGCCTGCCCGTTATGCGCTTATCGCACGAAATCTCGGTCATCATCGGAATTATGCTTGTCGTTCTGTCCCACGGAATCTCTCTGCGTATTCGCAGAGCATTGCGGCTGACCTTGATACTGCTGCTGACAGGAGCCATTTTCACCTTCACTAAAGGTCTGGATTTTGAAGAAGCCTTTTTCCTGCTGTTCGTGGCATTAATGCTGTGGATTTCGCGTTCACGGTTTTATCGGGTCAGTGCGCCGCTGAATCGGCACAACATTTTAATATGGGGCGGATTATCTCTACTCGTAACCGGCGCTTATTTTATGATCGGGGCAGGCTCCAATACACCATTTATGCGTCATATACATGCCAAGGTCCATCTGGACTTTTTTATGAACCGTAGCGATTACGGAGTTACAGCCGTATTTAGTTTGATTTTGGCATGGGTATTCCTGACGGTGTATTTCTTTCTTCGTCCTCAGCGTAGCATCAGCAATCTACCCGACGCACAGGAGCTGGTTAAGCTAAAAGAATTTTTGGAACGACAGGGTGGTAACCTCGTTTCTCATATGCTTTTTCTGGGCGATAAATACCTGTATTGGACCAAGGACGAACAGGTGGTTCTCCCCTATGCTCGCAGCCGGGACAAACTGATTGTATTAGGTGACCCTCTCGGTCCAAAAGAACGTGTGAGTGAAGCCATTCAGGAATTTCAGCGGTTCGCAGATCGGTATGCGTTAACGGCAGTATTTTATCAGGCCTCGCCGGAGTATTTGTCCATCTATCACGAGAACGGCTATCGCTTTTTCAAACTGGGCGAGGAAGCACTGGTGCCGCTGGAGTCCTTCACACTGACGGGCAAAAGCAATCAGGCGCTACGCAGCGCCAAAAACCGCTTTGACCGCGAGGGCTACTCGTTCGAAATCATCCAACCGCCTCTCGAGGCGTCACTGATTGAAGAGATGCGGCATGTTTCGAATATTTGGCTAGACGGGCGCAAGGAGAAGGGATATTCACTCGGCTGGTTCAAAGAATCTTATCTTCAGTTGGCTCCGATTGCATTGCTAAAGGACTCTGAAGGGAAGGTCATCGCTTTCGCTACGATGGCCCCTGCCTATGATCATGGACAGACGGTCTCCATTGACCTGATGCGCCACTTGCCTGACACGCCAAATGGCACGATGGATTATTTATTCACACGGGTCATTGAGTGGGCCAAGGAGAGTGGATATACGACATTTAATCTGGGAATGGCACCGCTGTCCCAGGTAGGACAAAGCGAAAAGGCATTGCGCGAGGAAAAGCTGGCTCGACTTGTTTTTCAATACGGGGGACATTTTTACGGCTTTCAGGGGCTTCGGCGCTTTAAGGATAAGTTCAAGCCGCAATGGGAGCCGCGCTATCTGGCCTATCCAGCTTCTGTCTTTCTACCGATCCTGACGCTGGAGCTGGTATATCTCGTGTCCAAACGCTCGGACTAAACAAAGGGCTGACAACAGGACTTTAATAGTCTAACACGACGTAAAAAAGGGTGTTCCCCAACCACGAACGGTTGCAGGAACACCCTTTTATATTCACAAATCTTCTTAGAAGCTGCCTTTTACAACAACTTCAGACAATGGAAAACGTCCTGATGGACGCGCTGGCACTTGTGCCTTACCTACGCTAATAAGCAGGGTTGGCAGGTAACGTGCTGGAATATTGAATTGTTCGATCAATTGTGCTGGAATGAAACCGCCCATTGCGCAAGTGTCGTAGCCCAAAGATTTAGCAGCCAGCATAATATTTTGTGCTGCAAGAGCAGAGTTCAGGATGGCTGCATCGCGAGCTACTTGCGGGTTTTGGTATGCGCCGTTGATTTGACCTACCAATGCGTCACGGATTTCCGCTGGCAGTGCACCTGCTTCTACCGCTTGATCATAAATGACGGTGTTGCGGTTCGCTTCCAAATCACCCAATACGGCAATCGTAACGGAACTTTCCGCTACTTGACCCTGATTGTAGGCGATAGGCAGCAATTTTTGCTTGTCCGCTTCGCTTTCGATAACAAGGAATTTCCAATGTTGAAGGTTCCAAGCGGAAGGAGCTTCTATCGCTGCAGTCAAAATAGCCTCCAAATCTTCCTCTGGCAATTTAAAATCCTTAACATAGCTCTTTACCGCGTGTCTTTCACTAATAGTAGATAGAGTTTCATTTTTTGGACTGCTCGACATTCTAGGCACACTCCTAATTTCTTAATATATATCTAACTTGAATCCTCATTAACTTCCCAAACTACTGCAATTATAAAAATGATAGTGAATGATGTCAATATGTTTAAGTATGACCCCGCACTCAAAATACAGTACAATACGGATAAAGACATGCATATCGGCAAATGCCTGCCGATGGGACAAGACACGATGAGTTCATACTGTTCTCATTTGAATTTAAAAAGGAGCGTTACTATGATCGGAACGTTTAAAAAAACGGATATTGCTTTATTTGCCGCGTGGGTAGTAGCTTGTGTGGCGACATTGGGCAGTCTGTATCTCAGCGAAATCTTGGGGTATGAGCCTTGTAAGCTGTGCTGGTTTCAGCGCATTCTAATGTATCCCCTGACCCTTCTGCTCGGAATCGCATATTTTCGAGGCGATACGAAAATACGTATTTACGTTATGCCATTAGCTATCATCGGTGGTGCGATTTCGGCCTATCATTTTATTATTCAGCGCATCCATGCAGCCGCCAAAGCAGCCACACAAACTTCAACGGCCTGCGGCAGAGTATCCTGTGAACAGGATTACCTGAACTGGTTGGATTTCATAACCATTCCGTTGCTCGCACTCATTGCTTTTATCCTTATTATTGCAGCGATGGTTTATATCATGCGCCAAGAGAAAAAATCAGCCGCAGGTGAGGTACAAGCACAAGAACTCGCATAAGATGAAAGAGACCCGATTATAGGGCCGGTTATCACCAAAAGGCGTATAATCCGCTTGCCGGAGGAAAGACTGTAACTAAATATATCCATTGCATATGTGCTATAATGTAAAAGGTTTGCAGTCTGTCCAATAACGCTTATATTCCTTATAGAGGGGGCCAGTCCATGTTTCATATTAGCACCCCATTGCTGCAATATGGCGCAACCTTCGGTATGATCGTAATCGCTATTTCGGCTATTTTCATCCGTATGAAGACAGGTCATCGCCCGATTAATGCCAAAAAAATCATCATTCCTCCGCTCGGCATGAGCACCGGTTTTATGATGTTTGTAGTGCCAGAAGTACGGGTTCCCTGGCTTTGGGCACTGGGCGCTTTTCTGGTCGGCTGGTTTATTTTTTCTTACCCGTTGATCCGCAGCACCAAATTTGAATTGCAAGAAGGGCTGGTTTTCGTGCAACGCTCACGTACCTTCTTTTTTATCCTGATCAGCCTGCTGATCGTCCGATTGCTGCTGCATGAATTTATTCAGCATTACATTACCATCCCGCAAACAGCAGGGCTATTTTTCATACTAGCCTTCGGGACGTTGTTACACTGGCGGCTCCGTATGTATTTTCAATATCGTCAGTTCGTTCCGGACGAGGCGGAAGTCCGCATCTGACCAACCGATATTTAACGTGCATACTCGCATGTTGCTGTGTAGACCCAAAAGACCCGTTCTCCTAACAGGAGGTCGTGTCTTTTGGGTCTTTTTAGTCTATCAGGGGCCAATTCATTAAGGTGGTGCTTTTTGTTGTCGTTCTTGAAAACGTCTCACTCTCCCAAGGCTCTGCGGTCAGCTTGGGATTAACGCCTTGATGCCGTGCTGCCTGGACGCCGGGCGCTAGGCACTTACTGGGAGCTCTCCTTTGTAAACAGCACGCTGCCGTTTGTGTTATTCTGCGGAGCATAAGCGCCATCCCAGGTGATAAAGAAGCTTGCTCCAGTGTAGACTTCATTCAGGGCGTTGTTCCAAAGCGAATAATCGAATTCCTTGAGCTGGTTATTGTTGCGATCCACATGGTCGCCACCCACTGCTGGTCCAATTTCGCAAAAGCCGTAAGTTTTGCCAAGTCCTTTAATGTCATTGTAAGCCATCTTGATTTCATTGTCATTGGACGGATCATCGCTGTAAGCATCGATGCCAATCCATGTGACATAGCTAGAGCCGGGGTAATAAGCAGCCGCGTTAGCTCCTTTATTTGGGGCATAGACAAAATTGACGTTGGACATGCCATTGGTCGTCACGATGTAATTGTACAAATTGATGTACAGGTTCTTATAGTCTGTCGTATTCTTGTTTCCCCACCAGAACCAGCCTCCGTTCATTTCATGGAAGGGTCTGTAGTAAACGGGGGATGAGTTAAACTTTTGCAGACCGGTCACAACATTGTCAACCTGGGCCTTATAATTTTGTAGCCATGCGGGGCTGGACGAATTGATGGATGAAATGTCTGTATTGGCCAAGATATTAAAATCGGAATCAGACATTGGGGCGTTTACATTTCCACCCTGAGGATTGGGCATGTGGGTGGAAACGGTGACGATTTTCCCCAGGTCTTGGATGACGGAGGCGCTATTAGAGGTAATGGAGGCTGCATCGGTGCCCCCCTGGTTCCAGTTCAGCAGATCATAGGAGACAATGTCAGGGTTGTAGGTCCAGACAGGGCTGGTGTTTACACTTCCGTCATAGCCCAGGAACATGCCTGTATAGTTGATATTGCTCTCCGCGCCTGCCGTTATTGGTAGCGAGAATAATAGTGCAGCCCCGGTCAGGGCGCTGATCAAGCTCTTCGTTTTCTTGAATGAATTCATATTGGTTATCCTCCTAATGTTTATATCTTGCTGCTTGTAATCGCAAGACTTATGGTCAATCACTTCATCCAGCAACTTTTATCATTTTTGTCCATAACATAACCTCCGTTTTTCCTCAATTCTGAGTTCCGTAATGAGTCTTTTTTCTAGTACACCCCTCCTGTTCAATAAGACAATTCTGATTCGCAACCTACATATTTTTCGTTTTAGCGAGTTGATCTCCATTTGCCTAAAGGAATACACTTTTGCGACCCTCAATTATATCGACATCAAGGAAAAAGGTTGAAATAGTTCTATTAGATCAAAAAAATAATTCATATAACAATAAACAAACAACCTCCGCAAAGTGTGGTAGAGACTAAGTGTGTAATAAAGGAAATACTTTTATTTCACTCTTGTGAATTCAGATTCAAATTATTGCTATTTTTGGACTATGTAGAAGATTCATAATCACACACTTAACGTATCCTGTTATCAGTAGTCTAGAGAATAAACACACGTGCAGAATAGTTAGCAACGGTGGATCACTAGCGTCTATCAGAACTAAACTGATCACTCTGAAAACATAGCGTTTATTTTCTTTAAAATGTTGGCTTGGCACTCATGAAACAAAAAAACCGATATTCGGCCTTTGGGCCAAATTCGGTTTTTAGAGGTGAAACTATTATTCCCCAGTTTCCTATTCTTCTTCCTGCGATTTATGTGGAATAATGTAATGCCATAACTCCGTCTCGTTCCAGCATTCGTACAACCAAACAATCAGGAAATGGTCTGGAAAAACTTGTACGTGCCAACTCTATTCAAAGTGGGACGGATCCAAAGAAATCAAATCTTCAGAGAAATCATACAACTACAATCGTGCTATCGAGTTATGGGATTGGAGCTCCGAGCGACTTGAATTAGAAAAGGAGTTTTAAAATAGTGGGGCAACTAACGGGGCATGTTAGCTTAGTAAGGACGATGAGTAACCAGTCTGTGTAAATCGATGAAGTATAACAATTGCAATCTCATCGATTTAGACTATAATGTTCTAACTCTTGAGCTTTATTGACTAGAACACGATATTTTTTTAAAGTACAAAAAAAAAGAGATGGCATAAGCCGTCTCTTTTTTCATCTATATAAAGCGGGTGATGGGAATCGAACCCACGCTACCAGCTTGGAAGGCTGGAGTTCTA
>RCUE01000149.1_pt1 | contig 25725 bp, 23 predicted proteins | sample 2166111 | NCBI WGS metagenome assembly RCUE01 (sample SAMN09930795, study PRJNA488358) | compost metagenome | feature: garden; material: soil; isolation source: compost soil in phenylacetonitrile-enriched culture | place: Germany: Experimental Botanical Garden Goettingen | collected 2016-01-27 | reverse complement strand
TATTTGCAGGTTATTATGCTGCCGAGACTCGTTTGCCTGACACCGATATTGATGCCCTGATCGGCATTCCTTCGGGAGATTTGTACCGTCATGTGGATGAGTTTGGTGTAGATGCTGTATATGCGGGACTGGAGGAGCGCTACCGAGAGGCAGAGGCCATCTTGCCTACCGCGTTCAAACAGTATGAGCATGCTACACGGGATGAATATCAGCGGGTACTGAGTAATTTTCATCTGTTGTGGAGCGCGGCAGAAAATATGAAAAAGGAATTTTTTCTACGTACGGGGATCTTGCGCAGCCGCTTCGAATCCGAGCAGGTATTATCTGCTGAAAGCGACCTGAACATTGCAGTGATGGACCGTTGGCTGGTTTCAGTCATCGAGAACGGACGGTTTCGTGATGAATATGGTTTGCCTGATGTGGTGTTTAACATTCGGGAAATACAGCAGCTTCTTAAGGCGGACATCTACAATATTGTGCGCAAGTTTCTGGATGAGTTTTATCTGGAGGGACGCTTGCAGGATTATTCGATTATCAAGCTAACCGGGCAATCCTGCCGGATTGACGTATTTCGCGAAGCACTCAAGGAATTTGTACCGGGGCGCAGTATTGAGTTTCGTCAAAAGGCAGAGGACCTCAGCCGGGTACCTGAGTTGAAAATGGCCTGTCTGCGCGGGGCTATCCGTTACCTGAACGCTAAAAAAATGGGCACGATTGAGCCTGTCATTACCAATCATATTCCGGCTATTCCGTACACGGTCAGCGCATGGACGCATACGGGACGCGAGAAGGAGCTGATTGCGAGTTTGGAAAGCAATCGGGTACGCGGTTCTATTTCCCGGCCGTCTCATGCGGCTGAGGTGGAGTTCTTCCTGACGGCCGACGGCGGCAAGCTGCGTCAGCGCCATGTGTATCGTAGTCGGCCAGAAGCTTTTGAACCCATGCCGTATGAGGAAATTGCAGTGCTGTACGGGCGGGATATCCCGCAGGATGATACGGACTCCATCCGTAATGGGGAAACGAAATATTTTGTTTTTGTCGGAGATAGCCGCTGGGGCTTTTATGTAGTGCCGATTACTCGCCGAGATGAATTGCTGCATCTGGGACCCAAACGCTTTTTTGCCTTCGAGAATGATCTCTCCGAGCTGGATTTCTTTGACGGCACGAAATAGTAAATTAAGGGTTTTGCAAAATGCTGAAAACAGAAAAGTACACAACACTTGGAGGGGATAACGTGCTGTATGCAGGTTTTTGGAAACGAACTTTGGCTTATATCATCGATAGCCTTATTCTATGGTTTGTATTTTTAATATTTGGATTGATCTGGATGGTAATTCGGACCTTAGGGGATTGGGTACCGTCTCCGGCAGAAAGCTCTTTGCTCTCAGACGGATCGTCTTCTATTGTTACCATGAAAGTAATAGGACAGACCTTGCTGAATTGGGGAGCTATATGGCTATATTATGCGCTTATGGAATCATCGTAATGCAAAGCCACGGTGGGCAAGCTGGCTCTCGGCATCGTTGTAGTAGATGAGTTTAATCACAAGCTCAGCTTTGGACGTGCTAGTGCCCGCTACTGGAGTAAGCTTCTATCAGTCATCATTTTGTTCGCCGGCTTTATTATGGCAGCCTTTACGGCGAGAAAACAGGCTCTCCACGATCTGATTGCCCGTACCTACGTTGTGGACAAACGCGAGCTGAATTATATCCTTCGTGAGCAGGCTGGGCGCGGAGCTGGAATGTAACATTTAGGTTGGCACACAGATTCAAAGATTCTGATGAACAGCAGGCTTTAAACAGGAGGAGCAGTAGGATGTACGCTGGTTTTTGGAAAAGATTTTTAGCCCATTTGCTAGATTATACTATTTTATTTGTGACTATTCGTTTGATTGATACGTTGCCGTTTGTGACGATAGGGTTTGTCTCTGCGTTCGTAAAAATGCCGAATTTTTCGGAGTTTGTTTCACACTTAGACGATGTGTCGGTGAGAATTTTGGGAGCTATTATTATTTTTGGCCCTCTTTTATTGGATTGGCTTTACCACACCATCATGGAATCATCAAAATGCAGAGGAACGGTCGGCAAGCTGGCTGCGGGGATTGTCGTTGCGGATGAAAATAATGAAAAAATATCTTTCGGACGGGCCAACGCCCGCTACTGGGGTAAAATCATTAGCTTAGTCACTATATTTGTAGGCTATATCATGGCAGCTTTCACTGAAAAAAAGCAGGCGTTGCATGACAAAATCGCTCGTACCTATGTGGTGAACAAAAATTGGCTGGACTACTCTGAGTATATTAAGCAAAATCCATCGCTGACAGAGATGCCTGTCCCGGCTCCTGCACCCGGTGTGAATCGGTTGTCCGTTCCCTTGAATAAAGAAGAGCAGTAATGACGTCGCAGAGCGACCCGGCTGGCGCATAACGTTGCTACGCAATGTCATTACTGAGGTGCCGGGCGACACTTGTGCCGAAATCGGCACGGAGAGGAGGAAACCACATGTTAACCCATATCGTGCCGAAGTTCGAGAAAGGCCGTATTCTCAAAACCGAGATGCTAGAGAACCTGCGGGACTACCCCCGCAGCTTTCTCGATATCCGGTATCAGGATTATTCGGATGGCATCATTACAGGAATGAACGTAACTGTCGGGGAGTACACGCTGACCATTGGTAGAGGCATCGTGAAGCACAAGGGTAGATTGTATCTGCTGGAGCAGGAGCAGGAAGTGTCGTATGCGGCCACAGGGCGGCTGTCGGTGTTGAAGCTGCTCTTTTTGGAACAAACAGATCGCCCGGATTTCACAGCCCATCATGCAGATATCGTGCTGGAGGATGAGGCAGAAATCGGTCTGGATGAGATGGAGCTGGGCCGATTCAAGCTCAAAGAGGGAGCCGTGCTTCGCTCGGATTATCAGGATTTTGCCGACATGGCAACGGAATTCAATACATGGAGTGATATCCATGCTCCTTTTGCGGGTTTGAAGCAGAGTACATTGCGCCCGGAGACGATGCGCTACTTCGCATCCGAGCTGCTTAAAAGTGGTGCATCAGATCCGATGGATTGTATGTTTGCGTTGATGTGCCTGAACTCGGAAGTTGTAGACAGGGAATCCATTCAGCATTACATCGCAAACCGAAATGGTGCGGAATACAGAGATTATTCTCATGCTCAGTTGCATAGACAGCTAGTTCTTATTCTGGAAGGCGCCGGACGTGGAAAACGAACAGCAGGCCGTTGGCAGGGCGGCGGAGCCGGACGGATGATTGTGGATTAGAAAATCAGGTAGAGGAGTGTGCATTATGAAATATGAGGATGAAAAGATTTTGGATCAGCTCCGTGAGATGGAGAAGCTGAAGAGGCCTAACAATATTTTAGCAGGACCCATAATCATTGACGGTCAATCCTATGTGTTTGAAGAGCGGTCTTTCTTTAAGGATCGGCTGAAAATGCATGTCCCCTCTATCTTTAGTCCAATGCCCAAGCATTTGCAAAAGATTAAATATCCTCATGAGCAACGTCCAGAAATGATTTTGACGAATGATTTGGGCAGTGTGGATGTTACCCTGAATCGGGTGGACCAGACGCTACAAGATGAATGGGTGGAACAGCTCACTTCTGGCATGAAGGCAATGATGAAAAATATGAATCCTGCCCATGTATTTTATGAAGAAAAAATAGAAGAGGTACATGGTAAGCAGATTGGCTATTTTGACTTTAAAAGTCCTGCGCTGGACCAGCCCATCTACCACAATATGTTTTACTTTGAGCTGGAAGGAAAGACGGTCATGGGAACATTTTGTTGTCCGTATAAGCAGTATGCTGAATGGCGGGATGTCGCCCTACAGATGATACGCACCATTCAAACGGTTGACGAGGCAGAAAAGGAGGGATATGAATGAGTAACCCCATTTACACCACGGCAGATGTACAAGTGGCCCCTTATCAGTTTCAGCGTGTATTAAGTATCCATCTCATTAAACAGTTAAACGAACATGTGAGCTTCTGCATACGTGGAATTGTTTCGGAGGACAAGCTGGATCAATACGTAGAAAAAGCAGATGAAGATGAGCACATCGAAGTCTTCTTAAAAAGTGAAGGCAAGGAGATCCGGTTTTTTCAGGGAATCGTCACGAATATTGCTGTAAAAGCTGTAAACGGAGTACGCGAGCTTACGATTGAGGCTAGCAGTGAAACCTTAATGATGGACATTCGCCCTAAACGTCGTTCATTCCAAAAAACAGGAGAGTCGTATAACAAACTGTTTTCGCATGTTACAAGTTCATATACTGATGCAGAAGTGATTGATGAGGCTTCTCATAGCGCAGCTATCGGTGAATTATTAGTGCAATATAATGAAACGGACTGGGCCTTTGTCAAAAGAATTGCTTCTCGGCTACATGCTGCTTTAATTCCAATTACGATGCAACAAGGACTGAAATATGTGATTGGTGTCCCCCATTCTAGTGCCCCTCAATCGCTGAACGAACATAACTATTCCATAAAAAAAGACTTGAAGGAGCACAAGCTCATGTCCCGTAACGGACTGCCGGAATATGGCGAGTCTAACAGCTTGAGCTATGAAGTGACCAGCAACAAAGTGCTAGAACTCGGTAGTTCCGTCATTTTTCACAAAAGAACGCTTTACATAGCCAAGGCGGAAACGACCACAGAAGGAAATCTGATCGTGAATCGTTACATTTTACGTGATGAACATGGGTTAAAATGCCCAACTGTCTATGCCTATGATCTGTCAGGAGCCTCTCTGTTTGGCAAGGTGATTGATATTTCCAAAGAGAAAGTAAAAATCAAGCTGGAAATTGATCAAGGCTCGAGTGCATCCGGGGCTATGTGGTTTCCCTATTCTACGGTTTATTCTTCTCCTGATGGCAGCGGCTGGTATGTTATGCCGGAAGCAGGGGATCAAATCCGTCTGTACTTTCCGGATGAACGGGAGCAGCATGCTTTTGCCGCCAGTTCTGTCGATCTTGCCTCCTCTGATCCTGTTAAAAGAAGTGATCCTGCGGTTAAAAGTATCAGCACCAAATACGGCAAACAAGTCGTTTTCAAGCCTGGTGCAGTAGAAATTATCAACAGTGGGCAAATGCTCATGCGTCTCACGGATGAAGGCGGGATCGAAATTAATAGTAACAAAAAAATAACCCTGTCTGCTCAGGAAGATATCCAAATTACAGGGGGAGCGAAAATTATTATGGAGGGGAAAGAAGGCGTAAGTTTTATTCAATCCGGAGCCAAACTCGACATCATGGACGATGTGAGATTAACCGGGGGTAAGGTGAACATTGAATGAAGCTCATGGATCGGGATGCTGCGTTGCAGGATTTGCTGGAAAAGCACGTATTTACGGAATGGATACATGATTTGGCTCTTATTGAAAACAACTTTCTGACGCGCCAGCAAGCCATTGAAGACGAGCTTATAGCAGCTCTAGAGTCGCTATGCCAGCTCGCTACCCTTCAGCACGAGCAAGGTCGTAAGGGGGATATTCGATATATTTATATCTCCTTGCTCAGAACTCGTGTTGCGAAAAATAAAGCGGTTTATCGTCTAGATGCCTATGATGAAAATTGGTTTCTGGATGAGACTGAATGCGCTGTGGAATGGTCGGCAGACTTTGTTTTCGAGCCTCTGTTCAATCGTATGACTAAGCTGGAAAAGCTTAAATCAGATTATGCCCGTAAGATCTCGACGATGGATATTGAACAAATTCAACAAATTGAGGCGGTCAAATACCATCTGCTCACTGTAGAGTTCTTGAAAAGCCAGATGCCAGTTTTTATAGCTTCCCCTTCGTTAGAAAGGATGCCAAAAGCAAATGTATGCACGATATTTGCTGGAGAGTATCGAGATGATAGCGAAATATTGTGCCGTTTTACGCGTAGTGAGGGAGCTGAGACACGAAAGGAGGAATCTTTATGGATTATTTCCTCTTAAAACAGGATGTGCGGTATACCCATGTTCCTGCGCTACAAAAGGTGATGGAAACGATTGATCCGTGGAAGCTGTATGATTTGCAGCCGGAGGATATTGTCAAGCCATTGATGTTTCACGTGAAGGCAGATGCAGAAAGTATTTTTATTGATTATCTAGAAAGTCCCATCCCACTCATTTCAGATGCTTTAAAACGCCTTGTCCAGGCCTATGTGCCGGAGATGCCTATGAAATTAACGATACTTACTCAGATCGAACAGAGGATACAGAAGAATTACTATATTCCTTTTGTGGAGCGGCTTGCAGCAGTACATCCAGAAAGCGAATGGAATTTAGATCAAAGTGTGCTTAGAAAGCTGGTATTACGTGCAGATGCTATTCGGGGCCACAAGATATTTACAATCCAGGAGAGTGCTATCCCGATGATCATCGTCCGTTTGGACATTGCAGAAAGTATACTGCGGCGTGATTATACCGGGATCGCTTTGGAGCAAATTCAGGTGAAATAGGGAGGGAAAGGGCACATGTCAGACAATGAGTATTATGTCGTACGGGGGGCTTGTATGCGTTGCACTTGCGGGACCCATCCTCGAAAGATCAATTTGCCGAACAGCCACGGGGCTTATGTTAACGGTAAACCCATGATGAATGAAGGAGATTATTCTCCTGAGAATGTCCCTCATTTTGGAATTTGTACCAGTCCAGAACAGCCGAGTGCCGAGACTATATATCTGATCGCCGAAGATGGATCCACAATCTCAGGGAAGCCATGCCTACCAATGCTGACGGATAAGTGGAAAAACACAAAAGAACCGACAAAGGTGGAAGGCCAGCCAGCCTTGACGACCTCTTCATTTCAGAGTTGTTTATATCATGGATTTATCGAATTTCATACGAATGGCCAGCAGGAGGAGTAGCTGGAAGGGAGGTTTGAAACATGATAGGATATGATCAGATTCGAATAGATTCCCCCTACCCCATTCAGGTCTTAAAGGATGTTCAGATCGAGTGGAAGCCGGGTGAGCATGGGCGTATTACACTCACAGGCATTTGTAAGGAGTCGAGTCATGCCACGGCTGCGCTGGATGCGACCTCAGAGGATCAGCTACATGTGTATGCGCAGAATGGACAAGAGGAAATCAGCTTGTTTAAGGGTGTCGTCCATACGGTAGAAGTTGAGAACCATAATGGAGTGTATACACTTACACTGGAAGGAATCAGTGGCTCATTTGAGCTGGATATTGTCAAAAGAAAGCGGTCTTTTCCTGAGGAGAAACACACATATAAACAGTTAGTGAATAAGCTTGCTCAAGGCTATGAGCGAAGTGATGTCTTGTACCAGACTGGAGAGCAGTCGGTAGGCGAAGCCATTTTACAGTATGATGAAACCGACTGGGAGTTTATGAAACGGATGGCGAGCCGTTTACATACAGTGGTGGTCAGCGACATATGGGAGTCCGCATCGCCGAAGCTGTATTTCGGCATGCCTGCTGGCACCCAGCGAACAATTCGGAAGGATACGCCATATACGGCAAGTAAGGATTTAAAGGGCTATCAGCGGGCAGGCGGAAAGTCAGCCGGGCTACATGATACCGACTTTTTCAAATACGAGATTGAAAGCGGAGAACGGTATGCTCTTGGAGACGAGGTGCAATTTCGCCAGAAAATAATGATTGTAACTGAATTGCGAAGCCGCATGGAAAAGGGGCATTTGCTATTCAGTTATGTGTTGGCCCGCGCAGAGGGCATTCGCAGTGATTTCATCCCCAATCCCAAAACAATCGGAATTTCTCTGGAAGGAGAGGTCATTGCGGTACGGGGAGAGGAAGTGAAGCTGCGGCTGGCGATTGATAAGGATGATGGGGTATCCGAGCCGCATTGGTATCCGTTCGCTCCCCCAACGGGAAGTGCGATGTACAGTATGCCGAAGGTGGGAACACAGGCAAGCCTGTACTTTCCAGATGCGTCTGGTTCCAGAGCAATGATTTTGGGTGCGGTTCGTACAAATGGAGACGGTTGCGCGAAAACGAGTAATCCTAATGATCGATATTTTGGAACGGAGCATGGAAGTGAGCTGAAAATGGCACCGGGTCGCATCCATATCATGGGTGATCCGGGTGGGACATTGCAGATGAGTCTGGACGATGCTACTGGGATTGAATTAACTAGTCCCAAGAAGTTATCGTTAGAAGCAGAGCAAGAAATCATTCTGAATACGCCGAAGAAAATCATTATTGATGGAACCAGCCAGGTCATGGCGTATCAAACGGGAGGAAGCACGGGGCTTTCGGTAGAAAACGAATACCACGTGTTGGGAGGAAACGTCTGGGCGGACGGTAGCGACCGAACTGCATACCCGCCGTTTGATGATGAACCGAAGGAAGGCGAGCCACCTCCACCGCCGCCACCCCCTGAACCGTTTAACTGGGGCAAGCTGGGGATGAATATTTTGGGCGGTTTGGCAGTTGTGGGAGCCGTAGCCGTGGTAGCAGCCATTACGGTAGCGACGCTTGGAGCGGGTACGGTGGTCATTGCAGCGGTAGCCGGAGGAGCGCTGCTGGCGGGTGGCTTGGGTGTAGCAAGCTTGGCCGCATCAGATATCGCCCGAGGGGAAGTGAGCGACTTCAGCGACTATGCCCTGACCGGCTTGAAGGAATCGGGAATCGGGGCGGTATCTGGAGCAATCTTTGGCCCTCTCGGTGTAGGGGGAACCTTACTGAGGAAAGCAGCGATCGGCGGTGTCACAAATGCCGCGGAAAATCTAGCGAGTCAGGTGCTGAGTGGTGAAAAGATCAACTGGGGCTCAGTAGCAAAGGACGCGGGATTGGGTTTTGTCACCGTAGGCGTACTGGATTCCAAAGTAGGCAAGGCCATTGGCGGATTCGCTGAAAAAGTAGGCAGCAAAGTTACACCGCAATGGATTAGCAAAGGTGTAGATGCAGTCGGGGCAGGCTTTGGCAAAGCTGTAACCAAGCTGGAGCAGGCCGGCAGTAAACTGGGACAGAAGTTCAATGAGCAGCTGAGTAAAATGGCAGACGGCCTCAGCCCCGGGAAGTTGGCCACAGCCAACGGAGCGCCAGTTCCGCACGTTAATAAGATGGACAGCGGACCACTTCCACAGACGGATGTGCAGAAGAATTACAACAAGGTCATGAAGGAAATGGAAGAGAACGCGGCGAAAAAGGTTGAGGGAACAGTAGGAAGTAAAGAAAAAGTAACTGTTAAGAAGTATGGTGAGTGGAAATATGATAAATCTGGGAAGCAAAAGCATCACCTTAATCAAGATGCTGCATTTAAAAAAGATGGGAATGGCAAACAGGTAATCCCGTCAGATGAAGGATATACTATCGAATTAGAGGGCAATGCATTTAAGGATGTTGGTTCACCACATTTTATGGCACATAAAACTATGGAAGAATTTTTTAATAGATATAGAAAAGGGGATAAAATAGGTTTAATTCCTACAAATGCTGAATATAACGTAGCATTATATAAATCGTTGAGAAAGGCCGGATTAACCGAAAAACAAACCTTAGATGTAGTGGAGAAAGCTAGAAGCCAACGGTTAAAATATGGTTTACAAGATGATGATCCAATACCAAAAATACCAGGACAAATAAATTCTATATATAAATATTTATTTCAAAAAATAAAACTAAACTGAGGGGAAGAAAATGAACGAAGTAAAGGATTTTTACGATAATACAATATCTAAAATTGACTTTTTCAGTAACTGTGGGGATGCTATTAATGCTACACTCAATGTTAATGTTACGCAAATACGTAACTGGGTTGATGTTGAAAAAAAAGTTAATTCTACTTGGGATAATGTTAGACTCCAAATAAGAAATCAACTAACTTCGACTCTACATGAGAATTGGCGAGAAGAATACAGACAGTGGAATAATATTACTATGGAGGCTAAATTATTACTTAAGGATGGAGTCCTTAAAAATATTTCTACTTTTATAGAAAGAAATAAATTAAACAATTGTATATATGAGAGCGTTGAGTGGGATTTGCTTACTGCAATGATGGAATATGCCTATAGCACGTATGTAAAACCAGGCTTTCATACAGAATTGTTGGAAATATATAATTCAGGACATATACCTTGTGGTTGGAAAGGGAAGTGGCCTCAAGGAAGCCTATTGGTATTCTAACAGCCTATGGGAGGACTTCAATACAAAGAGATTGCTTATAAGAGGAAGTGATAATATTGGATATAAATAATCAATTATTAGAACATTATAAGAAATACATTGGTGAGCCAGATTTAATAAATATAGAGACCGTTTCAGAAAGTCTAAATATAAACTTAATCATTTTTCGAGCAAACGACCAAAGAGACTTTCATACTATTATAACGTCAGGAATGAGCTTATTACCTGCACAAGTTTCAGAAGATAATAAAGATTGGGAATATACAGAACTTATCATGTATCTTCCGGCATCATGGCCTGTGGCTAAAGAGGATATTAAAGATTTTAAAGATTATTGGCCATTTGGTTGGCTAAGAAAACTTGGCAAGTTCCCGCATGAAAGAAACACATGGTTTTGTTATGGAGACACTATACCTAATGGGGATCCTCCAGAACCAATTGCAAATGACAATAATTTCACTTGTATGCTATTATTACCTCCTATTCGTGAAGATGAAGGATTTAGCTCGTTAATGTTAAGTAAAGATAAAACAATACAATTTTTAGTTGTTTGTCCAATATATCAGGAAGAAATGGAATTTCAACTATCAAAAGGTTTTGGTGCTCTTCTTGAAAAGTTTGATGAATACAACGTAAATGATATTGTTGAAGTTAATAGATTAAATGCATGTAAATAAAGATATTAATAGCTAATTAAAAGAGCGAGAATAACAGATTGTAAAAAGAATTCACACAATTAATTGGCCCCAAAATTATAATTTATCTTAAAAAACTTATTTCACTCGAACATGAGAGGAATAAGTTTTTTTCTCGTAGAGAATAACCAGTTGTGCGCTATGGTGACACTATAAAGTATTGGTGAATAGTCCCTAGTCTCCAAAACAAGCAGTGAACTCTTAGAAGGCTACTCAATTATTAGCTTATTTCTAATTAAATCGACTCTATGAAAGCCTATACATTCTTTTAAATAAAAAAGTTGACATATGTCTAAAAACAGGCAAAAAGTCACTAAGACTAAAGTCTCTTGTTAGATGAATTATGCATTCCTTAATCTGATGAAATTCGACATTTTTTATGCTAGATGGATTGTTCGAAATTAAGCTAGAAGTCAATGGGGTTGTCGTATCAAGGAATAAGCCTCTTTTAGGAATTCATAAGTAGGAAACTGGAACGGAGAAGTAGTGCTATTGCGCAATTGTGCTTGTCCTTTATGAGGTTTTCTTATCGCTTATTCACATGTTATAAATTCAGTTCGATTAGATTAGAATATTTGCATACATATGTATAAAAATGAGTATTAAGTCTCGGAAACTCCCTTTGCTACTGTGAATTGACAAAATATGAAGCAGTGGCTAATATGGTTGGGGACACGGGAGATATTGGAATTTATAAAGGGGTAATGAGTTTTGAACAAGAGACTAGATAACAGATGTAGTAACAAAATGAAATGGGGCCAAACGATTTTTGGAGCGCTGTTGGCGCTTAGTCTGGTGTTACTCAGTGGGGGTAACGCGTGGGCCTCATCTAATGAACAATTAAATTGGATTGAGGGCGGCCGAAAGGTAGACTTGGGAAAAATGGCTGCGGTTGAACTGGACTCATCTCTTCTTTTCTTGGATGCAGCTAACACAGCAAAGGCAAACGAGATGAATCATGACAAGCCATCTGGTAAGGAGATTGGGAGTATATTTCCGAAAGATGAAAATCAAAATTGGGAAGTTGTTTTTGAATACGATGAACTTGGACACATTAAGGATGATGAAAAAGAAGATATCGATGCAGATGCCATTCTAGATAGTTATAAAGAGGGGACGGAAGAGAGTAACAAGGAAAAAGCGGAAAGTGATCGCTTGTATGTTACGGGCTGGGATGTCGAGCCTTTTTATAATGAAGCGACCCATAATCTAACCTGGTCTATGTTGGCGGAGGATGGGAACAAGGAAAAGCTGATCAATTATAATGTTCGCTTGCTCACTCGTCAGGGTTATATCTCTGCAATATTAGTGTCCGATCCTGCGCATTTGGACGCAGATAAGAAGTTTTTGAATGAGAACATATTACCCAAGCTGACAGTCAAATCAGGTGAGCGGTACGAGGATTTTAATGCTTCAACGGACAAAATTTCCGAATACGGCCTAACCGGGTTGATTTTGGGAGGAGCAGGCTTGGCAGTAGCTAAAAAAGTAGGCTTGTTGGCATTACTCATTGCTTTTTTTAAGGGCGCGGGAATTAAGGTTATCCTACTTATTGGTGCTGCTTGTGCAGGTATGTTTGGTGTAATAGGCAAGTTTTTCGCCAAATTATTTCGCAAGAAAAAATCGGAATCCATGCACAATGAAACGAACGCCCAGGATCAGTCAGAAACACTACAGTAAAGATAAAAAACACTCCATAAAATTGCTGATAAAAAGGAGATGGTGTTGAGCGTAAAACACAATCTCAGGTAGCCTGAGAAGCACAACCTGGATACGTAATTTGAGCAGAACAATATGAACAGATGATCATGGTGACGTTAGACCCGTGAATCATCTGTTTTTCATTTGTTTTATCCCTTGTAATACTTTCGGTACACCGCGGGCGTTGTTCCTTCATACTTTTTGAATATTTTAATGAAATACCCCGGCTCATTAAAGCCGAGCTCGCTACTGATCTGAGATACAGGAATATCTGTAGCTTCGAGCAACTGCTTCGCCCATTTAATCTTCAGGCGGGAAAGATAGCTGGAAAAGTTCTCACCCGTTTCCTTGGCAAACAGCCGACTAAAATAGCTTGGGCTAATGTGGCACAAGTCAGCCATGGCTTTCAAAGAAAAAGTTTCACCCTTGTGCTCAAAGATATATTCGAAGGCGGGTTTGAGTACGGGATTTCCGCACGAAATATCCACATCTCCTGAGGAATTCAGATAGGCATCTGCTAAGAAATTATTCATTTCTTTCTTAAGGTTTTCGATATGCTCCAGCGAGTAGCCAGGAAGGATCTCGGACAACTGCGGAGTGGACTGTGTGGCCGACGCCTTCTCGAACATTTCCGCGAGAAGATTTTTGTTCATCGCTTCTTCAACAATATAATTACACAATAAGGATAACATGTTGGAGATCGTCTGAATTTTCTGATAGGTCATGGAGGGCAGATCGGCGTAGTCGTTCTTAAGTTCCTCCCATTTGGAACTGTACAGTTTTTCATTTTTTGACGTGAGGATTTGCTCCAGCTGTAGGGCACTCGAAGGATCGGCTAAGCGGACCTGACCTGCCATGACGGCGCCAATGTACTTATCGTCAATAATGATCGGTACCGCGATGTCGACGATGTCATAATGACAGAGATAAATATAAGGTTTGTTGGAACGTACCGCTTCAAGTCCACCGCGAGAGTCACATTTTTGGCAGTAGGGAAGAAGATTCTCATTCTGACGAACCTTCTTGCAGAACGATTGGCATTGGCTGTGGCTAGTTACGGGATTCCCTCTATAATCGACGGTGAGAATGGCTAATTTGGTAACGGATGCTAATGAATCCTGCAACTGCTCCCACTTTTTTAAATCAAAGATTTTCTGGATGCTCAAATGTTCACGTATCAAGATTCTCATCCCTTAATGGTAAATTATCTTGTAATCAATAACAAAAAAGTACAATTCGTGATCTTCAGTGCAAAAAAATACGATTGTAAATTATAATATATTCCTTGATTCCTCCAATGTAAAGTTTACATGGTTCGGTTATAGTTTTAATCAGAACGAAGCCAACACAATCATAAGGAGGAATTATAGATGAGAAAAGCTTTTATCAGCCCAAGCAAATATGTACAAGGTGAAAACGAATTGTTGAATTTGGGTTACTATGTGAGCACCTTCGGCAAATCCGCTTTACTGATTGCGCATCCTGCCGATGTGGCGCGGGTAAAAGATAAACTCGATTCCACTTTGGGTAAATATAACGTGACCTTTATTGAAAGCGGTTTTATGGGTGAGTGTTCCAGACAGGAAGTGTCCAGACTTCAGGAAATTGCTACTGCAAACGGATGCGATTGTATCGTAGGTCTCGGCGGCGGGAAAGCGATCGACGCGGCGAAATGTGTGGCTCAAGGGGAAGCGCTTATCATCTGTCCGACGATTGCTGCGACGGATGCACCGACAAGTCACTCGGCCGTTCTGTACACTCCGGAAGGTGCTTTCGACGATTACGCCTATTTTAAGCAAAGTCCGAGTGTCGTATTAGTCGATACCACCGTAATTGCCAATGCACCAACCCGATTCCTCGTATCAGGTATGGGTGATGCACTGTCGACTTACTTTGAAGCCCGTGCGACCTCCCGTTCTTACTCCAGGGTCAATGCCGGACTGCCTAACGGAGTACGCGAAGGACAGTGTGCGCCAGCAGTAGGTACAAATGCGGCGATTGCACTTGCAACGCTATGCTATGAAATGCTGTTGAAAGACGGTGCCAAAGCAAAAGCGGCATGTGATGAAAACCAGGTTACGCAAGCACTCGAGAATATCATTGAAACTAATATTTTACTCTCAGGCCTCGGCTTCGAGAGCGGCGGACTTGCGGCGGCCCATGCGATTCATGATGGACTCACGATTTTGGAAGGCACGCATCATTATTATCATGGAGAGAAAGTTGCGTTCGGCACGATCGCACAGCTGGTGCTCGAAAACGCACCGACGGAAGAATTACATCAGGTACTTGATTTCTGTTTAGCCGTCGGTTTACCGGTTTGCTTGGCTGATATCGGCGTCGATCATATCAGCCAGGAAGAACTTATGGAAGTAGCTGCAAAGGCCTGCATTTTGGAGGAATCGATTCATTCCATGCCGTTTCCGGTCACAGTGGAGCAGGTTGCAGCGGCAATCGCTGCGGCCAACCGTATCGGGAGCCAGTACAAAGCGGAGGTAAAGTAGCATGAAAAAGGTCATCAACCGTGCGGAAAATTTGGTCCTTGAGATGTGCAGTGGTATTGCGCTCGCGCATCCTGAGTTGGAATTTCTGCCAAAATACAAAGTGCTCAAGAAAAAGGAATTGAACGCGGAGAAAGTAACGCTCATCAGCGGCGGTGGCAGCGGGCATGAACCCGCCCACGCCGGCTTCGTTGGCCAAGGGATGCTCGATGCCGCGGTCTGCGGTGATGTCTTCGCCTCTCCCTCACAAATTCAAGTATATCAGGCCATCCGAGCGACGACCGGGAAAAAAGGTGCGCTGCTGATTATCAAAAATTACAGCGGCGATATTATGAACTTTAGAAACGGCGCCCATCTGGCCACTGAAGACGGTCTGGAAGTGGACTATGTAAAGGTTGAGGACGACATCGCGGTAGAAGACAGCCTATATACAGTCGGACGGCGCGGAGTGGCGGGAACGGTACTCGTCCACAAGATCGCGGGTGCAGCGGCGGAAGAGGGCCGGAGTCTGGCGGAAGTTAAAGCAGTAGCCGAGAAAGCCGCTGCGAATGTACGCAGTATCGGATTCGCATTGACTTCGTGTACCGTGCCGGCGAAGGGCACGCCAACATTAGAGCTCGGGCATGATGAAATCGAGTACGGTGTTGGCATTCACGGCGAGCCTGGGACCAGCCGCGAGAAGCTGACGGATGCAGATACGCTGGCAGCCAGAATGGTAACCGATCTCCTTCGAGACATGCAGATCGAAACTGGATTCAGCGGAGAAATCGCCCTGTTGATCAATGGTTTCGGCGGTACGCCTCTGCAAGAACTGTACCTCTTCAACCATTCGGTCACTCGCGAACTAGCAGCGAAGGGGGTCAAGATTGATCGTACTTTTGTCAACAATTATATGACGAGTATCGATATGGCAGGTATCTCGGTTTCCATCATGAAGCTGGACAAGGAACTGAAAACGCTCCTCTCTCATGAAAGCAACGCGCCTGCGTTCAAGGTGGCTGGACCTGTTGATCATGTCGTATTCACGGATATTTCAACTGTAGCAGACGAAAAGCGGCAAGTATCCTTTGAGGTAGAAACGGACCCTGCCTTCGCAGTTATTGAAAACAACAAAATTACGTTGAACAATCTTACCTACCTAGTCGATAAGATGAGTGAGGTTATCATCAAGAATGAGGTACCTTTCTGCGATCTTGACGCTCATGCAGGCGACGGCGACTTTGGCATGAGCGTTGCTAAGGGATTTCGTCAGCTGAAACGGGAATGGAGAGACATCCTGAATCAAGACTCTTTGACGATGGGAGCCTTTCTTCATTCATGCTCGCTCGTCATCATGGAATACTGCGGTGGCGCTTCGGGTCCGATCTGGGGCTCAGCATTTCGCGCAGCGGCACGATCTGCTGGCGAACGAACCGAACTCACCGTTTCCGAATTCGCAGATATGATGCAGGCTGCGGTGCAAGGCATACAATCAACAGGCGAACGTTCTTTCGGCAGAGGAGCCGTTGTTGGCGATAAAACACTTATAGATGCATTAGTGCCATGTGCAGATAGCTGGTTGGAGAGCGCAAAATTAGATTTTGACGTGAAGACAGCCTTTGTAAGTGGTGCTCAAGCCGCTGTATTAGGGGCCAAAAAGACGGAAGACATCGTGGCGCGTATGGGCCGTGCCGGAACGGTAGGAGAGAGAAGCCTTGGTTATCCAGACGCGGGGGCTTATGCGCTTGGCGTGATTTTTACGGAGCTTGCTGATTGTTTGAACTGATTTTCTATAAATCCAAAATTACTGGCACGAACACTTCGTTTAGATTTCCATTCCTGCCCGTACCACTCGCTAATTCTTAAAAATTCAAGGTTTGTTCATTGCAATTGATGTGCATTAGGTTTATAATTTCAGACGGATTCAACGGGCTTATCCCGGAATCCATGGGAGTTCATCCCATCTGAGCTAGCTTACTGCATGCTCAAATATGAATTAAGCGAGGGATTTACAATGAAAACCTGCTGCACCATCCAAGTTGACGAAGACAGTTTAGTTATTGATTTGCCAGAAGAAGGAACCACGCTAGAGTCCCTGCTCGGTGATATTGAGAGCTGTGGAGGTAGTGAAGAACCTTGGCTGCAACTTATTGACAAGGTAATAGGTAACTCATCTGAGACTGTACTGACAGATCAAGCGACGGATGGCGGCGATATGAAGAAAGATCAGACGACCAAAGAACCTCAAGCAACTGCTCAGGGGTAATAGGGAGATCATACGTTAAGACGATATTTGTAACATTATTCGATCACATATAAGATCATCTATAAGACTGCTACCGAGCCAAGGCACGGGAAGCGGTCTTTTTTTATTAAAATAACTAAAATTCTCCGAATTTTGCAATTAGTAAATGAGTCTTTTGTCCCTTTAGTACTCCATAGTAGCCAACCAAGTAGAACACATCCCAAAACCGTGACTTCCTGTTCATTTTCTATCATAAAGTCGAAATGTAACATGGAACTAACTATAATAGTAGTATCATCCATATACAGGTAAGTGACATCGATGTTTGGACCTGATCCTCTTGTTGTATAAAGGAGGGGGTAAAAGAGCAGAGAACAACGTACTGATAAGTCTCATCTACTTTATAAAAAGGAAGGAATGTGTAAATGATGAATGGGCAATGGATCCTGTCAAGGATCGCAAAAAGAGTAGCGGTGATGCTAACAGCAGTATTACTATTAACGTTAACGAACGGATTCAACTGGAATACGCAAACAGCAGAGGCTGCTGGGACGACACCTGTGGAACGTTACGGACAACTTTCAGTAAAGAATGGTAAATTGGTGGATAAAAACGGTAAACCTGTGCAACTCAAAGGTATTAGCTCTCACGGCGTCCAATGGTTTGGGGATCTGGTAAATCAGGACTCTATGAAATGGCTACGGGACGATTGGGGCATTTCCGTATTTCGGGTTGCACTGTACACTGAAGAAGGTGGTTATATCGCCAATCCTTCTTTGAAAAATAAAGTGAAAGAAGCGATTGAGGTAGCACAGAAACTGGGCTTGTACGTCATTATCGACTGGCACATTCTTTCAGATGGCGATCCGAACATTCATAAAAATGAAGCCAAAGCTTTCTTTAATGAATTTTCAACTCAGTACGGCCATTTACCTAACGTAATCTATGAACTTGCCAATGAGCCGAATGGAAATGTGAACTGGAACAATCAAATCCGACCTTATGCGTCTGAGGTATCTCAGGTTATTCGCGCTAAGGACCCGGACAATATTATTATTGTAGGAACAGGCACATGGAGTCAGGATGTACATGATGCAGCAGACCATCCACTTCCAGACAAGAATACAATGTATACCGTACATTTCTATGCGGGTACGCATGGACAATTCTTGCGCGATCGGGTCGATTATGCACTGAACAAAGGCGTGGGCATATTTGCTACCGAGTGGGGTACAAGCGATGCTTCGGGTAACGGTGGTCCGTTCCTGAATGAATCCAAAGTATGGACTGATTTTCTGGCTAGCCGTGGAATCAGTTGGACTAACTGGTCGCTGTCAGATAAAAATGAGACCTCTGCTGCGCTGATGTCTGGTGCTGACCGTAAGGGCGGATGGCCTGATTCACAATTGTCCGCTTCTGGAAAATTCGTAAAACAGGCGATTCTGGAAGGCTCCAGCAACATTGGTGGAGGCGGAAACAACGGTGGGGATAACGGCGGAGATGGCAACACTGGCGGTAATAACGGTGGTGGCAACAACGGCGGCGATAACGACAACGGAGGAAGTACACCAGGCAGTAACGATCAAGGAATTGTGCTACAGTATCGCACCGGTGACACAAATGCCAAGGATAACGCAATCCGTCCTGAATTTAATATCAAAAATACAGGGAAAACAGCTGTGAAGTTGAGCGATCTAAAAATTCGCTACTATTACACAGATGAAAGCAAACAAGCTCAGCAGTTTTTTGTAGACTGGGCCAGGATTGGCAATGAGAAGGTAAAAGCAACTTTTGTAACATTGCCGAATCCAAAGGCCAAGGCTGATAAATATGTGGAGATTTCTTTCACAGATGGAGCCGGAACGATTCAGCCCGGTGGGGAAAGCGGAGAAATTCAACCCCGTATTCATGCTGCAAATTGGAGCAATTTTGATGAGACCAACGATTACTCCTATGGTGCTACCCAAAAAGCATTTGCAGACTGGGACCATGGCACTGTATATCAGCAGGGTAAGCTGGTTTGGGGTATAGAACCTTAGGAACCTTAGAATTTAACCGTTATTAACTTTATCGGAATGAGTAAAGAATGGGACTTTTGGGTGCAATTTTTCCAAGGTTTGGAGTATAGAATATGCGCCTTTGGTATATACGAACTGGAACTTTAGGAGGTAACAACTGGAACTTTAGTTTCGATGTGTATACTACCAAAGTACCATATGGTGTTAGACTTTTGTAGTGCTTGAATTACTTCCATAGTGTAGATGGGTTGGTTCCAATGAACCCTTCTCTACGACAAACCCCCGCTGTTGCCATCATAGGCAGGCGGGGGTTTTTTATGTTTCTGAAGCTCAGCCTCCGTTCAACTGCTGTCTATACCAAATCAAAAGCTTTGGCCAGCAGACGGTAGGACTGAACACGTTTATCAAAGTCATGAATGGATGAAACGACCAGTAACTCATCGGTACGATACTGCTCAGCCAGTCTTAGTAGCTGTTCCTTACACTGTTCAGGGGTACCAACAACACGCCATGCTGCGGACTGACGCAGCCGCTCACGATCCAACTCTGTGTATGGATAGGACATTGCTGTTTTCACCGACGGAAGAGAACTCATTTCTTTACCTTGCATGAGCAAAAGGAAATACAAACTAGCACTGGACGCCAGCTGCTCAGCTTCTTCTTCGGTTTCAGCGCAGGCCACCGTAACTGCCGCCATGGAATGGGGCTTATCACCCAGGATCGAAGGCTGAAATTGCTCGTGGTAACGTGCAGTAGCTTCTACACCGCCTGGAGTCCCGAAAAATTGGGCAAAGGCATAGGAGGCACCCATCATCGCGGCCAATCGGGCGCTCTCTCCGCTGGAGCCGAGCAACCATAATTCAGGAACGGTCGATATCATCGGGGAGGCATGAAGACCGGCAAACCGATGATTGTCAGGCACCGAATCATGGAAGTAGTCGATTAAATCGAGAATCTGCTGTGGATATTGTTCGACAGATTGGTACTTGCCTTCCTGCAGGGCGCGAGTAGCAAGCGGTAAACCGCCGGGAGCCCGTCCTATTCCCAGGTCGATACGTCCTGGATGGAGTGCCTCCAGCAAACGGAAGTTTTCGGCGACTTTATACGCGCTATAGTGTGGCAGCATAATACCGCCTGAACCCACACGAATGCGTGATGTGTGAGCAGTCAAATGCGCAATCAGCACCTCAGGGCTGGAATGCGCTAGTGTTTTGGAAGCATGATGTTCGGATACCCAATAACGGCTGTACCCCAGTTGGTCAGCTTCGCGGGCTAAATCTGTTGTATTGGATAATGCATCCTGAGCAGTACCGCCTTCAGGAATATGAGACTGGTCCAGTATACCCAGTTTAAGCATTTATAATCACCTCTTACACAACTCTATCAGACACAACTCACTAGGTCAAAATTCAAAATGGATAGGTTGGAGTTTGGGGACCTTTTCGTTATAATAAAGGATGTGTAAAGGATGAGAGTACATCCTTGCTAATGGAGAGGGGATTGAAATTGTGTTAAGAACACCTTTAGGGCGTGTCCGACTCATGCTCTGGATTCAAGCTATAGCTTATTTGGCGATACTATTCACCCACCAGCCCCTGCAAGCTGCGGGCATGACCCAGGCGGTTATGGTGATTGGTAACATATACCGGGTGAGCTTTTTGTTGCTCCTCGTTGCTTTGATCTATGGGAAAACAGCACTGCATTGGTCTATACGGCGGCCTCTTTTTATTATGTTTGCCTCCTTCATTCCGTTTGGTCTGATGATTATGGATTTTGTTTGGGTGCGAAAATGGACAGGGGATTCGGCAGCAGAACAGCGAGCTGCATCGTAATCTTAGAAGTTTTGTTTTGTGTGAGTTGTCGAGGAGTTTGTCTGGCGTAAGCGGGACTGGCCCCGATGCAGCAGAAAAGAACATTACGCAGGTTGATGCGTGGTGTTCTTTTTTTTGTGCACCGGAGGAATTATGAAAAATGCTGCACTAAAAATTCAACTGTTTTACGTCTTTGAAAGCCTTCAACCCAATGTCCGGTAAACGGATAAATTTCAATCGTTTTCGGTGATTCAATACGGTTATAAGCGGCGAAAATCGTCTCTGGCATACACACAGTATCCTTGAACCCTACCGATACCATGATCGGGATACGAATACGATGAGCAAGATTCATCACGTCAAAATAACTTAATGTATGTAGCACCTGCTCCAAATGCTCCGGAAATCGGTTAGCAAATTCAGCTGCTTCCGTCAGCGAACTGGTAGAATTCATCATACCAAAATCCATATGACACATATTGGGGATATCCGCTACTGTAATAGCAGCTTTATCGCTGAGCGCAGCCACCATTAATGAAAGTCCGCCGCCCTGACTGGCGCCACTGATTGCGATTTTAGCCGAATCGACATCCGACTGCTCCGCTACCCAATCTACGGCTCTAAGGGCATCAGTTGTAATCGTTTTGTAGTAGCAGGTATCTTTGTCCAATATTCCTTTCGTTACCCAGCCTTTAACCGTACCATGAGCATCACCCAGACGGTCTCCCGTTTCTCCACCTTGACCACGTACATCTACTGCCAATACAGCAAAGCCAAGCATAAGCCAGGAGGAATAATCTTCAGGATAGCCTTTTCCGCCTGTATAGCCATGAAACAGAACGATACATGGCAGCTTTTGATCTCCGGCAAATCGGGGGCGTACATACCAGGCATGCAGAGGCGTATCATCGACACCCTCAAAAGTAACCCGGTAGGCAAGAATATGAGGATATGGCGTTTCTACGAGAGTTTTGAACGCATGTACAGGTTTGGCGTGGACTTCTTCCAGTGTTTTGGCCCAGAATAAATCTATATCCTTCGGGGCGGTAAGATCGGGTCGATATTGCTTCAATTCGGCAATTCTTTTTTCAATAACGTTCATAATCAAAATTCTCCTTCATATAGAATGAACTTCTCCTTAAGTTTTACCCGGTAAAGTTGACTCCTCTAGCTCTCTCAGTAGCTGATATGCTCTTTCATTAGTGCTTCCGCACGTATCCTCATCAGCATGGAACCCACTGCATACAACTGGGCGCTCAGGTTTGCCAAACAATCGGCAACGGTAATCGGAAGTTAGCTGAGGGCAAGGAACACCAGCTGGTTTTCCATCTGGCATGCCGGGAATAGGGGAAGAAATCGTAATGGCAATGCAGCACGCGGCACATCCTACTCGACACTCCAGTTGGGGTCACTCCTTAATAATCTGTTATTTTTGTAACTTATGCATGAAGTGACATTGATGAAGCCATAATGTGAGGATGGCACAAAAAAAGCAGGAATACAAGGATAACGCATATTAGACACACTTTTCACACAAGGGGTATAAATAGTCGTAGAGGCACGTAGGATGATATCAAACCCCTAAATCAGTGTTTCATTCTGTGGTAATATTAACCAATTGAATTCTGTGTGTTCAAAAGGAGTTCGAGTGGTTAATAATAGAACACAACGATAAAAACTTAAACGAGGTGACGCAAAATGAGTTGGTTATGGGCATTGATTGTTGGTGGTATTATTGGTTGGTTGGCAGGAATTATCGCAGGTCGTGATGTTCCGGGTGGCGTGATAGGTAACATCATCGCTGGCTTTATCGGTGCATGGTTGGGTAGCTTGATTCTGGGAGACTGGGGTCCTGAAATCGGATCGTTCTACATCGTTCCTGCATTAATTGGTGCGATTGTGCTGGTCGTGATTGTAAGCTTGATCTTCCGTTCCGTTGGACGGACTAGAGGCTAACTTTACGAATCATTGAATAGACTAGCCCCTATGGGGCACAAGGCTAAAATGGAAAGAAGCTGCTTCCGCAAGGTTCGCAAATGAACCTGTGGGAGCAGCTTTTTTTTGAGGAAAAGTCCTATTGAAAACGCCTGATATGAGGAACACTCAGAACGCCTAGCACGATACACATGCCGATGGTTGCAAACATACCCATGGTGAACATACCACCAAGCTTATCCGCCACAGCACCTACTGCCAGATAGCCGACAGGGAGCAGGGCAAAGGAAAACATTAGATCCAGACTAGCTACACGTCCAAAAGACTCGGCTGGGACTAATTCCTGAAGGCTCGTCTCCCAGATAATCGCAAATATCATAATGCCAAACCCTTCGAGCATCATGCTCATAATCAGTCCTGGCATCCAAGTGACTACAGACAACAGTAGTAAAGCAAGACCGCTGACAAAAGCTCCTAAGTAAGCGAGCAGGCCACGATGCTTCCAATGCTTGCGTGATCCATACACAAAGGCCCCCAACATGGCGCCAATACCGCTACTTGCCATCGCAATGCCATATACGACTGGATTGTAGCCATGATGAACCTTGAACAGCCATGGAATGAGTACAGCGATAATGCCTGAATAACAAATATTAATGAATGAAAAGGCAAGAATCGTAATCCATAGCCAAGGATGGCTTTTGAGAATGGTAAAGCCTGCGATAAAATCCTTGAGAAAATGCTGTCCCCCCTGATCTTGCTGTTCTGGATCTACCTGACCTTTGCCGATGATGGAGGCCAAATGAGCGCTCAGCATCCAAAAACAGGCAAAAGATATCAGATAAGCGATAGAATCCAGCCCAAAGCCCACACCCGGTGAGGAAAAAGATACAATGAAGCCTCCTAACGGAGGACCAAGTAGACGGACGGCTTGTATACTAATCTGGCTAAGCGCGTTGGCTGCATTGCGTATGTCCGGTGTGAACACCTGTGCACGTAAGGCAGAATAAGCGGGATTAAAGATACCGTCCATCAATCCGTATAACGCTAGGCCAACGAATAGAAACGGCAATTTCATCCCGCCCGTAAACATCAGCACGGCCGCAATGAACATCAGCCCAAACCGGGCGATATTCGTAAACAGAAGGAGACGGATTCGGTCAATTCTGTCCACAATCATTCCTGCGAAAGGCAGAATAAGTACATTAGGCAGCATATAAACCGTCATCGCCAGTCCCATGATAGTAGTCGAGCCTGTTAGGGAATAGATAACCAGTGGCAAAATGACTGTGGTGACTGAGCTCCCCAACATTGCGATCCAATGTCCAAGCCACAACAAGGTGAACGCTTTGGATTGTTTTAAGGGTGAAGTGAAAGTAGCCCAGGCCGAGGGACTGCCTTCAGGTGAAGTAGAGGATAAGGTTGAATTCTGGGTATCCATGATCACACTCCGGTACATATTTCTAAATTGCATATTAAAACCTATTATACGAAATCTCCAACGTGAGGGTACAGAAAAAGTTGCTGTGAGGGGAGTTATAATGAATAACCTGCCAATGAAAGAGTCAACCTAGAATAACTTTAGGCCACAAAAATATATAACTTACCTTTTTCATAGGGATTATTGGATAAAAGCATTGACGCGTGAAAATGAATGATGTACTATTCAATGACCAGCCGCGTGCTAGGTTATCAAGAAAAGGGAAAGAGTGTGGATACCATGAAAAAATTTAGTTTTTTGCCGATTGTACTCATCGTGATGGCATTGCTGGTTTCGGCCTGCGGGAACAACGATAAAGGCGCCAGTACCCATAATGCATCTACCGGAGAAAACGGATCTAATAATGGAAAAGCAGATACCACTGCTACAGCTACTCTTGAATCTGTAAAAGCAAGCGGCAAGCTAAGAATTGGCACGGAAGGCACCTATGCTCCGTTTACCTACCATGATGCTGCTGGTAAACTGACGGGCTTCGATGTCGATATTGCGACTGAAGTGAGCAAACGCCTGGGTGTACAACCGGAGTTTATCGAGACGCAATGGGACGGCATATTCGCAGGGTTGAACTCCAAGCGGTTTGACACAGTGTTCAATGAAGTATCCATTACAGACGAGCGCAAGCAAAAATATGATTTTTCCGATCCGTACATTGTCTCCAAGGCAGTTCTGATCGTAAGCGAAGACAATACAGACATCCATAAATTTGCTGATCTAAAAGGGAAAAAGTCCGGGCAATCCCTGACCAGCAACCTGACTCAAATCGCGAAAAGCAACGGTGCGGAAATTGTGGCAACAGAGGGATTCAACCAAGCCATTGACCTCCTCACTTCCAAACGGGTGGATGCGACCGTCAATGATGGATTATCCTATCTCGATCTGAAAAAGCAAAAGCCAGACGCACCCATCAAAAAGGTGGACGAATCTCCAGATGCTTCACACAGCGCAGCTGTATTCAATAAAGGCAGCGAAGATTTGATCAAGGAAGTAAACAAAGCGTTGGCTGATATGAAGGCTGACGGTACGTATCTGAAAATTTCCGAGAAATATTTTGGAGCCGACGTATCCAAATAATAAATGAAGACCAAACGTTCGCCAAGGCGAACCGAATCTTCTCAAACCTATCTTTTCAAAGGATGTCTGTACAATGGATGATCGCCAAATACAAATCATTATGGATTCATTATTGCCTCTGCTAAAAGCAGGGGTTTCTTTTACGATTCCGC
>RCUE01000148.1_pt1 | contig 25848 bp, 17 predicted proteins | sample 2166111 | NCBI WGS metagenome assembly RCUE01 (sample SAMN09930795, study PRJNA488358) | compost metagenome | feature: garden; material: soil; isolation source: compost soil in phenylacetonitrile-enriched culture | place: Germany: Experimental Botanical Garden Goettingen | collected 2016-01-27 | reverse complement strand
ATTTTATCCAAAGGTTTCTGGAACAAAGCAAAAAATTTGGGGCACAGCGTAAGGCTAGTGAGGCACTCGTTTCACGAATTGCACTCGGGAATTTGGCACGTAACGCAGGTTATGATGACGTAACCCGTCTTGTCTGGGACATGGAGGCTCGCAAGCTGGATGATCTCCGGTCTTATTTCGAGCCACATGCTTTGGACGAGGCTACAACGGTGCAGCTCGTCATTGATGATGAAGGAGCGGCAGATATTGAAATTGTCAGCAAAGGCAAGACGCTGAAATCCATTCCGGCTCGTTTCAAGAAGGATGAGTATATTACGGCATTGAAGGAGCTTAAAGGAGATCTGGTGGATCAGTATCGCAGAGCTCGGAAGGAATTGGAGCGCTCTATGGAGTCTGGCACGACCTTTATGGTGAAGGAATTGAGAGGATTGCTGGGTAATCCTGTGCTTGCTCCGTTGGTGCGGACACTGGTTTTCAAGGCTGGCGAGCACCTCGGATATTTTAATGGGGATACGTTGGTGTTGACTGATCCTTCTGCTGAACAGCATTCTATAGGAGAAGAGGATAAGCTGATTATCGCTCACCCCCTTCACTTGTTCGAAAGTGGCCGTTGGAGCGACTTCCAGAAGGACTTATTCGACCGTCAGATACGCCAGCCATTTAAGCAGGTGTTCCGTGAGCTGTACCTGCTGAATGCTGATGAACGTGCCAACGCGACCGTTTCCCGTCGATATGCGGGACACCAGGTACAGCCGAATAAGACGGTATCCCTATTGAAAGGTCGCCAATGGACGGTCAGCTATGAGGATGGGCTCCAGAAGGTGTACTATGCTGAGAATCTGATTGCCAACCTGTATGCCATGGCGGACTGGTTCTCACCAGCAGATACCGAGGCTCCTACGCTGGAGACCGTGCAGTTCTTTGATCGGACAACGTATAAGAGCGTACCGTTGGACGAAGTTCCTCCTGTTCTGTTCTCCGAAGTTATGCGGGACGTGGATCTGGTTGTCAGTGTTGCCCATGTAGGCGGCGTTGATCCAGAGGCCAGTCTGACGACGATTGAAATGCGTAGGGTCATTGTGCAGGAATCACTTCGCCTGCTGAAAATTAGCAATGTACGCGTGGATGGGAATTATGCACGTGTAGATGGGACTCTTGGCGAATATGCTGTGCATTTGGGAAGCGGGGGTGTCTATAAGCAAGCGAAGGGAGCGCTGCATATTATTCCGGTGCATTCGCAGCATCGTGGACGCATCTTCCTGCCGTTTCTGGACGAAGACCCAAGAACAGCCGAGATTTTATCCAAAATAGTGTTGTTGGCCGAGGATCAGAAGATCAAGGACCCGCAAATTCTTACACAGCTTCAAGCGTAGAATAGAATTCTGATGTATATAGATTTATAATGAACTCAACGTTCGCATCTAGACAATGGTTTCAAATCCTCGACTGTGTAGGTGGAAACTTAGTTTAGTTGCGGAGGTTGAGTTATTTAATATTGAGCGTTTATCAAGCACGAATAAGGAGATATGGGTAATATTTTAGGTTCTGTGGTTTGATGGAAATCTAACAGTATAACAATTGACGATCATAGGAGAACATAACGATGTTTAAAAGTATCTTTCTAAAAGAGTACTCAACTGAGTATCAATCACAAGTTGTCGATTTAATTTTACATATTCAAAAAGATGAATATAATATCGCCATAACCAAAGAGGATCAGCCAGATTTGCTTGATATTGAAAACTTTTATCAGCGTGGTAACGGCAACTTCTGGGTGGCTCTTCGTGAAGGAACCGTAGTGGGGACTGTAGCTTTGTTAGATATTGGGGACCGTAAGGCAGCACTCAGAAAGATGTTTGTAAAACAAAATTATAGAGGTAAAACATTCAATGTTTCGAATCAATTATTGCATCATGCCATAGGATGGGCTAAGGAAAGGTCTATTGAAGAAATCTATCTTGGAACAACACCACAATTCGTAGCAGCTCATCGATTTTATGAGAAGAATGGATTTGTTAGTGTAGATCCAGGAGAATTGCCGATTGGTTTTCCAGTCATGAAAGTGGATAAAAAGTTTTACAGATACATTATTCAATAAAATGATCCTGAACCAAAACAATGCTGAGGGAAATTCCAGTTCAAAATGTGTGACTTAGTGGCCGCCGTGTCGTCTTGCTGCCAAGCCGCAATATAAACTATCGCTGAGCAGGAATTTCTTTTGTTTAGGACAGGCGTTTGCTAGAATAAAAGGGTATGTTGTAAGTCAACGTTAACCAAATTGCTGGGAGGGACACAAGTATGAGCAAAAAGATTAAATGGGGAATTGTCGGCACAGGCTGGATCTCAGATCAATTTGTGGCGGATTTGGCGCATGTTACGAATGGAGAAGGGTATGCCGTTGGATCACGTACTATTGAAAGCGCTACCGAATTTGCAGCTAAGCATCAAATATCACGAGCTTACGGGAGCTATGAGGAATTAGCACAAGATCCCGAGGTAGATGCTATTTACGTAGGGACTCCTCATCCTTTTCATAAAGAAAATGTTCTGACGGCTCTTCGGGCGGGCAAAGCGGTCTTGTGTGAGAAACCCTTCACCGTCAATAGTAAAGAATTGGAGGAACTAATCGGCTTTGCACGTGAGCGTAAGCTATTCCTGATGGAAGCAATGTGGACACGTTTTTTGCCTCCGATTCGCCAAGTGCAGGAGTGGATACATGCGGGACACATTGGCGAGGTAAAGCTGGTTAAGGCAGAATTTGGTTTTCGGGTAGATTGGAACCCGGAGGGCCGGCTTTTGAACCTTGAGCTGGGCGGAGGTGCTCTGTTAGATGCAGGGATTTATCCGGTTTCTTTTGCTTCAATGGTCTTCGGTCCTGAACCTGAGCATGTATGGAGCACTGCTCATATCGGGGAGACAGGCGTTGACGAGACATTTTCGATCTTGCTGGATTATGGGCAAGGACGCACGGCTATGCTTAACGGGGCAGTCCGTCTCGGATTGACGAATGAGGCATACATCCATGGAACCAAGGGCTATATTCACATTCCGTCATTCCTAAACAGCACATCGGCTACTTTAGTTGTGGACGGTGAAGAGGCACAACACTTTCAGGATGACCGATCCTCTACAGGCTATGCCTTTGAAGCAGAAGAAGTCGGGCGTTGCTTGAACGAAGATTTGCTCGAAAGTTCTACTATTTCTTTAGATGAATCATTAGGAATTATGAAACTGATGGATCAGATTCGTTCACAGTGGGGGCTTCGGTATCCATTTGAATAATCGCATTCATTCCAGGGACCTTTCAGGTTCTCTGGAATTTTTTTGTTTGTGAGCGTTATTTTTGTATACATAAGTCTTTCCAATTCCCAAATAGCGACTTTGGTCGCACGCTAGGTAACGCCATATGAGTAAGTCAAGAGTGGGACATATGAATCATTTTTTGTGATTTAAATTAGTTAAAAAACCGTCATTAAAAAGTTACAAAAGTGTAATTTATTCATCGGTTAACTGAATTGTGAACGCTCTCTTTTTATGAAAAAGAATGAAGGTCCTAGTATTGAATTTCCAAAAACTTTCAATGAAATTTCCGAAAATGTGCGGTAGGGTGGTAAACGTGTCACTTGAGCCATTGCGGCTTTTGCTGACTTGCTTGCTTATCCCGTGGCTCTGGATTCTTGTCGGAGCTCGCAGGATCGAGAGCCTTTGCAAGCCTGTGAGCGTTGAATAGGCATTCACCTCATGACCTAACATCAAGGAGGAATTACAAACGTGAAAGTGAAATCAACATGGTTGTTCCGTATGGTGATGATGACAGTGATCGCGGCTGTCGTGATCGGACCTATGAATATTGCAGGAGCGGCAGGAAGCCGGACAGATCGGCCTTGGATGAACACGAGCCTGTCGGCTGAGAAACGGACAGCGCTGCTGCTACAGGAAATGACGCTGGAAGAAAAAATAGATTTGGTGACTGGCAAGGTCAACAATTACTATGGATTCTATAATAATTCGATGGAGCGGTTGGGCATTCCGGCGCTGACGATGGCAGATGGACCTGCAGGTGTACGTATCGCTAATCCGGATGTGCAGGACAAGCAATCGACTGCGTTGCCTGCTCCAATTGCGCTGGCTGCAACGTGGGATATCCAAGCTGCCAAACAGTATGGGGATTTGCTCGGAGACGAGGCTTTTAATACAACTCATAATGTGGTGCTTGGACCCGGGATGGATATTGCCCGTATTCCATGGGGATCGCGAAACTTTGAATCTATGGGCGAGGACCCGCTACTGCAATCTCAAATGGCGACCGCTTATGTCAAAGGTATACAAAGTCATCCTGTTCTGGCGACTGCCAAACATTACCTTATGAATAATCAGGAGACAGAGCGTTTCACAACAAATGTCAAAGTCAGTGACCGTGCGCTGCATGAAATTTACATACGTCCGTTTCAGGAGGCTATTGCCAAGGCAGACTTGGGCGGAGCTATGTGCTCCTTTAACAAGGTCAATGGCGAATCGGCATGTGAGAACAAGACCATCATGACAGATCTCTTGAAAAAGGAAATGCAATTCAAGGGCTTCGTGATGAGTGATTACGGCGCGAACCTGAGTACAGTCGAATCGGCAAATAGCGGCTTGGACCTGGAAACACCGGGAACCCCTTATGGTAAATGGGGAGATCAGCTGCTGGCGGCTGTTAAGAATGGCAAGGTAAGTGAAAAAACGATTGATGATAAGGCTGGGCGCATTCTGGTGCAAATGTTCAGCAAAGGTTTATTTGATCACCCGGCTCAAAATAACCAAATTGATGCCCATGACCATGGCAAGACAGCCCGTCAATTGGCTGAGGAAAGTATGGTACTGCTTCAAAATAAAAACAATGCATTGCCATTGTCTAAAGATAAACTCAAGTCTATTGCTGTGATTGGCCCCGATGCAGATAACGGCACTGTGGCAGGCGGAGGCAGTTCGCTGGTGAATCCGACGTATACCGTGAGTCCGTTAGAGGGCATCCGCAATCGTGTCGGCAAAGGAGTTACCGTCCAATATGCACCGGGCACAGACCCGATCTCTGCAGGAGACATTATGCCAGGGCCATCTGCTGTTCCGTCTTCACTGTTGACTACATCTGATGAGAAAGAGGATATCAGTGTTGGATATGCGACTTATGGAGATGGCGAACAGGGACTTCGAGGCGAATACTGGAAGAATAACAAGATGGAAGGCAATCCGATTCTTGTACGCAATGATGACCAAGTCAATATGAACCTTGGATTTTATAATTATCAGGGCTTCAATGCGAAGTCCCCTAAAGTTCCAAATACACCAACGACACTGAACGGCTTGATATCTGCACGCTGGACAGGGGCAATTGCAGCTCCCAAGGATGGTGACTATGCATTGTCATTAACCAGTTTGGGATCAAGCAAGCTGTATCTCGACGATAAGCTTTTCGTGGACAATCAAGGTGAAAAGCTGGGCACTACGAAGAAAAACATCTCCCTTAAAGCGGGTGAAAAGCACAAGATACGTATTGAATACCGCGCTGATTATCCGACCAATGGTCGGGATTCCGGTGGTATGGTTCGTCTGGGCTGGGAACCTCCGGCAGATACGTCAGATAAGCTGATTGACAACGCTGTGAAATTGGCGAAAAAATCGGATGTTGCGATTGTTGTTACGCGCACGTATGAGAGTGAGGGATATGTTGAGCGTTCCGATATGGAGCTCCCGAATAATCAGGATCGGCTGATCCGTGCGGTTGCGGCTGTAAATCCGAAAACCATTGTCGTACAAATGAGCGGCAGAGCCGTGCAAATGGATACATGGCAGGACAAAGTCCCTTCCATCGTACAAGCATGGTTTGCTGGACAAGAGCAAGGGAATGCTATAGCGCGCGTCTTATTTGGAGATGTAAATCCTTCGGGCAAGTTGCCGGTAACCTTCCCGGTTAACGAGCAGTCTACACCTGTATCCTCACCAGAGAAGTTTCCGGGTGTGAACGGTATAGGTGACTATTCAGATGGTATTTTTGTAGGCTATCGTGGGTATGAGAAATCGGGTATTCAACCGGCGTTCTCCTTTGGACACGGTTTATCCTATACAACATTCGGATATAGCGATCTGAAAACCAAACAGCATGCGAGTGGAAAAGAATCCGATCGCATGAGTTCCGTCGAAGTTTCGCTCAAATTGAAGAACACCGGCAAAACAGCCGGAGCTGAGGTTGTACAGGTGTACAGCGGTAAGCTTCCGACAAACGTAGAGACTCCATCCCGTCAACTGGCAGGCTGGTCCAAGGTAGAATTAAAGCCGGGTCAAGAGAAGAAGGTTCGCATTGAGCTCGACCCGAAAGCTTTCTCTTATTGGGATGAAAAGTCCAAAGCATGGGTTATGCCGGCGGGTGAAGTGCCCATGTATGTGGGTAGCTCCTCACAGGATTTACGACTGACAGGAAGTGTTACGATTCCGGCAACCTCTACAGAAAAGGCAAAAAAGTAATCCCGTTACATTTGTTTTAAAATGGTTATATTCAAGAGAGCACGGGCACAAGCACCGGCTCTCTTTTTGCTATCGGTATGTAAACGTCTAACAGGTATGCAAAGGGAAACCCAAGTGAAAGCTGAAATAGTAGAGAGAGTGGGGACAGGCTAGTGATGGGGAGAGGAGGATATTAGATGAAGAAACTCCAAAAGCAACGACGTACTGACATCTGGCTGCTTATAGCTGTAGTAGCCATTTTGATCTGTGCAGTCCTGGCCAGTATGGCTATACGGAATGTTCCGGGGCCGAAAGCAGAAAATAATGTCAACATGTGGCTAACAACACCCGATCCGGCGAATCGTCTAACCCAACAAGCCCCGATCCGTTGGGATAAGAATGATAAGGATAGCAGTAAAGAAAAGGCTGCGAATGCGGATACACTGACGATTGAGATTAAGCCAGATATTCGTTACCAGACGATGGAAGGGTTTGGCGCAGCGGTGTCCGGTTCGTCCGCTTACCTGATGAATCATGGCATGTCTGCCAATCAGCGTGATCAGCTGCTAAATGATTTGTTTACAGCCAGTGGCATTCAACTCAGTTATATTCGCCATACCATTGGAGCATCGGATTATTCCGTAGATGAACAGGGGCAGCCTGGCAGCTATACCTATGACGATGTGGCAACAGGCAAGGACTATGAGCTGAATCATTTCTCCATCGCTAAGGATCGGGATGTAATCGACGTGCTGAAGCAAATCTTGAGAAGAAACCAGGATTTAAAGATTATGGGGACCCCGTGGACAGCTCCACCCTGGATGAAATATGGGGAGCAGATTTATAACGGCTGGTATTTGGACTATACCGATCCGCGCATCTACCAGGCTTATGCTAACTATTTTGTTCGTTACCTACAGGCTTATGCGAACGAAGGGATTCCGATTCAGGCGATTTCCATTCAAAATGAGCCAGAATTCACGACGTCCAAGTATCCCAGCATGAGTATGGGGGCAGCAGAACAGGCGAATTTTATTAAACAATATCTGGGCCCAACCCTAAATCGAAACCATTTATCTACTCAGATTATTGCCTTTGACCATAACTGGGATACAGGGAGTGAATATGCCAAGACCGTGTTAGGAGATGAACAGGCTCGAAACTATACGCACGGAACGGCCTTTCATTGCTACAAAGGAGAGCCCACGGCGATGACAGATGTGCATAATGCTTTTCCTGATAAGCCTGTATATATGACAGAATGTAGTGGGGGAGCGTGGAGTCCGGGCTTTGGAGATGATTTGAGCTGGGATATGTCCAAGCTGATCATTGGTGCACCCCGAAACTGGTCGCAAAATGTCCTCTTTTGGAATATCGCACTTGACCCGTCCGGGGGGCCGACCAATGGGGGGTGCACCAACTGTAGAGGTGTAGTGACCATCGACCCGTTAAGCGGTGCAGTTACGAAAAATGTGGAGTACTATGCGATTGGGCACGCCAGCAAATTTGTCCGTCCAGGTGCGGTACGTATTGATTCTACACATTATAGTGGAAGTATCGAAACGGTCGCCTACTGCAATCCGGACGGTACGCTTGTCCTGATTGCCGCCAATACGGGAGAGAACACAAAGACATTTAAGGTTCGGCAGGGAAATAAGGTTTTCAAATCTACCCTTCCATCCAAGTCCGCGGCTACCTTTCAATGGAATCCTACGGCTTTCTGACACGGTCTGTACATCAACGTTTTATAGAAGTTTTAGAGCGCTTAGCCCATCTGGCTGAGCGCTCTTTTTTCATTTGCTACAAAATCCAGACTGCGAAAAAAATAAAATTTTAATATTGTTCAGAATTGGTTCAGAGGCGGATGATAAGATCTTTTCACTAATAACAAGAATGAACCGTTTACGGGGGAGAGTCTGATGAATCAAGAAACAAATAAAGAATGGCAAAAAGTGCTGATGGTGACGTTGCTGGCAGGTATGGCATGGGGGCCCCAGCTTGTTCATGCGGAAACGAAAGGGGAGACGTCTGCGATTGTGACTAAAACCAGTACAGTCTCTTTTACAGATCAATCCACTATGTCATCCCAGGCATTACAGGCGGTGCAGGAGGCTGTGAAGCAAGGACTAATCACGGGTTATCCAGATGGTTCCTTCCGCCCAGATCAACCGTTAACGCGCAAGGAAATGGCAGCTTTGCTGGCTAATGCACTTAAGCTTGACGCTACGGAGCAAGCAGTAACTTTTAAGGATACGCAGGGGAGTTGGGCCGCTTCTTATATAGAAGCTGTGCGTGCGGCAGGTCTAATGACCGGAGATGAATCAGGTGCTTTCCGCCCGAATGCTGCGGTGAGCCGTGAGGAATTGGCAGCAATTCTGGTGAGAGCGATTGGAGGAACCCATGTTCAAGGCGGAGATGTTCAAGACATTTCTGATGGGGATCAGGTGAGTTCATGGGCCAAAAACAACGTAGAAGCAGCTCTCAAACTGGGGTTAATGGATACGCCGGATAATCGGTTTGACTCTAAAGTACAGGTAAAACGTCAAGATATCGCAGCCTTTCTGGTGAATGTGTTCCAATCGGGTGAACGGACGGGAATCCTTTCTCGTATCGACGGGGATATCGCTTATATGGATGGAAAGCCCTATTTGATCGGCCAGCAATTGAAGCAACTGTTCGGAGCGGACAATGTGCCGGCGCTTCAAGGGGCTACCCTGACCTATCAGGCATCGAACCGAAACGTAGCTGATCTGTCGGCGCTTCAAATTGTGCAAAGTGGTACGGCCCAACATCCGGTGACTTTATATAGCAAAGGGTCAGAATTTAAAGGCAAGTTAGCTATTGCAGCGGATTTTGTGCGAATTCAAGGAGCTACGTTACCTCAGGTAACCTTGATGCAGGGCGCCAAAAATGTAGAGATTCATGCAGACGTAAACGAAATGATCGTAGATACGCATGAGCCTATTCAGATCCAGGGAAGTGGTGTATGGCAGCAGCTTAAACTGAATTTTGCCGATACACAGGTACGTCTTGCCAATGGGATACAGACTGTACAGACCCGTCTTGCGGAGCGGGGAACAGAGACTCAAATTATACGTGATACCACGTTGGATGCATCTTCGGATACATCCTCAACAAGCACTAAAAAAAGTTCATCCGGTGGTGGCGGTGGCAGTTCTACAACGAATCCAACGCCAACACCAATACCAACACCTAATCATGTACCTGTCTCAGCTATAGTTCCTTCCGATCAATATGCCATTATGGGTTCCGGAGATACGCTGGTGGATTTGAAAAATGTGTTTTACGATGCCGATCAGGATGAGTTGTCGTATCATGCGGTCACTTCGGATGTATATGTAGCAGAAGCAGAAGTGGCAAATAAACAGCTTACTTTAAAACCTAAATCAGTAGGAAGCACACAGGTATTTGTTACGGCAGAGGATGGAAAGGGCGGCAAAGCGAGCGTGTTTTTCAACTATACAGTGACCAGCTCTACTTATGAGGAGGACATTAATCACAGTCCTGTCGCGAGCAACAGCCTAAATGACATTCCTTTGCTCTTAAATGAAGGTGGCAAGCAGATTAGTCTGTCTGACTTGTTTAATGACGAGGATGGCGATGCACTGACCTACACGGTGGAATCGGCTTCGCCAGAGGTGGCCACAGGAGAAGTTACAGGCGATCAGCTTATACTTACGCCGCTTCAAGCCGGCACTAGTCTAATGACGATAACAGCCCATGACGGCAAGGGAGGCACAGCCTCGCTTCAGTTTGCTGCTATGGTGAATGCGCCTTTGCCTGATCCGCAGCCTGAGAATCACATACCTGTGGCTTTGCCTCATTTACCTATCGTAGTTACTAATGTGTTACAGGACAAGCTGATGCTGTATCCAGGTTCGTTATTTATGGACCAGGATGGCGACACCTTGACGTATACCCTCACTTCCTCCAATCCCCAAGTAGGCAGTGTGGTGGAGAATGGAGAAGATTCATTTGTAGCACTGCATAACGCTGGTATTACGATGATTGAGATTTCGGCGAATGATGGCCGTGGGGGCGTTTCTTTCACTTCATTTATGCTCCAAGTTGAAGCTCCTCAACCCGTAAATCATCGTCCGGTAGTGACCCGTGTGCCTGAACCTCAATATTTGGACCCGGGAGATGGTCAGCAAATATTGCAGCTGAATGATATGTTCTCTGATGAGGATGGCGACATGTTGACCTATACTGTGGTGTCTTCTGATCCATTGGTGGCAGGGGGGCAGGTAGAAGGGAATACACTTTTCATACAACCGTTGCGTAATGGTGTGACGTTCCTTACGATGACAGCAAATGATAATCGTGGTGAAACGACATCTTTTACGATTCCAGTGATTGTTGAGAAAAGAGATTTGTTCATTTCCGAAGTCGTGTGGCAAGGCGAACCGGATTATCTGGACCAGGCGATTGAATTGTACAACCCTACCAACAGACCGTTGGAGAAAAATAGAATATGGATTGAGCGATCCGACCAACCAGACCCGATTACCATAAATGCCAATGTCGGAGATGTCATTATGCCTGGGCAAACCTTTGTAATTGCGAATGATTTGAGTTCGTTCGGATCGGAAGATTGGTATTATACCTTCCTGCAGTTACAACATAACAATTCGGAACCCGTTACGCTTAAGCTGTACTACAACAACGTGCTCATTGATATGGCAGTTATTGGTCAAGGGCAGGCCTTGGGACGGAACAGTGGTACGGTCATTGGTAATACAGATCCATATCAAGCTGGCGAATGGAATGTTGAGGGGACGAACTCCCCTGTTAATTTAGGTGACTTTATCGGTAGGGAGAGAATGACACCATGAAAAATAAGAAGTTAACCGCTCAGCTGGCAGCTGCATTGCTACTGCTGAGCCCCTCGCTTCCTGCCGGAGCAGAGCAAGCTACCGTGATAGATGCGGCTTCCGTAGCCAATGGGCCGACAGGGAACAATACTGCCACCTGGACGGACGTACAGCAGCTTACAACACAGCAATTGGAACAACTGCAAAAAGCCCGTGAACTCGGGATTATCCAAGGCGACCCCGCCGGAACGCTCCGACCTGGGCAGAAGCTCACACGTCAGGAGCTAGCCGCACTGCTGGTCAAAGCGTTGCAGCTTCCGACGGGCAACCTGGACGGCGCTGCCTCCTTCACGGACGTGCCCGCCGATAGTTGGGGGCGCCCGGCTATAGAGGCAGCCCGTAAGGCCGGGCTGATGCAGGGCGACGCCAACGGACGCTTCCGTCCGAATGACCTGATCAGCGCCCAGGAACTGGTCGCGCTGTTGGTCAGGTCCGCTGGGACGGGGACGTCTGCGGGCACGCCCGCTAGCACAACCGACTCGCCGTCGGCACAGACGCTGCCGACGGCGTGGAAGGACGCCAGCCCGTGGGCGGCCCCGATGATTCGGGCGGCGCTGAATAACGGGCTGATGAGTGAATTTGGCGGAAATCTACACGCCAAAGACTCGGTAAGCCGCGTAGATGCGGCCAGCCTACTCGTATCTGCTTTGTTTCCACAGGAGCGTGCTTCGCAGCTCGAGGAAATGGACGGCAAGCAGATACGGATCAATGGCATCGCGTATGACGTGGCAGAGCCGCTGCGCGGCATTTTTCACGCGGATAATCAGACCGCGCTGCGCAACGCGGGCATTCGTTTCCATGCCACAGGCCGGACGGTGGACAAGGTGACTTGGTTGGAGCTTCGCAGCAGCGGGACTTCGGCTCGTGACGGCGAAGCGGAGTTCAGTGGCAACATTGTGCTGAACGGACACGGCTCCACGCTAAACGGAGATTTGGTGATCGCTGGTGATTTTACATCCGTACTGCACTTGAATGTGGAACAGCAGTTAACGGTGGATGCCCGGGTACAGCAGGATTTTTATGCACAGGATGTACAGGTGCAGGGACAGACCCATATTAATGGCGGAGATAACAATACAGTTGTATTTGATAGCTCAACGTTGACGCAAATGGATGTCACAAAGCCAGAAGTTCACGTTGTACTTAGTGGTACCGCAAGCGCGACGATCATGAACGTCCAATCCAGCGCAAGCATTGAGGTTAGCGCGAATGCTTCCTTGCCGCAGCTGAATGTTAATGAAGGGGCGAACAAAGTCAATCTTCAGGGAACGGTTCAGACCGTTCAGGTAAATGGCAGCCAGTCCGTCGAGATGACAGGTAATAGTACAATCCAACAGCTGACTGTCACAGGGACGGGTGCCTTGGAATTGAAAACGACAGGCAGTATTGAAAATATTCAAGTCAGCAACCCGGCAGCTAAGGTAAATGTGAGTGGAAATGTACAGGTTTCTGCGGTCACACTGGGTACCGGAGTAGCTTCCAACGCTGTTACGGGTCTAGCTGCGGCAAGTGTAACAGGTACGTCCTCATCTTCTGGAAGCTCATCTGGTTCATCCAGCAGCGCTAACCGTTCACCGGAAGTCGTGAATGCTTCAGTAGAGCGTGTAGTCACAGAAGGCGCTGGTGAACAGTTGTACGATTTACGCCAATTCTTTACCGATCCTGATGGGGATACCTTAACCTTTTCGGCAGCTTCTCTTCAATCCGGCATCGTACGGGCGTCCGTATCGGGCAATACATTAAAGCTTACGCCAGTCAGTGTCGGAAAAGCATCCATCAGTGTATCGGCTAATGATGGACGGGGAAAAAGGGTGTCGTCTACCTTCAAAATCACCGTGAATGGCCAGCCAGTATCTGCAGGTATACCAGATCAGGCGCTTACTGTGGGACAATCGGACTCGGTACTGCATTTGAATGATTATGTTCAGGACCCGGAAAATGCAAGCTTAACGTATCAGGTTACAGTTGATGATCCTGCTGTAGCGTCGGTGGTGCTTGCGGAGGATGAATTGCGTCTGAGTCCGCTTCGAGCGGGCAGTACGAGCGTTCATGTCACTGCCAATGACGGACAGCAAGGAGAGGATGGCAGCACAGGCCAAAAGCAGATTGATTTCAAGCTAACGGTTCAGGGCGCTCCTAACCATGCTCCACATGGACAAGCCCCTCAGCCGTTAACCGTCACATTGGGCCAGCCGGATATGACACTGGATCTTTCAACAATATTTACGGATGCAGATGGCGACCCACTGGTGTTCACAGCGATCAGTTCGGATGCTTCCATCGTGCAGACTACCATAATGAGAGCTCAGCTTTCTTTGCAGTCGCTGCAAGCGGGGAGTGTAAGTATTACCTTGACGGCAGATGACAGCAAGGGTGGAACAGATACAGTTACCTTGATTGTAACGGTTTTGCCCATACCTAACAGTAGCCCGGTAGTAACCCGTGCACCAGACGCTGTACATCTGATTTTAGGCAAGGCTGACGGAACTGTGGATCTGTCCACCATCTTTGCTGACCCGGACCATGACCCGATTCGTTATGAGATCAGTGCGTCTGATCCAGCCGTGGCAGATGCTACAGTTCAAAATGATCAGCTTGTTATTCATGGGTTGACTAGCGGCAATACCGTGATTACCATCACGGCTAAAGACGATAGAGGCGGAGAGATTAGCGCAGACCTACAGGTTCATCTATTGGAAAATGCGGTTATTACAGCGATCCCTGAGCAGTTGCTTCAATTGGGAGATGCTGCATCAGAACTGGATCTCTCACCGTTCTTATTGAACTGGGATCTAGCATCCCTGTCAGTGACAGCAGACACGTATGATCCAGGAATTGCTACGGCCCATATGAATGGTCAGAAACTACAGTTAAACCCAGTAAGTGTAGGGACCACGAGTGTAACACTCAGTGTGTATGATCAGTACGGACGTGCAGAGGGAGCGACGTTCCCGGTTACCGTCAGCATGCCTCAGCTAAATCAAGCTCCTCAAGTCGTAGCGGCTATAAACGAGCAGGTATTGACTCCCGGAGTTACACAGCAAAGAGATTATGATTTGCAACAGCTGTTCAGCGATGAGGATGGAGATGTGCTTCAGTTTACGGTCAGCTCCAGTGATCCGACATTGGTGAGTGCATCAATTAATGGCAGTATCTTAACGGTGGCTTCTGGAACAGGTAGCGGTCTTGCCGCTGTTACCATTACAGCCACGGATGGTCGGGGAGGTTCTGTGCAATACACGTTGAATACACGCAATGCCGAACTGGTTTCCGGCGGGATCACTCCGATAGGGGTTAAATACGGCTTGCCGCACAGAACCGTGGATCTGTCCAGTTATTTCCCAGGACAATCTAAATTCCTGGTATATAGAGGAACGCCATCATCGACATTCATCGGTCCTGTAGAACTCATGGGCACCTCCATTCCCCTTTCCCCCGAACCTTTACTGGTATGGGTGGTAGGAGCGGATGGAAGAGCTGTCGTATTTCAGGTCCAACAGGAACCACAGCAAGCGCCTGCTGTATATTTCTCGCAATATGTGGATGGCGGGGATGGAAGAATTGTTTTGCAATTGTATTATAACGGGAATGGAGATCCTTCCCATCGGGCAGACGGTTACTCACTGGAGTTTCATCAATGGATGAAGAAAACAAACCAAATGAAAGTTACCACTCTACCGATTAATCCGGTTTATCCTGCCATGCCCTATATAATCATCGACACTATTTTCTATGATTTCATGGATATTACGAATGCTTGGTATTTCAATGATGAGGGCGATTTCTACAACCCGAACGAATTTAACACTGTTGCATACGTTTTAAAATACCAAGGACAAGTGGTGGATGTATTAGGAAATCCAAATTCACATGAACAGTTTACTCCACAAGGAGGAACGTTCGTCCGCAAGTCAGGAATATCCTATGGATCGTCTGCCTATAATCAGCCAGATGAGTGGAATGCGTTCCCGAAAGGGACCTTTCAATTTGTCGGCATTCATACACCATAAACGGTATGTTTGTCTGCGATCGCCTGTTTTTTTTGAAGACAGGTCATGAATTCTTAAAAAGGTGTAACCCATCAACTATGGAGGGTTACACCTTTTTATGTACAAAGAGGTAATGATAAAAGAGATCATTTATAGCAGTGAGTGCAGTCACATAGACATATACAAAAACATGACTATAATGTACATATAGTTTAAATTTAGTCTTTTTGAGGCTGACGGTTCCACACACTTCACTCACAAAGGAGAGGATTCATCTCATGAGCATACATTTGGAATTGGATTCCTTATCCGTTGAAAGGCTAGAAATGGCCCTTTCAGGACGACCGGGAATGTTCAAGCTGTTTTATGACACCGAGGATTGTGGATGCAATGGCGTACTCGTCATTTTGGTTGTCACCGCGCCCAATGCAACTGATAAAGCAGTACAGTCTGAGCCTTATTCTTTTTGGGTAGATCAGCAGCAGGAACAGCAGTTCGATAGCAGAATGCGGCTTGAGGCAGACCCTAGTTACCCGTCGTTCAAGCTAAGTAGTGATGCCGGTATATTTAGTAGCAATGTTAGAATTCAAGATCGGCGCGCGAACTCGTCCGAGGAGTGATGTGCGGAGGTAATAGGAATTCATTAAGCACCAAAAAAGCAATTCTGATTTACACCAAGTTTCCAAAAGACGAACCTTGTTTAGCCTATATGGCAGAGGTTCGTTTTTTTTGTGTTATATTCCATTCGTTCCTCCAAAAAATGAAGTGTTTAGTGGCCTGCTCTGAAGTGGTACAATAACCTTTATGATAATCGGAGAAGGACGTTGAGAAGATGAAAAACTTGCTCGTTTCGGGCTATCGTGCCCATGAGCTGAATATTTTCAGTCAGAAGCACGAAGGCATTCCATATATTAAAAAGGCGATTGCAGGCAGGCTTATTCCCCTGATTGAAGAAGGGCTGGAATGGGTGATTACCCCAGGCCAATATGGGGTGGACTTGTGGGCCTGTGAGGTCGTTACTGCACTAAAACAGCAATATCCCCACCTCAAATGCTCTATTATGATGGCTTATCAAAATATGGACGAAAAATGGAAGGAGGACAAAAAGGAATATTTTCAGCAGATTTGTGCCGAAGTTGACTATGTAGGAGTAGTCAGCCGCCAGCCTTATCAGGGGATATGGCAACTTAGGGCACGGGATGAACTTCTTTTCCGCAAAACAGACGGTTTATTGCTTGTTTACGATGAGGATGCCGGAGAGGGCAGCCCGCGTTTTATGAAGGAACTGGCATTGAAAAAACAACAGGCAGAGGGCTATCAGTATATCAGCATCAGCTCGGAGGATATCCAGAGCATCGCGGATGAAGAACGATTATTCATGGACCTCTGATTTTTAAAGTATTAGCCCGGATTTTTGAACAAAAAGGACGTATTCGTCCCTTTACATTGATGTAAGCGCTATCATAGAATTTAAACAACAATAACTTATCAGTCACATAAAATAAATTTATTGAAAATACAAACTATGAAAGGAGCTAATGATTCAGATGAACAAAAGGTTTCGGTATACTGCGTTACTCTGTCTCGGTGTCATGTTGTGTGGAGTGGTCACCCCGATGGATAGCCAGGTCTCTGCTGCCTCTACGAGACAAATGGAAAAGCTGAACCGGGGAGCCGTCGCTGTTAAGGTGCCTGAGGGTGTACTGGTGAGCTGGCGCTTGCTGGGCACAGAAGCGGATTCGGTCGGCTTTAATTTGTACAGAGGGACAAGCAAGGTGAATGATGCGCCGATACCATCGAGAACCAACTTTTTGGACAAGGCAGGTTCGACCTCATCTTCGTATACCGTTCGTGCCGTGGTCAATGGAGCAGAGCAGGCCGCTTCTCCTGCGGTGAAGGTATGGAACAACAACTATCTGGATGTTCCGATCCAGCAGCCCGCGGGAGGCACAACTCCGGATAATGTGAGCTACACGTACCATGCCAATGATGCCAGCGTAGGGGATCTCGATGGGGATGGCGAGTATGAGATTGTGTTAAAATGGGACCCTTCCAATGCCAAGGATAATTCGCAATCCGGTTATACGGGAAATGTATTTTTGGATGGCTACGAACTGGATGGAACGCGCAAATGGCGGATCGACCTGGGACGGAACATACGGGCTGGAGCCCACTATACGCAATTTCTCGTCTATGATTTTGACGGAGACGGCAAAGCAGAGATCGTATGTAAAACAGCAGACGGCACGGTAGATGGTACAGGTGTAAAGATCGGGGACGCTTCGGCTGATCATCGAAACACGAGTGGATATATTTTGAAAGGTCCCGAGTTTCTCACTGTGTTCTCAGGTGATACAGGCAAGGCTCTTAGTACGATTGACTATGTGCCACCACGCGGAACGGTATCGAGCTGGGGAGATAATTATGGTAACCGTGTAGATCGTTTTCTCGCCGGGGTTGCTTATCTGGATGGCGTGAGACCCAGCATAGTGATGGCACGTGGGTATTACACTCGCACCGTTCTGGTCGCATATGATTGGCGGAATGGTAACCTGAGCCGACGCTGGACCTTTGACAGCAACAGCTCCACCAATGCCGGAACGGCTGGACAGGGGAACCACAGCTTGAGTGTAGCGGATGTGGATGGAGATGATAAGGATGAGATTGTGTATGGCTCGCTGGTTGTAGACGATAACGGAGCGAAGCTGGTTAACACCGGGATGGGACATGGTGATGCACTTCATGTTGGCGATCTAGACCCCGACCGTTCGGGCTATGAAGTGTTCAAGGTGAACGAGGACAAAAATGCCACCTACGGAGCTGCCATGTACGATCCGCGTAATGGAAATATTTTATGGGGCGTAAATACAGGCAAGGATACCGGAAGAGGCATGTCAGCAGACATTGACCCGCGGACCAAAGGGAACGAGCAGTGGGCACCGGGTATTGGGTTGCGTTCAGCCAAGGGACAGCTCATCACCAACACGCTACCGTCTTCCATTAATTTTGGCATCTGGTGGGATGGGGATCTCCTCCGTGAACTGCTGGATCATACCTCATCAAGCGCTGGAAAGATAGACAAGTGGAACTACACGAACTCGACTACTTCCAACTTGCTTACGGCAACAGGAACGAGTTCCAATAACGGAACCAAAGGAACGCCGTCCTTGCAGGCCGATCTGTTCGGTGACTGGCGTGAGGAAGTCATTTGGCGCAAAAGTGATAATTCGGCGCTGCGTATCTACACAACACCATACGAGTCAGAACATCGATTTTACACGCTTATGCATGATCCAGTGTATCGCTTGAGTGTTGCCTGGCAAAACGTAGCTTATAATCAGCCGCCGCACACCGGGTTTTATCTGGGAGAAGGGATGTCCAAGCCCCAGCAGCCGAATATATATACTCCTTGATATGTCGTTAGACAGTGGTTTGAAAACAAATAGAATGAACAAAAACAGAGAGGGCTCCAAGCGAATTGGAGCTCTTTTTGTCATGAGAGCCCAAGAGATAACGTATGCTTTCCATAAAAATGGGAACATTAGTTCTTATCGGTGGAATATATGTATGAAAAAGGAGGCGGAATCTGTGAGTTCTTTAACGACTGAAGGTATGATCGAGCTCGTAACTAATGTCGGATTCCCTGCTGCATTAAGTCTGATTCTGTTAAAATACATCCTCGTCACTTTGAGCCGCAGATTAGAGGAGCTGGACCGATCTGTTAAGCAACTGTCGCTATCTTTGGAAGAGATGGAGGCAAAGCAAGTGAAACAGTCAGAGCAACCGTCCCCGGCAAATACGGACAAACTTCGTGCAGAATGAACAAAAAAAGGCAAATAGAAACAATTTAGCAACCCAATCGAGAAGCGAAATTCTTATAATAGAAACGTGTGCAGTTTATGCAGACATATGATTATGGAGGTGTATATAAGTATGAAATTAAATACGAAGCTATCCGCACTATGCATTGCGGCCACACTTATGAGCGTGGCACAGGCCGCCGCTGCCGCGCCCGCTGTGACCGCTCCAGCGGAAGCGACGCAACCGAGCGTTGCCAGTCCGGCCGCATCCGCCCCGGGTCAGGTGCCAGCACCAGCAGCGTCTGCACCGGCTACGACTCCAGCCCCGGCGCAAGCGCCGTCGGCTCCAGCAAGCTCGCCCCCGGCTGCAGCCGCAGGTTCTGCCAAAGCCGCTACACCAGTAGCTCCGTCTGCACCAGCACAGCGTCCATCTACATCGGTAGCACCCGCGGCTGCTCCGATCGTACCTTCGACTGTGAAGCCGTCTAAGCCGCAACAGCCGTCCACTTCAGCGCCAGCAGCAGCGGCTACCAACGTGAAACCGACGCAACTGGACAAGCTGAACCACGAGAGTGCGGTTCCGCTTGTGTTGGAGGCGCAGTCTCGTTATCAATATGCAATCAGTGGTGGCAGCCCGGTGGGTAAGTCGTTCCAGTTGAACGGTAAAAGCTACCGCTATCTGTCCGAGGACATCGGTACAAAGACCAAATTGATCAGCTATCTGACGCAGGCCTACACAAAGCAGGCGAGTGAGCAATTTGTCGGTAAATTTTTCGTCGAAGTTAATGGCAGATTAGCTCAGTTGAACGCAGATGGTGGCAATTTGTTAGAGTTCAACCGGGCTACGGCGAAAATGGTAACCATGACTCCGGTGAAGCGCAGCTACCTGCTGACCGTGCCTTATCCGGCAGAAACCAAGCAGGCGAATGAGAAAATCACCGTGAATTTTGAAAAGGTCGGCAGCTACTGGAAAATCAGCTCTGCGCCGCATGTCATTTTCTAAATTAAGATTTTGCAACAGGCTTCATATGGGGTAAAGTGATGTTAAGGCTTGTTTCGTAAGCCCCAATTCAATGCAGGGGAGTGCTGTGCAATGATGACACCCATCAAGGTAAAAGACGTTAAGGATATTGAAAAAATCAATCAAATCGTATCCAATTTTACGTATGACATCTGGATTCATGGCAAAAGCGGCATGGCAGATGCCAAATCCATTTTAGGCATGTATGTGCTGAAGCTGGATGAGCCGCTAACTCTGGTTGTACCTGACAATGTTAATCCCAAGAAGTTGTTCAAGGAGTTGGAGGAGTTTATCCATTTTCCTGCTCAAGAAGGATAAAAGGCAAGCAGGCACTTGTAAACACTGGATGATCTATTACTAAAATAACGCAAAGAAGCCGTGGAACCTAAGTCCCACGGCTTCTTTTTTTAGTGTTCTTCCTCGTCTAAAAACGGGAGATTCACCGAATAGTACATAACCCCCATAAGCAGCACGCCGCCAACCAGATTTCCGAGCGTGACCGGAACGAGATTATGGATCACACCAGCGACAGAAACCGTACCCGGATGATCCAGCACGAGCGCAATGGCGAAAGTACACATATTAGCCACACTATGTTCATATCCCGAAATGAAAAAGCAGAACACAAACAGCATCATGGCAAACATCTTTGCACCATTTTCCTTCATAAACATGGGAACAAAAAAGGCAAGACAGACCAGCCAATTACACAAAATAGCTCGGAAGAATAGCTGCATTGCAGGCGCTTCCATTTTATGCTCAACCACGCTCAGTAGAAAGCTGTTCACGCTGGAGGAGTCAAACAGCCCGGTCAAGTAAATAAGGAGTGCAAATACCCCCGCACCCAGCAAATTACCGCCATAGCTGGCAGCCCATAATCGAAGCACCTGTCCCCAGCGTAGCTTTTTACGGAGCGCAGCATAAGTGTAATAGAAGGTGTTACCTGTAAACAAATCCCCGCCGCCGTAAGCGATCAGAATGATAGCCGCTCCGAATGTGAGCGCCGCCATGGGATAAGTGAATGGAGAATGCTCCATGTAAAAAAAGTTGCCCGTCTTGAAGGCTACAATAACGCCGAACCCGATGAACATACTCGCCAGCATGGAACGTGCCAAATACCGGAGTAGGCTCTGCTTGTAAATTTTGTACTTCTTCATGGCTAGCTGTTCGACATTGCGTAAGCCTTCCGTCTCCATATTTAAGGACAACCTCCTATTTTCTCATATGTAAGTCTTTAAACAGACTTTATTTTTCCCGAAACATGTCCAGTCTATCAGCAATTCTGTTAGCTTAACAAACCAAGCTTTTGCAGTCCGTACAAAATACCGTCTTCATCTGCGCGTTTTGTGACCATTTTAGCTGCGGCTTTGGCTTCATCACAGCCGTTGCCCATCGCGACGCTGTTATGTATAGCTGTCAGCATCTCCACATCATTTAAGCCATCGCCAAAGGCGTATTGATTTTCAGCGGCAATGCCCAGTCTGGACGTAATTTCGCGAATACCCTTCGCTTTGGAGCCAGCATGAGGAACAACGTCCACAGAACTCGGATGCCAGCGCACAAAGTCAAACGCCTTGAATACCGTTTCATAGAAAGGCTCTTCTTCTGCTGTACACATCAACAGCGTCTGATAAATATCTCTTCCTTGGAAATAGAGCGGATCGTATCCAACTGAAATCTTGGCCTTAAGCGTTTGGACCGATTTCTCTACAAGCTCATCGTTAGGAATATTGGCCTTCATGTCCATATGATCCATATATACAAGGGCATGATTATGTGTGAGGGCCAGATCGGTCATCGTTTGCAAGGCTTCTCTGTTCAACGGATTGGTAGCGACCACTTCCCCGCGGAGCACGACATATTGCCCATTAAAGCTGACGTAGGAGTCAATTTCCAACTGCTCGCGGATATCTTTGAACATAAAAGGCGCACGTCCTGTTGCAATGGCCACCTCATGTCCCAGCTCTTTCAAAGCAAAGACGGCCTTTTCTGCCGTTAACGGCATTTTCTTGTCATCGTCCAGCAATGTACCGTCGATATCGAAAAAGATAATTTTTTTGTCTGACATGTCCCTACACCTGACTTTCAATAATGTATTTGTCGAAATGAACTCATATGGATTCATTATATCAAAGGAACTGCTTCTGAATACACAAATACGTATAAATCCTCATGAATGTCCGACCTCTATAGCTTACAATATGAAATAAGGCTTACTGTAAAATATAATTTCTATCTCCTATTTCATAGATGGGATGTGATCACCATGACAAAAATCCAAGTCACACCGGAGCAGCTGGACAGCGTGGCCTCCCAATTTGCCAATGCCCACGGCACACTGTATAACCAGTTAAATGGCCTGGATAGCACAATGAACTACCTTCACAACCAGTGGGATGGTATGGAGAGGAATCGTTTTTATAATGACTATCGAACGGCTAAATATACACTATCTTCTGTATTAAATAAGGTTCAATCCATTGAAATTGAGCTGAAAAGCATCGCTTCGAAATTTAGAAATGCGGATGGTGAAAGCACACGTGGCTTCTGGACAGCCCTAGCTGCGGCAATGAGCGCTAGCGCAGCGCTGGCAGGCAGTGGAGAGGCTGGAGATCATGGTGGTGAAATTGCCAAGCAGCCCAAAAACATAGACGAATGGGAGCAGGCAGACGCGGTTAAATATCATCAATATGAGGAACTACTGAAAAACGCCGAGGCCATCGGCGACAAGCAGGTTATGCAGAAAATTCACGACCAGATGAATGTCCTGCAGCTGCAATATGAGGACTCCGTTACCCGTACAGATTACAATACAGGAGAGACCTCCAAGATCACATCCGATTCCCTTGTCGCCGTCACTGAACTGACAGGTAAAGACGGAAGCAAAACGGATATATCTATAGATAAAAAAGGGAATGTTGTGAGTTATGAGCAAAATACGGATAAATACGATTACTGGGTCCAAAAGCATACCCAATCAGCCGGAGAGCATGCTCTAGGTAAAACGGCCCAGACCGTCACCGGATATGGAATAGGTCTTATTTTGTCGCGCGGGGCTGGTGTTAGTGGGGGAGGTTCGGGCATCGGTACTGGCGCAGCCTCCGGCTGGGGGGAACACGTCGTCGGCATTGGTGGCGGCATGCTCAGTGACAAAGTACTTTTCTCTGTACCCGATGAGGGCGAAACCCGTACCATGATCTACCGAACGAATAAAGAAACTGGACATATTGAGAACATGATCATCGTCACCAAAGGTGAGAATGAAATGGAGTATCGCTATTGGGAGGATTATAACTAGATCTTGAGCAGTGAACGATAATAACGTGTTTAGGAGTACCCATAAAATCTACAGTCTTTTTTTCTGGAATAGGTGAGCGGCAGGTGGAAACTGTAAACTCACTAGCTGGAGAGGTCTGTGGGTTTTTTGTTTACCATTTTTTTCTGAATTCCGATATATTAAATAGATAGAATACATATCCAAGGTAATTTAATTGAATATTCGAAAAAGATTAAAGTACTAGTTTTAGAGGGAGAAATAGTAAATGAAAAAAACATCCATTAGTAGTCGTGTTGTTTTGAGAGGGTAGGGAGAGGAGTTACGATATGCAACAATCAGAGACATTACTGTACACGTACAGGCTAACATTGAAAGATATCATGTTATTTAATTTTTGTTTGAAGTATCAGAAGTCTACTGGGCTTAAGTTGATGGCATCAATCCAGTTTCTGTTGGTCATTATGGCTACATACAAGCTTATAGTAGATAATGAAGTAGATCCTAATACGATAGCGATGTTCTTCTTTCCATTCTTAGTTTTTGTAATTATTCCTTTCTTTACTATTAAAGAAGTGAAAGCTAACTACCTAAATCACCCACAATGGCCTATTGAAAAAGATTATGAGTTTTCAAAGGAGGGTCTTCATTTTACGTACTCTGCGGGTTACAACTGGGATGAAGTAAAGGGGGTCATTAATACGCTGACTGCCTTTTATATATTACTGCCTAATCATAAATTTATATTGGTCCCCAAGCGGATTTTTTCTAGTAGACTGGAGCGCCGACAATTCAAAGAACTGTTGATAACCCAGATCGGATCAGAGAGATGGGATTATAAATTTATAGACAAAATGAGCAAATTAAATAGAAAATAACTATATTTATGGTAAATAAAATTAAAGGCTAATACATTTGTTAAAAGGAGGAACTCATATGTATCTTCTATTTTGTAGCGATCCTCTAAATTCTAAAAGTGTAGATATGGATTACCGTGAAGAGTGCGAGGTTGCACAGAGTCTTGGTTTTGATATAGGGTTGGTCAATTTCGATAATCTGATCGAGGATGAACAGGAAGGATCAGGGTCTAACCCATATATTGTTTCTAAGAATATGCGGGAGTATGTTGCTAATCAGGGAAGCGAGTACGTGAACGCGCTATACCGTGGATGGATGTTAAGGCCCAAAGTATATGGTGCTTGGACTGCAGCCTTGGAGGCAAAGCGAATCAGGATGCTGACAAGTGCTAAGAGTTATAGGAACTGTCACTATTTTCCCGATTCATACTCGTTAATTCAAAATTTTACGCCTCGGAGTGTATGGCTGGAGCGGGACCAATTGGATGCGGAGCATATTCGAGAGGCGGTCATGCCTTTTGGAACGACAGCAATAATGGTCAAGGACTTCGTTAAATCACGGAAACATGATTGGCTGGACGCCTGTTATATCCCGGATGCGTCAGATCAGGTGCATGTGGAACGGGTGATTCGTCGTTTTGTTGAACTTCAGGGGACAGAATTGAATGGAGGAGTTGTGTTAAGGGAGTTCGTACCTTTAGAATTTCTTACCCTTCACCCCAAAAGTGGCATGCCCTTGTCTAAAGAATATCGTCTATTCTTCATGTTCGGAGAGCCTGTTTTTACAGTTAATTACTGGGATGAGGCTGCATATGAGACCGTTCCTACAGATCTGGATGAATTTATTCAGATTGCACGTCAAATCCAAAGTCCATTTTTCACAATGGATATTGCTCGTACACAAGCAGGACAATGGATTATTATAGAATTGGGAGATGGGCAAGTTTCGGGACTGCCTGAGCACACGGATCTTGAAGCGTTCTATACAAATTTAAAAAAAGTGGTGGTGAACCGTGGATTATGGTAAAAGGCACAGTGCTTCTGTTGAATTGGAAGGCTGTGCCTTTCTATGAACTCTACCATTTCACAGACTTGCAATTGGGGTACCAAATGATGGATGATAGAAGAGGGCCTTTTATGTAGAAAATAGGGCTAAAGATAGAGAGGATACTAATAATAAATAGATCGGATTTACCGTATTTTTGTATATTATTGTAGAAAAAGATCGTAATTCAGGTTATAGTAAAGGAAGAAATTAACTAGGATACCTTTACCCAAATACGTAATTGTGGAGGGAAACATGAGTACATTTAAAAATTGGTTGAATACAACTAAAAAAGGACTTGGAGACCAAGTTAAGAAGTTTAAGAATAAAGATTTTATGGAAGCTGTTGTTGCAGGCTGTGCATTAGTAGCATTTGCTGACGGTACGATTAGTCCGGAAGAGAAAACAAAAATGGCCGGATACATAAATATCAGTGAAGAATTGAAAGTGTTTGATATGGGTGAGGTCATCAACCGTTTCAATCACT
>RCUE01000146.1_pt1 | contig 26155 bp, 22 predicted proteins | sample 2166111 | NCBI WGS metagenome assembly RCUE01 (sample SAMN09930795, study PRJNA488358) | compost metagenome | feature: garden; material: soil; isolation source: compost soil in phenylacetonitrile-enriched culture | place: Germany: Experimental Botanical Garden Goettingen | collected 2016-01-27 | reverse complement strand
AACTGGAGAAAAAGCAAATTCATGAATACGCCCAGATTGTCGGCATAGCTGATGTATACGACGCTCTAACATCACACCGCTCCTATCGTCAGCATTATACGCCGAATGAAGCGACGGAATATTTGTTTGCCTCGGGGAATACATTATTTGCCCTGGACCTTGTTCGTCTTTTCGTTAAGTATGTTGCCGTATATCCGGTTGCATCTACTGTTGTGTTGAATACCGGACAAGTCGGGGTCGTTTCCTATGTTGATCCGGAAGCCGTTCACAGGCCGACAGTGCGCATCGTTCAGGAACGTGACGGCACCGTTCTAAGCTCTCCATATGAGATGGATTTACGAAACCATAACAACATTATCATTACAAGAACGCTCTAATAATTATAATTTAACTATTGACTCTTTTCCGGCATTGTTTAATAATAAGAAAAATAAAAACTACATTCTTTCTTATCAAGAGTAGGCTGAGGGACTGGCCCGATGACGCCCGGCAACCGGTATGTATTCATATACGGTGCCAATTCCAGCAGGATTTTTATCCTGAAAGATAAGGGTGCCCGTGCTTTGACCGAACTCAGAGACCTCCTTCTTTCAGGAGGTCTTTTTTATTATTGGAAATTAGTGAAGTTGGAAGGGGACGATTGCGATGAATGAAACAGCGATAAAAGAGCTACCGATAGAAACTCAGTTGAAGAATAAGATTCTGATTATTGACGGAGCGATGGGAACGATGTTGCAGCAGGAAAACCTCGGTCCGATTGATTTCGGAGGAGAACAATATGAAGGTTGCAACGAAATACTGAACTTGACGCGACCCGACGTAATTCGCAGCATTCATGAGACATATCTGGAGGCAGGAGCCGATATTATTGAAACGAACACGTTCGGTGCGACATCAATTGTGTTGGCTGAATATGATATACCAGAGCGGGCAAGGGAGATTAATCTCACTGCCGCAAAGCTGGCATGCGAAGCGGTTGAAAAATATTCGACCCCGGAATGGCCTCGCTACGCAGCAGGTGCTATTGGGCCGACCACTAAAACGTTGTCCGTAACTGGCGGTGTCACATTTGAGGAATTGGTAGAGTCGTATTATGAACAGGCGTTGGCATTAATTGAAGGTGGCGTTGATGTTCTGTTGCTTGAGACAGTACAGGATACCTTGAATGTCAAGGCGGGCGGCATCGGTATCCAACGTGCTTTTGAAAAGCTTGGCTATAAAGTTCCAGTTATGATTTCCGGTACGATTGAACCGATGGGAACAACACTTGCAGGTCAGAATATTGAAGCCTTCTATATATCGCTTGAACATTTGCAACCAATTTCTATGGGCCTAAACTGTGCAACGGGTCCGGAATTCATGCGTGATCACATTCGTACGCTATCCAATATGGCTGGTTGTGCGGTTAGCTGCTATCCGAATGCGGGTCTGCCGGATGAGGACGGACATTATCATGAATCGCCCCAGGCGCTGGCAACGAAGCTGGCCGGCTTCGCCGAGCAAGGATGGCTTAACGTAGCGGGCGGCTGCTGTGGAACAACGCCTGAGCATATTAGAGCCATTGCAGAGAAGCTGAAGGAATATAAGCCGCGTCAGCCACAGGGGTTGCATACACATGCCGTCTCCGGCATTGAACCTGTGTATCTTGAGCAGGATAACAGACCGCTTATGGTAGGCGAGCGTACGAACGTTATCGGTTCCAAAAAGTTCCGTGACCTTATCAAATCAGGAAAATATGAAGAAGCGTCAGAGATTGCACGTGCCCAGGTAAAACGAGGGGCTCACATTATCGATGTTTGTCTTGCCGATCCTGACCGTGATGAAGTAGAGGATATGGAGGCATTCTTGCAATTTGTCGTGCGCAAGGTGAAAGTGCCGCTTATGATTGATTCTACCGATCCGAAGGTCATTGCATTAGCTTTGAAATATTCACAGGGAAAAGCGATTATTAACTCTATTAACCTTGAAGATGGCGAAGAGCGCTTCGAGGAAGTGGCTCCATTGCTTCGAAAGTTCGGCGGTGCAGTAGTCGTTGGTACGATTGATGAGCAAGGAATGGCCGTTACGAGGGAGCGGAAACTTGAAGTTGCCGAGCGTTCATATGAGCTACTTGTAGGCAAGTACGGTCTTTCTCCGCGAGATTTAATTTTTGATCCGCTAGTGTTTCCGGTGGGCACAGGAGATGAAGCGTACATCGGATCGGCAAAAGAGACAGTGGAGGGCATTCGATTAATCAAAGAAAAGCTTCCTGAGTGTCAGACGATTCTCGGGGTGAGTAACGTGTCCTTCGGTCTGCCAGCAACCGGTCGGGAAGTGCTGAACGCAGTATATTTATATCACTGTACGAAAGCTGGACTTGACTATGCAATTGTCAATACAGAAAAGCTGCAGCGATTTGCTTCTATCCCGGAAGAGGAGCGCAAGATGGCGGAAGCGTTGCTGTTCGATACGACTGACGAAACACTGGCGGAATTTACGGCATTCTATCGTGAGAAAAAGGTAGAGAATGTTGAAGAAGTCTCCAACCTGACTTTAGAAGAGCGGCTGGCTCATTATGTAGTTGAAGGAACGAAGGAAGGGCTTATCCCAGACTTGGAAGAGGCGCTTACGAAATATGCTCCGCTCGATATTATCAATGGACCACTAATGACAGGGATGGATGAAGTCGGAAGACTGTTTAATGATAACCAACTTATCGTTGCAGAGGTGCTGCAGAGCGCGGAAGTAATGAAAGCTGCAGTTGCTCATTTAGAGCCACGTATGGAGAAGTCGGAGACAGCCGCCAAAGGTACAGTCATGCTGGCTACGGTGAAAGGGGATGTGCATGATATCGGTAAAAACCTTGTGGAAATCATCCTTGGCAACAATGGCTACAAAATCGTCAATTTGGGCATTAAGGTTCCGCCAGAGCAGTTGATCGATGCTTGCCGCAAGGAAATGCCCGATATTATTGGATTGTCCGGTCTGCTCGTCAAATCTGCACAGCAGATGGTAACGACAGCCCAAGATTTGAAAGCTGTCGGTATCGATGTACCAATACTGGTCGGTGGCGCGGCGTTAACTCGTAAGTTTACTGATAATCGTATCGCACCGGAATATGATGGTCTTGTGCTTTATTCCAAAGACGCAATGAACGGACTGGATATGGCTAACAAACTGATGAATCCGAAGTTAAGAGACGAACTGGAGAAAACGATTGCTCAAGCAAAAGAAGAGCGGCAGGTTGCCGTAACTGAAGAAGTAGTGGAAGCATCGACGGAGTCGGCTGTACCGGAACGCTCCTCTGTAAGTGTAGATGTACCGGTATTTACGCCACCAGATTTCGAACGGCATATTCTGCGCGATTATCCGCTTGCGCACCTGCAGCCGTATGTGAACCTGCGCATGCTGCTGGGCAAACATTTAGGGATACGCGGTAATGTAGATGCGCTGCTCACTGCAGGTGACCCCAAGACGGTTGAATTGAAAGAAATCATCGATGAATTATTAACAGAAGCGAAGGAGAACGGACTGCTAAAAGCGAACGGGATGTACCGCTTTTTCCCGGCACAGTCCAAAGGAAATGAGATTTATATTTATGATCCGGCGGATCAGAGTAAGATTCTTAAAACATTCTTATTCCCGCGCCAGAAAAAAGAACCATACCTTTGTCTTGCTGATTTCGTGAAACCAGTAGAGAGTGGTGTGATGGATTATGTAGCATTCTTGGTCGTGACCGCAGGCCAGGGTGTACGTGAAAAAGCGGAGGAGTGGAAAGAGCGGGGAGATTACCTCCGTTCACATGTGTTACAGGCGCTGGCGCTTGAACTGGCCGAAGCGTTCGCAGAGCGCACGCATCATATGCTGCGGGATATGTGGGGCTTCCCGGACTCGGCAGAGATGACGATGCTGGAACGCTTTGGAGCTCGTTATCAAGGGATTCGCGTATCGTTTGGTTACCCGGCTTGTCCGGATTTGGAAGATCAGAAGCTGTTGTTTGATTTATTAGGGCCAGAAGACATCGGCATACATTTGACCGAAGGTTGTATGATGGAACCAGAAGCCTCCGTTTCGGCTATGGTGTTCTCTCATCCGGAAGCCCGCTACTTCAACGTCGGGGAATAAACGAAGAAAGGAGAGAATGTCCATGCCACAAGAAAACATAAAGACGTATCTGAAAGATAATTTGCTGATTGGCGATGGCGCAATGGCGACATGGCTCTATAGGTTGGGTGTTCCGATTGGTGTCTGTTATGAAGAGCTGAATTTATCGAATCCCGAGATCATCGGAACGGTTCATCGCTCGTATTATGAAGCTGGAGCGCGATTTATACAGACTAACACATATGGGGCGCATCGGGATGCGCTAGCTAGACACGGTTTGCAAGATCAGGTCCAACGTATTAACCGTTCAGCGGTACAGGTAGCCCGGCGGGCAGTCGGAGACGATGCGTATGTAGTCGGCGGCATCGGTTCAATTAATGCAGGACGTGTACGGAATATGGAACAGATAGGCACATATGGTGACCAGTATGAGGAGCAGGCTTCAGCTCTACTGTCGGAAAATGTGGATGCGATTCTCCTTGAGACGTTCCTTGATGTGGATGAATTATTGTTAGCACTTGATGTTATTCGTCCGCTAACCGATCTGCCGATTATCGCCCAGCTTGCGACGATTGAAGTCGGACGAACACGTGATGGTCATACGTTGACCCGTGCGTTCGCAGAGCTAGTGAAAGCCGGGGCTGATATAGTCGGTTTGAACTGTCGAATGGGCCCAGCGGAGGTTCTACGCTCGATTGAGGGGGCGGTTGTGCCGGAAGACACTCCATTGTCGGTCTTTCCAAATGCCGGCCGGCTTGCAATGTCGGATGGCGAATACTCATATGCTTCGGTTCCGCAATATTTTGGGGATAGTGCGCTGCGTTTCCGCGCTCAAGGCGCGCGTCTTATCGGTGGCTGCTGTGGAACAACACCTGAACATATCCGCATGATGGCACAGGTGCTTGCAGAGCGTGAGCCGCTTCCGCGGGTGAACCCCGAAGTGCAAATCGAAGAAGCACAGACCCCGATTCGCGTTGTTCCTCCGGTTCGGCCGAAGGGGATTGTAGACACAGTAACACAGCGTCATACTGTGATCGTTGAGCTGGATCCGCCACGTGATCTGGATACGGAGAAGTTCCTTCAGGGAACGGCGGAGTTACGCGATGCAGGCGCTGATGCGATTACGTTGGCAGATAATTCCCTGGCGACGACACGTATGAGCAATCTGGCGCTCGGTTCGATTATGAAAACAAAACTCAGTGCTGAACCTCTGCTGCATATCGCCTGCCGCGATCGTAACTTAATCGGGCAGCAGTCGCACCTGATGGGACTACATGCGCTCGGTATTAACCAAGTGCTAGTTATTACAGGTGACCCGGCGAGGTTCGGAGATTTGCCAGGTGCAAGCTCCGTGTTTGATGTCTCTTCTTTTGATTTAATCCGCATGATTAAACAATTGAATGAAGGCTACTCATTCTCTGGAAAGCCGCTTCAGCAGCGGGCGAATTTCGTGGTGGGCGCGGCATTCAACCCGCATGTGCGCCAGTTTGATGCAGCGCTGCGTCGTCTGGAAAAGAAGGTAGAGGCCGGTGCTGACTATATTATGACACAGCCGGTATATGATCAGGAGACGATTGAGCTAATTTACCAAGGAACGAAGCATCTCAATATTCCGATTTTTATCGGAATTATGCCGCTGACCAGTTCGCGTAATGCAGAATTCCTTCATAACGAGGTGCCAGGCATTAAGCTCTCGGATGAAGCGCGAGAGCGAATGAGCCGGTATGAACCAGGAGAAGAAGCCCGCCGTGAAGGAATATCAATTGCCCGCGAGCTGGTTGATATGGCGATGGATCGTTTTAAAGGCATTTATTTAATTACACCGTTCTTCTATTATCAGATGACAGCAGAGTTAACCAGATATATACATGAGCAGTCTAACCTTGGATTATCGGCACAAAAATAAAGAAAAGCGGAGAGCGGCCTTGGGCTATGTCTCCGTTTTTCTGTTATCGTTTATTTTCATTTTGTTTGTGCAAGCTCTTTTAAGTATTCGCAAATAGTCAGGAGACCCTTGTCGAAGTTTTCAAGATGGAAGTGTTCATTCGGTGCGTGAAAATTTTCGCCTGGCAGACCGAAGCCCATCAATATGACGGGCACATTCAGCAGACGGCCAAAGCCTTCCACGATAGGGATAGACCCGCCCATTCTTGTTAGCACAGGTGTTGCTTCGTATGCTTTCTCGTACGCACGCATGGCTGCCTGAATGAAAGGATGGTTATACGGAATCTGGAACGGGCGGCCGGTATCCATACGGGTAATATTGACTTGGACGCCCGGCGGCGTATGTTCTTGTATGTGCTTCTCAATTATATCTTGAATTTCTTGCGGGTCCTGATCGGCAACTAGGCGGCAGGATAGCTTGGCGTGTGCCTCGGATGGCAATACCGTTTTGATGCCCTCTCCTTGGAATCCGCCGTACATTCCGTTAATCTCCAGTGTAGGTCGGGACCAGGTGCGTTCTAAGAAGCTATAGCCTGCTTCGCCGTACAGTTCGCCTACATTTAACTCTTTCTTAAGCGCTTCTTCATCGTAGTGCAAATCCTGGAATGCCTGCCTCTCCTCATTCGTGAGCGGCTGCACTTTGTCATAGAATCCTTCGATTGCTACTCTCCCTGTTTCGTCATGCATGGAGGCGAGAATGGCTGCAAGGGCGTGCAACGGATTGGCGACCCCGCCACCGTAAATGCCGGAGTGTAAATCTCCGGTTGCCGCCTTTACATCAATCTGCATCGCGCATAATCCTCGCAGACCATAGCAAATGGCTGGTTTACCCTTCTCCAACATCGGTGTATCAGAGATAACAAGTACATCTGCTGCCAGCAAATCTTTATGTTGTTCCACGAATGGCTCCAGTGTTGGGCTGCCGACTTCCTCTTCTCCTTCAATGCAGAACTTTATATTGACCGGTAGCTTGCCTTCCGTTTTCAGTAACGCTTCCACGGCTTTAATATGCATGAAAACTTGACCTTTATCATCGGTCGCACCACGCGCGTATATTTTTTCGTCACGAATATCAGGTTCAAACGGCGGTGTCTGCCATAACTCAAGCGGATCGACCGGCTGTACATCATAATGCCCGTACACCAGTGCCGTAATATCGCTGTCCGCATGTAACCAGTCAGCGTATACAATCGGATTGCCCTCGGTCGGCATCATTTTTACATTTTCTAATCCAGCTGCCTGTAGGGCATCCACAAGCCATTCCGCAGCGCGTTTAATATCCGGCTTATTGGCGGAAAGTGCGCTGATGCTTGGAATGCTCAATAATTCCTTCATTTCTTTAAGGTGGGTATCCCGGTGGTTTTTAAAGTAGGTACGATAGGCGTTATTCATGCCTGCTCATCCTTCCCTTCATCTTCGTTTTTTGCGATCTGTTATGTATTTAGCTTAGTACATGCCTGCTGATTTTTCAAAGCATGCAAAAGAAAGCGAAGTGGAATCCTAATAGAAAAAGGGGGGTGTCACTATGGACGTACGTCTCGGATACGTTGCCATGAGCGTGCATGTAACGAACGCTTCGCCTTCTAAGACAATGACCGCCAAACAATTTACAGGCATTATGGACCGGGAAGCAGGACTTCGGAAACTGGAGCGGATCGCTCAGGAAAATCTGAGAAATTGTTTGCGTCTGCTTTATCACAATAGGGCGTATGACATTACATTCTTCCGTCTTTCATCCAAGTTGATTCCACTTGTCGGCCATGAGCTCACGGAGGGCTGGGAGTATCGTAGTCATCTCGAAGCCGAGTTTCGTACGCTTGGTGATGTGGCCGCTAAAGATGGAGTGCGCCTCGACTTTCATCCAGATCACTTTGTCGTGCTTAATACGCCACGTAAGAATGTGCTTCAGGTATCACTCGATACACTTAAGCATCATATATGGATGCTTAAGGCGCTAGGCATCCAGCCAAATCATCGCTGTGTTCTGCATGTAGGGGGAGCGTATAAAGATAAAGGAAAAGCCATTCGGCAATTCATTAAAAACTGGGAGCTTGTACCGGAAGAAATAAAGGGAAGTCTGTTGCTGGAAAATGATGATAAAGTGTTCACTGCAAAAGAGACACTGGAATTATGTGAAGCGTTGGGGGTACCGATGGTGCTCGACATTCATCATCATCGTTGCAACTATGAAGAGAACGAAGAAGAGATCGAAGCGCTTTTGCCTCGTATTATTGACACATGGAAAGACTCTCCGCTTCCGGTTAAGATGCATATTTCCAGTCCGCGCAGCGAGAAGGATAGACGAAGCCATGCTGATTATGTTACACCTGAAGATATGTTTCCTTTTCTACGTCAGGTCGCCAATTATACTGATCAGCTTGACATGATGGTGGAAGCGAAGAAGAAAGATGATGCGCTTTTTCACCTGATGGAATGGGTAAATAAGCAGGGGGAGAAAGAACAAATTCGTTCGCTAAACGGAGCAAGTTTTAGGATCCATTAAAAAAATGTGTTTTCTTTTTTACTAAAATCCAAAAGCACCATATAATAAAGGTAAGAATAGGACAAAATGAGACGGTTTTCTGACCGTACCTCTACGTTTTCCAGAATTGACAGGAAGATTCGCTGCGAGGTGATAGGCAATGATTATCGGTAAGGTCATTATCGTGGAAGGGAAAACTGATAAGAAACGTCTGGAGAAAGTTATCGCGGAGCCTGTGGAAATTATCTGCACACACGGAACACTAAGCACAAGAAAGCTGGAGGACATCCATTACCGTACCGGTGATTCTGATGTGTATATCTTTGTTGATGAAGATGCGTCTGGCAAAAAGCTGCGTTCCCAACTGAAGCATGAATTTCCGAATGCATATCATCTATATACACGAAGGAGCTATACGGAGATTGCCCGTACGCCATATGAATATTTAATGAAAATTCTGCGTGACGCCCATATTGAAGTAAATAAGGCCGTCATTTTGTAAGCAGTAAAGGAGTAGTGGAAACATCAATGATAGAACAGATTCAGAGTCGGATAAGTCAGCGAACCTTTAATTTGTTTGGGTTCGCCCCGCTCATGCGCGCGGCGGTTATGATTCCGCTGGTAGAGAAAGAAGGCAAGTTACACGTACTATTCGAAATAAGAGCCCAAACTTTGAAGCGGCAGCCCGGGGAGATATGCTTCCCGGGTGGAAAAATCGACGAGACCGATGAAAACGAGCAAGCAGCGGCCGTTCGCGAAACATGCGAGGAATTGGGGCTGAAGGAAGAAAATATTCAGGTTATCGAAAGTCTGGGGATTTTGATACCTCCCTATTCATCTTCCATTTATTCCTTTGTGGGTAAAATACATGACCATGAAAAAATTACCCCAAACCAGGACGAGGTGGACGAGGTATTTTATGTGCCGCTTGATTTCTTTCTGGAAAAAGAACCGGATATTCATTACATTCATCTTGCAGTAAAACCCGAAGAAAATTTCCCATTCGAGCTCATTCCGCAGGGAAAGGATTACAAATGGCGCAGTGCAAGACTCCCGGAATTTTTCTATCAATATGACGGAAAGATTATATGGGGGTTAACAGCGCGCATTCTCTATGAGTTTATTTCGCTAGTAAAATAATAGTGAACAAAAATAGAAGAAAGTGTGTCAAATATATGAAATTTGGGTATGGATAAAGACAACTCAATGCCTGTACTTTTTTCACTTCTATCAAGCATTCTCAGCGCTTCCATACATAATTTTACCGAGCGTCGCATATGTTCAAAACACTATACAAACGAGATGAAAATTGATAACATTTATATGGTATTTACCATGTAGATGTTATTTCTTATATCTAAAATTTTTTTCGTTTGTTCTGCTGACCTCTAGAACAAATGATAGAAGAAAGGAGTGTATTGTGTGGATTTTAGTTGGTTGTTTCCCCCGGCCATTAATGATATGGCGAAGCAGGTCGATTCCTTGTTCTGGTTTATCGCATCTATTGCCGTCTTCATCTTTGTCCTGGTTGAAATGCTTTTATTTATCTTCCTTGTTCGTTACAGAAGAAAAAGACCGGACAAACAAGGAATTGCGTTGCACGGGAACACAAAAATGGAAATCATTTGGACGCTCATACCAGCGCTCATTTTGGTTGCCATTGGAGTGTTTGGCTCGCAAATGACATACGCAATTCAGACCCCTCCGAAAGACGTGTACACGATTAATGTTACCGGTTACAAGTGGCGTTGGGATTTTGATTATCCGGAAGGCTTCAAGACTACGAATAAGCTAGTTATTCCGGAGGACAAAAGCGTCCTATTCAAGATTACGTCCGGTGATATTGTTCACAGTTTCTGGATACCTTCGATGCGGCTTAAGCAGGACGCGGTACCTGGACGCCAAACGCAGTTTTGGACCGGCCCGTCCGAAAAGGGCGAATACCCAATTGTATGCGCAGAATATTGCGGGACAATGCACTCAATGATGTTAGCAAAACTTAACGTGGTAAGTACAGAGGAATTTGATAAATTTGTGCAATCCGGTGGTAAAGCCGGTGGTAGCGCAGCGGATGGCGCAGGCGGCGAAGGTCAGACGCTCGCTGAACAGAAAGGCTGTTTAAGCTGTCACGCTACCGATCAGAATAAGCTTGTCGGCCCGGGATGGGGCGGCATGTTTGGAAAAGACGTAAAGTTGTCTGATGGCAGTACAGTAAAGTACGATGAAAAATACATCATAGAATCCATCATAGATCCTGCAGCGAAAACTCCTGAAGGATATTCACCAATGCCGCCGCAGCAGGTAACAGAAGAAGAAGCCAAGGCCATTGCTGAATACATCAAAACCTTGAAATAGGGAGGAGTGGATCGCATGGGGACTGTTGCCACTGCCGATGTGAAAAAGCCGTCGTTTGTTAGAGACTGGCTGCTGACTGTTGACCATAAAAAAATCGGGATTATGTACGGCGTTGTCTGTTTGCTTTTCTTCTTTCTTGGGGGAGCAGCAGCATTGGTTATCCGTACTGAACTGTTGACACCCGGGATGCCGGACGTAGTGCCACAGGCCGATATGTTCAACCAGATGTTCACGATGCATGGCTCCATCATGATTTTTCTATTTATGATTCCGATGCTCACTGCGGCATTCGGGAATTATCTTGTTCCGATTATGATTGGAGCGCACGACATGGCGTTTCCGCGGATGAATAACCTGGCTTTCTGGCTGTTTGTGCTCGGCGGCCTTGTTTTTCTGAGCAGTCTTTACTTCGGGATGCCGGATATCGGCTGGACCGCGTATCCGCCTTATAGTATTGAGTCAGCTGGATTGGGCCTTGATATTTGGGTGTTAGGTGTCCATATTCTAGGTCTTTCCTCCATTCTCGGTGCGATAAACATTATCGTAACGGTATTTAATCTACGCGCGCCGGGTATGACGTTCAACCGTCTTCCGCTATATGTATGGTCTTCGCTTATTACGGCATTTATTCAGTTGTTCGGTACGCCGGCATTGGCTGGGGCGATTACGACACTGTTATTTGACCGGCATTTCGGAACGCATTTCTATGATGCTTCCGCAGGCGGCGACCCAATGCTATACCAGCATCTGTTCTGGTTTTATTCCCATCCGGCAGTGTATATTATGGTGCTTCCGGCGATGGGAATTGTGTCTGAAATTATTCCGGTATTTGCAAGAAAACCGATTTTCGGTTATCATGCGATTGCTTACTCATCCATAGCGATCGGTTTCCTAGGCTTTCTGGTTTGGGCTCACCATATGTTTGTGGCGGGCATGCCGCTTGCAACTGGGATTCCTTTTATGGTAACCTCGATGATTATCGCAGTGCCGTCAGCCATTAAAATTTTTAACTGGCTTGCTACATTGTGGAGGGGCTCGAACTGGTTTACTACGCCGATGCTATTCGTGACTGTTGGATTTATTGGGATGTTCACGATTGGCGGACTCGGCGGGATCTTCCTTGGCACGGTACCAGTTGACATTCATATGCATGACACGTACTTTGTCGTTGCCCACTTCCACTACGTACTATTTGGTGGAAGCATGATGGCAGTCCTTGGGGGTCTCTTCTACTGGTTACCGAAGATGACCGGCCGTATGTACAGTGAGAAGCTCGGTAAAACCGTGTTTTGGATGTATTTCGTCGGTACGAACCTAACGTTCTTCCCGATGCATTACATCGGTATGATGGGGATGCCACGCCGCGTATTCCAGTATGATCCGGCAAACGGCATGCAAATCGCCAACCAGATTGCGTCCTTCGGCTCGTATCTTGTTGGCGCAGCAGCAATCATGATGGTGGTTACAATTATCGTTTCTTTAAGAAGCGGGGCAAAAGCACCCGCAAATCCGTGGGGCGCACAAACGCTTGAGTGGACGGTGTCTTCACCGCCGCCTGAACACAATTTTATCGAAATGCCGTATGTAACCGCTCCGCCGTATGAATTCGGCGAAGCAGAAGAACAATATACGCCCAAAAAGTCATTTGGAGCGTAAAGAAGAGGTGTAACAATGGGATATCGCTTACCTTTCGTAACGACTATCGCCACCTTCCTGCTGTTGATTGCCGGAGCCCTCGTTGTAGGATTTGACGCTGGATTGGCATGCTCCGACTGGCCGTTGTGCAACGGGCATATTATCCCGCCCATGGAAGGGAAAATCATCATAGAATATACGCATCGCATGTTATCCACTGGAGTGGGGTTCCTTATGCTGGCCAATCTATATTTAGCGTGGCGCAAACGAAAGGAAAGCCCTATTGTGCTGAAGCTGGTTGTGCTCTCATTCGTTATGCTTTTATTCGTAGCAGTTCTTGGTGGAATTAATGTGTTGAAAAAGCTTCCGCCGGGATTCACAGCGATGGATACGAGCTTTGCTATTCTTCTATTCTCTACATTCGTTGTATTGACAGGGGTAACGCTGGCTAATGTTCGTAAAAAGCAAAACGAATTCAGGGAAGACAGACAGGTTCGCTCCATGTTCAAACCTGCTCTGATTGTTGCGATTGCGATATATGCAGACTATGTGCTGGGTGCCTTTATTAAACACAGCGATGCTGGTCAGGTATGGGTCAACGGCAAAACGTCGTTGTTGAATAACATTATTTCTACACCGGCTATCGCGACAACGCTGATGTATATACACGTGCTTGCTACTTTGCTTATCGTATTCTCATCCTTATGGCTTTTCTTCTATGCCCGTTTACGCAAGGTGTTGAAAGGTCAGGCAATTGCTATGCTAATCCTGCTGGCATTACAGCCGGTTACAGGTTTCGTTACAATCGTAACAGGGCTTGCCGTCGTTACAAATGTGATCCATATGGCTATTGCCGCCTTAATGATGGCTCTTGCGGCATTTATAGCTACAGAAGCAAAGCTTGGGGCGAATCTGCTCCATACGAATGACAAGAAAAGCAGCGCTGTATCCAGCAAGGAGCAATCTATCGTAAATCTTGGCTAATGCTATTATAAATGCAGGGGGGTTTTGAAATGGGTACGCCTATTTCTGAAAAAAATGTGTACGAAAATCCAGCCAGCCGCGTAATGGAACCGGGTCCGCTCTCTGAAGCGAAACCGAAGGGTGACTGGCGTGACTATGTATCAGTAACAAAGCTTGGTATTGTAGTATCTAACTTAATGTCATTGTTTGCGGGCGTCTGGCTTGCTGCTGATGGCCCGCTTCCGATACCAACGGTGCTTATGGCCATGTTAGGTTCCGCGCTTGTAATTATGTCAGGAACCTGCTTGAACAACTACATTGACCGTGATCTTGATCAGTTAATGGCGCGTACGAAGAACAGAGCATTGCCGGAAGGAAGATTAAATCCGCAAACCGTTATGATTATGGGCTTTGTTTTCGGGATTGCGGGTACGATCATCCTGCTTCTTATCAATGCGCTGACGGCCGTTCTTGGGCTGGTAGGCCTGGTCTTCTACGTTGTTGTTTATACCATGTGGACAAAACGCACAACGACGCTAAATACGCTTGTGGGTGGTATTTCCGGCGCGATGCCGCCGATGATGGGTTATGCGGCGATTTCAGGTACAATCGACATGACTGCTTGGGTACTGTTCGGTATTCTATTTATCTGGCAATGCCCTCACTTCCTGGCGCTTGCGATGCGCCGTGCCGATGATTATCGTGCTGCGGGATTCCAGATGCTTCCAGCTGTTCGCGGCTTTGCAGTAACGAAGCGTCACATTCTTCGCTATACTGCAGCTTTGGTGCTTGTTTCCATCATGCTATATGCACTTGGTGAAGTCGGTATGGTATATCTAATCGGAATGTCTGTATTAGGCATCGGTTATGTGATTATTAATATGACAGGCTTTTTTGCTAAAGATGATATTAAGTTTGCCCGTAAATCGTTTGTTTATTCACTTGTATATTTGATGTTGTTTACGATATTAGTCTTGATTGACCGTGTGTAATTCCGCTTTATTAAAACGGGATTGAGGGGGTAGAGGCATGGCTGTGCATGCAGGAGAAGAGCACGTCCCTAAGAAAGGCATCAAAGACAGCGGCTTGTTGGGCGTATGGCTCGGCTTGATTTCCTTTACGTTTACGTTCGCCGTGTTTATCGTATCGAATGTCTACCTGCGCGGCTGGTCGCCGGATGTATTTAACGTTACGCTTCCGGCGAACGTGCAGGATTTGGTCAATTACAATGTTTTGCTGCTTGTGGCACTTGGCGTGCTGACACTGGCAGGCGGCATTAGCTATAAGAAACGCAAGGATGGTATTGCATTCGGCTTGCTTGCATTAGCGATGATTGCAGCTATTGGCTATGTTGTGATTGACTGGTCCCTTATCCAGAGCTATCGGGCACTCGGCCCGGCAGCCTGGACCGCCTATGTGATTGTGCAAGCGATTATGGAAATTCTCGTTCTTATTTGCATCGTGCTCTACCTCCGTGCTTTTTACTTCAAGATGCGGAAGAACGAAAAGTCGTTGAATCGCTTTATCCCTGGGGCGACAGCAGTTTGGATGTATACGGTGATTATGGGTCTGTTTGTGTTTATCCAATGCGATTTAATCGAAATTGGGGAGTTTGCCGAATGGTGCGGAATTAAGCTTTCGCAGCTCGGCAAGCTATAACAGGGAGGGATAGACATGGGTATTATTTTATACGCGTTGGGATATGTCATATTTCCCTTTATCCTATTTTTCATCTTTATGTACCTTTCCAAGTTGACCACGAGGGAGTAGGATTGCACAGGAGGAGTTGGGGGAGCCATGGCTTCGTTTATGAAACGCTATTGGTTTATCGTTGTAGCCGGCACGTTAATTGCGGCGGTTCTCCTTACGATTGTTTATCAATTGTGGTGGGGGTCTAATAAGCTTCCGACGCTTGATCGGGCCCCTTCTTTTACAATGTCAGATATGTATGGAAAACCGGTTTCGTTACGTGATTCCGATGGCAAAGTACGCCTTGTTTCTTTCCACTATACACATTGCCCGGACATATGCCAGGCCACGAACTTCAACTTAATCCGGGTTCAGCAGAAGCTGAAGGAGCAGGGGGTTCTAGGCGACAAGGCGTTGCTTATGACGATTACATTTGATCCAAAACGGGATACTGAGCAGATGCTGCAGAAATATACGGCATCCCAGGGGATCAAATCTGAAGGCTGGAGTTTTCTGCGTGGCACGCCTGAACAAACGGAGCAAGTCCTACAAGGATTTAAAGTGCTTGCTGAAGATCAGGGAAATGGAATTTTCATGCATTCAAACAATCTGTTCCTCGTGGATGGAAGCGAGAATATCCGTGCGATATATAAGATGGGAAGCAGTATGGATAACGAACAGATTGTCAAGGATATTCATAATTTGCTTGATGATTAATAAAAAACCTCTTATCTTGTGATAAGAGGTTTTTTATATGTAAAGCGAAGAGTATACTGATAAAGAAGAAAGGAGACAGGTTCCCATGCAATGGATTGAATATCAGCTTGTATTTCCGTCTGAGACAGATACCGAATCCGTTATGTACTTACTCGGGGAGAAGGGATTTGCGAACAGTTGGGTAGACGAGTCCGTAGAGATTCTTAGAATACCGGATGGCTACGATTACAAGGTTAAAGATACAGACGTTACGATTATTACATATGAATCAATTGAAGATGGAGTGGATATGGAAGAAGAGGCGGTACGCTCGCTTGCGACATTACAGCGTGAACTGGCTTCATTCGGTATGCGGGAGAGCAGCTGGCGAGAGCCGGATTTACAGCATGCGGATGATTGGAAAGCGCACTTTGACATTGAGGAAGTCTCAAATGAATTAGTACTAATTCCGACCTGGAAGCAGGAAGAAGCGGAAGGAAAGTATGGGCAAAAGTACCGGATGATATTTGAACCGGGTGGTGCATTTGGTACTGGTAAGCATGGAACAACTCAAAGTTGTCTGCGCTTTATCGAACAGGTTGATGTAGAAGGAAAAAATATATTGGACGTTGGTGCAGGTTCTGGTATTTTATCCGTTTATTGCGAGATACGGGGAGCGGCATCTGTTCTGGCCGTGGATATCAATCCATCTTCACCATCTGAAATTGAATATCTCGCTTCACTGAATGGAGTAAGAGCTCCGGAAGTGTATGTGGGGGACGGCAATGCACTGCTTGGAGAATCATTGTATGATGTAATCTTAATCAACATTGGGGGAGAGGAAGCCATTCGTCAGGCTGATACATGTGTACATCTCGTTAAGAAGAACGGAAAGTTAATCGTCTCAGGCATCGTAGAGTGGGCTGAAGAAGATGTACGTCATGCCTACGAAGAAAGAGGCTGTGTGCTTGAACAGCGGCAAGTGGATGAGGAGTGGATTACTCTTATGTTCACGGCGGCCAAATGACACACCTATGGTTGCCCGATAAACGGAAAAGAGGAGGCTTTTCTTAGCAGAAGTCTCCTTTCTATAAAAGCTTGAAAAAAATGATTATGATGATTTACTGTTTCGATTCAGCTGTTCTAGTTCCTCGTTTGTAGCGAACCGACAGCCGCCCACAATCGGGGTACGGCGCAAGCGAATGGACAGTAACTGCAACAGCGGAATTAATTCCGTATGAACATTGTTTTCGAGCGTGAATTTGACTCCGTATTCATATGTGTCTTTATCCCTAGGAGTTTTACGGACGATATAGCCAGGAAGCTGCAGATTGTTGTTTAGAATTTCCGTTTCGAACTCGAGGATGACTTGAGGCGTTGCTGGCAGCTTCACACTAGAGACGAAACGTAGGCCTCCAGGACTGATGTCTTCGATTAGTACCTGCGCTTTCCCGGTCTCGATGGCATTATTTTTGACTTGAATAATCGTAACATCGGAGCTAAGAGGGCGGGGAAGAGGCAAACGGAAAAATTGTCGACGATTCTGTCCTTCCAAGTTGTTCACATCCTTTCAACCTTTTCTTGACCAGGTAAGCTGCCCCGTGATATATTATTTCTACATTGATTTTGTATTATTTTATATGCTAACTGATTCTATTTTACCATTAAAATAGGCCAAATGTTCAATGTTTTTATTGCGGATGTGGCGGAATCGGCAGACGCGCTAGATTCAGGTTCTAGTGGTAGCAATACCGTGGGGGTTCAAGTCCCTTCATCCGCACCATTGAGTGTACGTGTGATTTTTATACATATTCCTATTGAAGTCGCTGTATAAGCGGCTTTTTTTCGTAAATAAGGATACAGGTTATTCATTATATCCTATGTCCTACTCTTACTTTGCTGCCATGTATACGCTTAGGTTGAGGGGTGAAGATGAATATGGAACCATTTGAAGAGTTTTCTGATTTAATGGAGCTGGCTGATATGATTACGGAGCGGGTTGGCAATCCAATTACGATCGAAGATATGAATCACCATGTAATCGCTTACAGTACTCATGGAGATACGACAGACCCTGTGCGCATTCAAACGATTATGAATCGTAAGGTGCCGGATGAGGTACTCATCCGTTTCTGGAAAGACGGAATTATCCAAGCACTTATGCATAGTGATGAACCAGTGCGCATTCCGGCAGTAAAAGAAGTAGGGCTTAACAACCGTATTGCAGTATCTATTCGCCGTGGCCATGAAGTATTTGGCTATATCTGGGTGCAGGAAGCAGTGCGTCCGCTTGATGAGAAAGATTTTGAAGTATTAAAGCGGGCGGCTCGCCTCGCGCTCCCCCGTCTGCTGCACCGTAAAGACCGTCATACAAAACAGGAGGAGAAGAGGAACCAATTTTTCTGGCAACTGTTGTCACGAAGTGCCAACGAATCGGTAGATATTGAGAAGACAGCGCTCCAGCTGCGCCTTCATCTGCCGCCTGTAATGGTTGTACTCGTTTTGGAAGCGCATTGTTCTGATGCAAAATGGAATAACATGCAGAAAGAGCTTGCTTATCTATTAGGCAATCTTGGCGAGTTTTTTCCGTTCAGGTATCTTACGCTTTGGACTTTTGATGATCGTCAACTTCTCGTATTAGCCGGATTGGACGAGCGGGAGCGGGAGAAGGCAGAAGAGGCAAGCAAAACATTCCTTCATCAGCTTCGTAAACGGCTGACACGCCGATTTGGTAGCGAGACAATGGTGGCGGCTTACGGCGAGCCAGTTACTTCTCCCTCTGAAATTTGGCTTAGCTATCAGCAGGCACTGGAAGTTATGCAAATTAAAAAGGCGCTTCCGGACGAAATGAAGATGATCGAAGGATATCAGGAATTAGGAGCATACCGGCTGTTGCCAAAGCTCAAGCAATGGAACCAGCAGATGAAGTATCGAAATTCCAAACTGGAGCGTTTATTGACGTATGATAAAGAAAATCAAGGAAACTTGCTTGAAACATTGGAAGTTTTTCTGGATAATACAGGAAAGGTTAACCAAACCGCCCGACAGTTGCATGTTCATCCTAACACGCTCGGATACCGTTTAAAGCGTATCTGTGAGGTTGGTGACATTGATCTGAACAATCCGCATGAGCGCATTATGCTCTTTTTAGACATTAAGCTGCGAAAATATAATGTATAAAATAATCTCTTCAATAAAAAGCATTCTTTTTCATTATTCGGGATAGCCTATATATAAATCGTAGGAAAGGTTTGTGAAACCACCATTTGTGGAAATCCACAAATAAGCAAAGAGAATTTTAAGCTTTCAGACAAAGAAAAGTTCATGAAAAAGTCATAAAATAGAATACACGCAGAGATTCATACGCTAGGACATGGGTTAACAGTAGGTTCTTTACCGATTACAAGGAGGTTATAACAATGATTGTTGGCGTACCGAAGGAAATAAAAAACAATGAAAATCGCGTGGCAATTACACCTGCAGGCGTAGCCACTCTTGTACATGCCGGTCATGAGGTACTTGTAGAGACAGAAGCTGGAGTGGGAAGCGGTTTTACGAATGAGGAATACGTAAAAGAAGGCGCGAAAATTGTGCAAACCGCCAAAGAAGCGTGGTCGGCCGACATGGTCATGAAAGTAAAAGAACCGCTGGCGGAAGAATTCCAGTATTTCCGTGAAGGTCTTGTGCTCTTTACTTATTTGCATCTTGCTCCGGAACCGGCCTTGACGAAAGCGCTGGTGGAGAAGAAGGTCGTAGCGATTGCGTATGAAACGATCCAGTATGACAATGGTGCATTGCCGCTGTTGACGCCAATGAGCGAAGTAGCGGGCAGGATGTCTGTACAAATCGGTGCGCAATTCCTTGAGAAATCAAAAGGTGGTAAAGGGGTATTACTCGCTGGTGTTCCAGGTGTAGAAGCTGGTCGTGTAACGATTGTCGGCGGTGGTATCGTAGGTGCGAATGCGGCGAAAATCGCTCTCGGTATGGGTGCGAAAGTGACGTTGCTTGATATTAATCCAGAACGACTACGTCAGTTAGATGACCAGTTCCAGGGCCGTATTCAAACATTAATGTCTAATCCGTATAACATCGCAAAAGCTGTTAAGGAAGCGGATCTGCTCATTGGAGCCGTTCTTATTCCGGGAGCGCGTGCGCCTCGTCTTGTAACGGAAGCAATGGTAAAAGACATGGAACCGGGTTCCGTCATCGTTGACGTAGCTATCGATCAGGGCGGATCGATTGAGACAATTGACCGTATAACAACGCACAGTGAACCGACGTATGTAAAACATGGTGTACTTCATTATGCGGTAGCCAATATGCCGGGTGCTGTAGCCCGTACATCTACCATGGCATTGACTAATGTAACGGTACCGTACGCACTGCAAATCGCTAATAAAGGATATGTAAAGGCCTCTCTTGAAAGTCGTCCGCTGGCACGAGGCATTAACGTTATAGAAGGTAAAGTAACGTATAAAGCAGTGGCGGAAGCGCTCGGATATACGTATGTAGATGTTAACGATATTTTGAATAACGGTACAGTAGCCGTATAATATGCATATATAAGCAAAAGCACCCATATTGGGTGCTTTTGCTTATATAAATTACACTTGATATTTTGACAGGGGAGTGTGGTTGAAAGGAGGAGATTCGGAAAAAAGAAGAGGCTGGATGCGTCCTGCGATCCGGCAGAAGAAAGGCCAGCATGTCTTTTTCCAACCGCTCCCGCCCACCGCCCTTCCTTCTTTTCTTACCTCCCACCATAAACGTTTGTCGATTTATCAAATCAGATGTATATAGTATGTAAATCACGAAGATTTATACGCTTTTTTCATATTTTCATTATATATTTGCTACAGAAAATCTAATGCTAACAGACAGCTATGCCTTAAATTGTTTCACAATTCCTTCTAACTCCTCAGCCATCCTAGCCAGAGAAGTTGCCGTAGCAGAGACTTCCTCCATGGAAGCCAACTGTTCTTCTGTGCTGGCTGATACTTCACTAATACCTGCTGATACTTGTTCTACCGTTTGTGTTACCGAGCGAATTGAAGTCACGACTTGTGCTGTATTAGCTGTAATATGCTTCACGGAAGCGGAAACTTCGTGAACTTCATGATTTACTTTATTGATTGAGCCATAAATTTGTGTGAACGATTCTCCAGCAAGGGTTACAACGTCTATCCCTTTTTCTACTTCTTTGCGGCTGCTCTCCATTGACCGAAGGGCTGTTTCCATTTTGCCGCGAATTAACTGGATTAACTCCGTCACGCTGTTGGCTGAATTCGAAGACTGTTCAGCTAGCTTTCTTACCTCATCAGCCACAACAGCAAAACCGCGACCGTGTTCTCCGGCTCTGGCTGCCTCAATGGCTGCATTGAGAGCTAAGAGATTCGTTTGACTGGAGATATCTGTGATCAATTTCGCGAAATTATCGATTTGTTCCATGCTTTCATGCAAATGTCCAATAATATGCGAAAGTTCGGAGACCGATCCTTCTATAAAATTCATTTGCTGTACCGCTGTTCCGATCGCTTCGTTTCCTTTTGCAGCAATATCTGAGGTTTCTGCCATTGAAGCGGAGGTCGCATGGGTATGCTGAGCGATTTCTTGCAGCGTTTCAGACATACCAGTAATTGTCCCCGACATTCTTTCTACGTTCTTTGTTTCCTCTTCCGAGCTAGCTGCGATCTCTTGCACCGTAATCGAGATATGTTCCGTTGCTTTTGTGGTTTCATATGAGCTTGCCATAAGCTGTTCTGATGCGGCAGCCAGGCTTTCTACTTTTTCTCGTACCTGGTGAATGACAGATTGCAAAGACTCACTCATATGATTAAAGTGGCTTCCTAACTGCCCTAGCTCATCCTTGGATTTTAAATCTACTCTCTCTGTTAAATCACCGTTGCTGATTTTGTCTGAAGCAGTACTTAAGCGTTTAAGTGGTTTTGTAATGGATTGAATAACCCAATATGTTATAACAGTTCCTAATAGTAAGGAAAGAATGATGGTAAGAACCGTAGTAAGAAAAATGCCTTGAACGCCATTTTCAATCTCCGCAGTAGCAATCGTTCCTGCTATCTTCCATCCGGTAAGTTTATTCGTTGTGAAAACCGTTTCTTTTTCTTCGCTGTTCTCTATATAAGTGTACGCACCTGCATCTTTCTCAAATAACGTGCTCATAGTTTGTTCCTGGATAGGATCTCCGCTCTTTAAAGTCGGATGGACAATTATTTTCTTTGTTTGATCTAGAATAAAGGCATATCCCTGTTCACCGACTTTTGCCCGCTTTACAATGTCGCTCAAATTGGCAAGGTTTAAGTCAATACCAACGACTCCGCTTCCATCCTTCACCGGTTTTGCAATGCTTACTACCACTGCTTTTGTCGTGATATCGATATATGGTTCAGAAATGCTTGGCTTTTCTTTGTTCTGCATCGCTTTTTGATACCAGACTCGCTTACGCGGATCATAATCTGGCGGGAGTGTATCGTTTCCGTCTGAGATTAAGATCCCTGTTTCCGTACCAACATACGCCGAGGTGATTTCTGGATGCGCGTTCTGGAAACGGTGAATCATATCCATTAATTGAGGACTTTGTTTACCTGCATATAAACTTGCGGTAATAGACTGGGATAAAAAGTCCACGTTTTTCATTTCACTTTCAATCGTGCTATTAATTAATTCGTTGAGGAACTCTGTGCTGCTTTCAATAGAACTATCCATATCTCCCTGAATACGTGTTTTGGCAGTATGATAGGAAGATATGCCAATTACCAGGCTCGGAATTAATAATAATAAGATAAATGCTACTTGAAGCTTTCTTCCGACACCCGCTGCTACCCAGTTCATCATTTTCCTTCAAATCCTTTCAACACGGTATTTGCATCATACTGTCTATGATAAAAGCAGAGCTTTTTACCTATGTATTTATTATGAATATAGTAGTTTATAAATGTGTGAAAGCATAGTGTAAAAATTGCAACAAATACTACTTGATAAAATACAAGCCTATTTGAAATGTAGAAATAACAAAAGCACCCGGCATGGGTACTCTTGTTGTTCATTACGTGCTATTTATGCTCTGGATAATTAGGAATCAAACGTCTCACAGGCGGTTCCTTCTTCATGTTTAACATCAAGGCCGGAGATATCGATATGGCTGGCTATGCATCGGTCTCCCTGTCCCCAGTACTCACAGGAGTCCACGGTACAGCCAACAGCCACTTGAGGTGTTGTCTCATGTGGTGAGGATGCTTTATCGGTGGGGGCATTATCGTCCTGCCGCAATATGAATGTCTCGCACTTTGTTTCGTCAATCGAGGATGCTTCCCGGCCACCCTCGATATTTTTCACGACAATTTTATCGGCGCTACAAAGGTTTCCTTCAGCCCAATGCGTACAGTATTCAGCGGTACAAGTTACGTTTGTCATGCATATCCCTCCTTTTCTTGCTTTTACCACTCAATTTCTTAAGGAAAACGCTTGATATGTAAATCGTTTTTTTATAAAATATTAATTGTCTTTAATACGCTCCTATAGTTAAACGGTATAACAGACCACTCGTAATGGTCAGTTCGTGGTTCGATTCCGCGTGGGAGCATGAAGCTGAAACCCTTGATAATGCAGGGTTTTATAAAGGTAAGAGTCGTCTAAGTAGGCGGCTCTTTTTTCTATTTGTGTGCCAAATGTGTGCCAAAATTATTTTTTGTGTGCCTGAGTGCTTTTTAGAGTTCATCCGAACAGCATGTTTTCTAATTTTTCTGCGGCCTTTTTTTGCATGTCTGGAAGTACATGAGAATAGGTGTCGAGAGTCAGTGTGATGCTTTCGTGTCCCAAGCGTTCTGATACCACTTTTGGATTTTCTCCGGCTGCCAGGAGGAGGGTAGCACATGTATGACGTAAATCATACAGACGAATATTCTTCAATCCTGCTCCTTTTAATAAAGGCTTAAAGCTGTGATTAGTGAGATTGCTTAAATTAATTGGTTCACCATTCTCTACAGCAAATACAAAATCATGATTGTGATAATTCTCTCCTGCCTTAAATCTTTGCTCCGTTTGACGAAGTTTGTGTTCTTTTAGTACATCTACAGCTGTCCCTGGAAGGGGAATGGTACGCCGAGAACGGGATGTTTTTGGTTCGTCTAATCGCCAACCAGCTCCACGACGAATGAGGGTGCGCTGAATGCGAATCTTCCCGTCTTTGATATCTCCCCATTTCAACCCGAGAGCTTCACCTGGACGCATACCGGTAGTAAGTAAAAGTACATACAAGGCGTGCCAGCGGTCATAAACAGCAGCTTCTAAAAAAATACGTGCTTCTTCAGGTGTAAACACATTCATCTCTTTCCGTTCCTTACGTGGTAAATCAACATGTTCACATGGATTTTTCGAAATCATTCCCCATTTCACAGCCTGATTCATTGCAGAAGAGAAGATAACATGAGCACGCCGGATAGTAGCCGGAGCAAGTCCGCGTTCTTCCTGGTACTGTTTATACACAGATTGAATAGTAAGAGCGTTTAATTTGCTTAATTTGTATTCTCCGAACTGAGGGCGGATATAAAGACGCAGTTCTCTCTTATACCCTTCATATGTCTGTGGTCGGACCCTTCCTTTTGCTGATGTTTCAAGCCAACGATCAAGATACTCATTTATTGTCATCTTTGTGGGCTCTTCTAGTGTACCTGCATCTTTTTCGCGAAGCATATCATTCAGATATTTCTGTGCGACTTTTTTTCCACCGTGGATTGTTTTATTGTGATATTTTCTTTTCCCATTCTCATCACGACCGATAAATACCCGTACTAACCATGTATCTTTTCCTCTAGGAATAATTTGTCCTGACATGATTTTTCCTCCTGTGGATTATGTGAATATACTGTAAATAAAATGTGTATAACTATAAAACAGGAATGTTCGTTCCGTTTTCATGGTAAAAAAATTGTTGTTTCTCATATTGCGCTAAAGAAAAGCTAGCAATAGAATTCGGTACACTATTGTCTTTAATTTTTTGAATACGTTCTTGGCATAAAGCGGTTGTAACACCAAATTTTCCAGCCATCGAAAGAAGAAAGTCTGGTTCGTCAAAATCGATGAAATGGAGCATGTGATAAGGAATAGCTGCATAACGAACAAAGTGACGGGCATCCCATTCTTGCAGCTCCCGAAACGCTTCTGGCATCATTCTATTTTGATAACCAGCATGACGTAAAATATGAGAGAGTTCATGATAGAATTGTTCACGTTGTTCCTCTACTGGATTCCGACAATCGATTGTAATGCTCTTGAATCGACCATTTTCATAGGCTAGAGGAGAAAGGTCTCTTCGAAAAAGAAAAATATTAAGTGCAAGAGCAATCACTTCTTCATCCAAGTCCTCTGGCGTATAAATATTTAAATTTCGATAGAAACGAGATACCCAAGATTCTAAAGCAGTAGGCCGATATACAAACTTCATGCTAACCCCTCCTTGAGGTAGGAATATACGTTCTGTTTTGAGGTTAAAAAGAAGAGCCCTAACGGGGCCTGTTATTTCGGTACAGCTGGATGTTGCCAATACTGATCTGCTACATTTGGAATATTATTGTGGACAAAGTTGTCCCAATTAATTTTATTGAGTGTAGGTTGGGTAAATCCGATTTTCATAATCATTTCATCTTTTTCATTTCCATGTTGATCAACAAGTGGAAAATGCCAGAAGAACACACATTCTTCAACCTCTTGTATTTTTGAAATCTGCTCAAGAAGTTTTTTAGTATCAATCCAAATACTTTTCTTTATCATGTTTGATGTTAGATTGTCTTTGGCGTTTAATTTGATAAGAACAATTTTATCTCCTTCTTTTTTTGTTCCTAAATTATCATTTACCTCTAAACTGATAATTCGAGGTTTATCCCCTGCTTTTTCTCCTATTTTCTTATTGATAATATCTGTAATTTGCGATTGCAAATCTTTTGGTTTTTGCACTTCAATTTGAGCTTGTTGTTCAGCTTTTGCTTTAGCTTCTTCCTTTGCCTTTTCTTCAGCAGCGTTTTTAGTAGCTAATGTCTCTGCTTCTTTTCTCTTATTATCTTCTTCCGCTGAAGCACTTACTGTTTTTGTTGTATCAGTATTTTGTAATGGCTCGCTTGGCGAAGAAGTAACAGCACTTATAATAAGCACAACAAAGCATGCGCCTGCATATATAAACTTTTTCTTTGCTGTTTTATTTTTCTTAAATAAAGAAACAACAGCCATACCAGCAAAAATTAATACACCAAAAAAACTAACAACTATAATAATGCGCCATATAGCATGGGCACCACT
>RCUE01000145.1_pt1 | contig 26274 bp, 23 predicted proteins | sample 2166111 | NCBI WGS metagenome assembly RCUE01 (sample SAMN09930795, study PRJNA488358) | compost metagenome | feature: garden; material: soil; isolation source: compost soil in phenylacetonitrile-enriched culture | place: Germany: Experimental Botanical Garden Goettingen | collected 2016-01-27 | reverse complement strand
GAAGTTGTCGAGGAAATTATCCTTGCTGATCAAGTGGGACTTGATGTGTTTGGTGTAGGTGAGCATCATCGGAAGGATTATTCGGCATCTTCACCAGCAGTTGTGCTGTCTGCGGCTGCAGCACAGACGAAACGGATTCGACTGACCAGTGCAGTAACAGTGCTTTCTTCAGCTGACCCTGTTCGCGTTTTTCAGGATTTTGCTACGCTGGATGGCATTTCAAATGGACGTGCGGAGATTATGGCGGGTCGGGGTTCCTTTATTGAATCTTTTCCACTGTTTGGCTATGACTTGGAAGACTATGATGAGCTGTTTGAACAACATTTGGAATTGCTCCTTAAGATACGGGAGTCCGAAAAAGTAACCTGGAAGGGCGGGCATCGGCCAGCGATTAACAATTTGGGTGTGTATCCACGGCCGGTTCAAAATTCTTTACCCATATGGGTTGGCAGCGGGGGCAGGCAGGATTCTGCTATCCGGGCAGGTCTGTTAGGACTACCCTTGATGCTGGCGATCATTGGCGGGAATCCGGTAAATTTTGCACCACTTGTCCAGCTTTATAAGAAGGCAGCAGCGCACGCCGGTCATGATGAATCGAAGCTTAGGGTTGGGTCGCATTCGATAGGATTTGTCGGAGAGAATAATGAGCAAGCTGCAGATACATATTTCCCTTCTACGATGGCAGGTATGAATAGATTGGGCAGGGAGCGGGGCTGGGCACATTATGATCGTTCTAGCTACGATGCCGCGCGCAGCTTTGAAGGTGCGCTGTATGTCGGCGATCCAGAGACTGTTGCCCAGAAGATCATTCACCTTCGCAAACATGTAGGTGTTACTCGCTTTATGTTGTATGTTCCGTTAAGCACGATGCCGCATGCCGAAGTGATGAGAGCCATTGAGCTGCTAGGAACAGAGGTAGCACCCCGAGTTCGGAAGGAAATAGCCAAGTGGGAAGCGGAGACGGAGAAAAGATTATAAAAACCAAACATAGGAGTGATTTGCGTGGATTTTGAAAATCGTTTGTACCCAGAATTAAGGTCAGTAATCGCACAATTTCCTGGTTTTCAACTGGAAGAGAATTTAAAGCTGAGCAGAAGCTATTTGTCGAGTCCTCCTATTGAGCAGTCGGAGCACGTACGCACGACAAGCCGGATGATTCCGAGCATAGCAGGCGAGATATTAGTCAAAATCTACGAACCTGCCCAGCGAACTGACGTTAGGCTTCCGGCCATGCTGTGGATTCACGGGGGAGGCTATGTGATGGGACATCCTGATATGGACGATGCTTTGTGCGAACGCTTCGTGCAGGCAGCCAAATGCGTCGTCGTATCGGTCGATTACCGACTTGCTCCCGAGCATCCCTACCCAGCTGCCATCGATGACTGTTATGCGGCTTTGACGTGGATGACCGACGAAGCGGAGCTGCTGGGCATCGACGTAGATCGGGTCGCAATTGCCGGAGCAAGTGGGGGCGGCGGTCTGACCGCAGCACTTGCTTTAATGGCTCGTGACAAAGGCGGGCCAGCCCTCATTTTCCAAATGCCGCTGTATCCGATGATCGATGACCGCAGTATTACGGTGTCAAGTCATGAAATTACGGCAGATAACGCACCATGGAACCGGAAGAACAACTTGGCGGCCTGGAACATGTACTTGGGCAATCGTACCGAAGATAGCGAGGTGTCCCCATATGCAGTGCCGTCGAGAGCGGAAAGCTTGGCTGGCCTGCCGCCGACCTATACGTGCGTAGGCCAGCTCGATCTATTCCGAGATGAGACGATCGAATATGTGGCACGTCTTGCCCAAGCGGGCGTAGACGTTGAATTCCATCTATATCCCGGCACATTCCACAATTTTGAAGGGATGGTTCCACAAGCAGAAGTAAGCCAACGTGCTAGCCAAAGTTATGTAGACGCAATTGCAAGAGCCCTTAATCCATAAACTATTAAATGGGCAGTCTCCAAAGTGATATGTTCCCAAAAAAGTAGACAGGTTAAAACTTGCTACTGTAAGGGGGAGCATATCACTTTTTGCATCAACCTTTTTTTGTCATTTCGGAGTTGTTTGGGATAAAGGAGCACCAGGTTTTCAGTCGCCCCGCAATGATGTAAAGTTTTTCGGGTAAAATCTTTACTTTTACATGTAGCGGATAATAACCTTTCATTCTTATAATTGGAAATGTAAGCGATTTATTTAGAGGTAGGATTAAAAACTATATGTATGAGGAGGAGATTGTATGTCGAAATTTAAAGTGGGCAAGTTGGTAAGCAGCTTGGCGTTGGCGGGTGTGTTGTTATCATCAGTTCTGATAAACCCGGCTAGTGCCAGTATGGCGAACGGTGGCAAATTCCTGGGGAATGTCATTGCGGGCAGTGTCCCTCCTAGTTACGGGACATACTGGAATCAAGTGACGCCGGAAAACTCGACTAAGTGGGAATCGGTTGAAGGCAACCGTAACAACATGAACTGGTCGCAGGCGGATACCGCCTACAATTATGCCCGTAGCAATGGCTTCCCGTTCAAGTTCCATACGTTGGTATGGGGTGCCCAGGAGCCAGGTTGGGTTAGGGGGCTGTCGGCTGCTGATCAGAAAGCGGAAGTGACACAGTGGATTAAAGCAGCAGGTCAACGCTATCCGAATGCGGAGTTTGTAGATGTGGTGAATGAGCCGCTGCATCAGAAGCCGTCCTATCGCAATGCCATTGGTGGTGACGGGTCGACCGGATGGGATTGGGTCATATGGTCGTTTCAACAGGCTAGACAAGCTTTCCCGAATGCCAAACTGCATATAAATGATTATGGTATTATCAACGACCCTTCTTTAGCCGACCAATATGTCAATATTATTAATCAGCTCAAGAGTAGAGGCCTGATTGACGGTATTGGCATTCAATGCCACCATTTCAGTATGGACAACGTCTCAGTCAACACGATGAATACTGTACTAAATAAGCTGTCGGCGACCGGGTTACCGATCTATGTGTCGGAACTGGATATAACTGGGGATGATAATACTCAACTTGCCAGATACAAAGAGAAGTTTCCAGTCCTTTGGCAAAACCTCTCAGTGAAGGGAGTTACGCTTTGGGGGTATATCCAAGGACAAACTTGGAAAGATGGTACACATCTGCTGAACTCTAACGGCACGGAACGTCCTGCGCTCCAATGGCTGAGACAGTATCTGAAGAGATAAGCTATAGGTGGCACTTAAAACCCAACAGATGCGGACTTTTGCTAAATATCCGGGCTGGGTAGTTGTTTATTTGAAGAAGTCTTGGCTGAAATGTTACACGCCCAAGGCTTCTTTTTATTTAGCTTAAACGTATCTTTTGATTGAAACAAAACCGTCTGGACGGTATAGTAAAATGGGTGGTGATCAGAATGAATACAACTAAAAAAACATTAAAAAGAGAATTAATCCTTAAAGCGGCTTCTATAATTGTACAAGAAGAAGGAGTAGAAAAATTAACGTTAGAAGCGGTGGCTAAGAAAGCGGGAGTAAGTAAGGGAGGATTGCTTTACCATTTTCCGAATAAAGATGAATTGATTCTGGGGATGGTTGAACAGCTATCGACCAGCTTTATCACCGAATTTAATGAAAGGGCAGAAAACGATACACATTCCCAAGGTAGATGGACTCGTGCTTATATGAATACGTCATTTTCCGGGGATCAGGATGCAAGTGACCTGTATACCGCTCTCTCGGCAGCACAATTTACGAACCCTCAAATGCTCAAGCTGCTTCAGGATGAGTATGCAAATATCCAAAATAAAATCGAAAACGACGAATTGGACCCGGTCCGTTCTACGATTGTCCGATTAGCTATAGACGGTTTGTGGTTTGCCGAAATGTTCGGACTCGCTCTTCCCAATGAAGAATTGAAGCAAAAAATTATAGAAGAATTAAAGACATATATAAAGGAGAATGAATGATGGCTTATTTTTTCTTGGCAATCTCTATTGCTAGTGAGCTTATTGGTACTTCAATGCTTAAAGCTTCAGAAGGTTTTACGAGACTGTATCCGACTCTATTCACGATTGTCGCGTTTGTAATCTCTTTCTTCTTTATTTCACTAACCCTCAAGACACTTCCTCTTAATATGACGTATGCCATTTGGTCAGGGGTGGGGGCTGTTGCTACAACGGTGATTTCAGTATTGATTTGGAAGGAGAAAATCAATACAGGGAGTATCGTAGGGATTGCTTTAATTGTTATTGGCGTGGTGGTATTGAACCTATTTGGTGCAGGACATGGTGAGGCCAAAGGAACAACAGAAGCAACCAGTTCAATCGTCCAAAAATGAAAAAGTATAATATCACTCCAGTTTGTAAAGAGGCGGTAGATCCTCACTTATCGACTTAGAGATTCTAAGAAAGATAGGTGGGGGATCTACCGCCCTGAAATCATGGTTTATACGAATAAACTTAGTATTAAGATGAATCCTAATCCGGCTACAGAAATAATGGTCTCAAGCAATGTCCATGTGGCAAAGGTTTCTTTCATGCTTAAACCAAAATACTCTTTAAACATCCAGAACCCGGCATCGTTAACATGTGAAGCTATTAAGCTACCCGCTCCCGTGGCAAGCACGACTAAAGCAAGATTAACGTCAGATTGTCCTAACATCGGAATTACTAAACCAGCGGTTGTTAAGGCTGCAACAGTCGCAGAACCCAGGGAAATACGTAAGATTGCAGCGATGATCCAGGCTAGCAGAATTGGTGATAATGTAGTTCCATTGAATAAATCGGCTACATAGTTACCTACGCCGCCATTAATGAGTACTTGTTTGAAGGCTCCGCCTCCCCCAATGATCAAGAGCATCATCCCAATATGAGTAATAGCAGTTGTACAAGATGCCATTACATCTTTGATTGGAATTTTTCTTGCTATTCCCATGGTGTAAACGGCAACCAGTAAGGAAATCAACATGGATGTTGATGCATCACCAATAAAACGGATCGCTGCCAGTAAACTATTATCCTCAAATCCCATTGTTTTTTGAAGCAAAGTAATAATCGTAGCAATCGACATTAAAATGACAGGAAGCATTGCAGTAAATACACTGATTCCGAATCCAGGAGTTTCCTCAGACTTAAATACTTTCTGTTCACCTAAAGAGGCAATATTACCGGTTTTCGTAAATGATGCAGGTACGAGTTTTTTGGCAAGCTTCGTAAATACAGGACCAGCCAAAATAACGGTTGGGATAGCAATAATGAAGCCATAAAGTAAAACCTCACCAAGGTTCGCCCCATATTCACCAGCAATCACGGTTGGTCCTGGATGTGGTGGTAAGAAACCGTGTGTGACGGACAAAGCAGCGACCATCGGAATACCGAGATATAAGATAGAAACCTTTAATTCTTTTGAAATGGCAAATACGATTGGAATTAACAATACTAATCCTACTTCAAAAAATAACGCAATTCCGATAATGAATGAAGCGGCTACGACCGCCCATTGAATATTTTTTTCACCAAATTTGTCAACGAGGGTCATGGCAATTCTTTGGGCCCCCCCAGAATCAGCGATCAACTTCCCTAACATCGCCCCAAGTCCAAAGATTAACGCTAAGTGGCCCAGTGTTCCGCCTAATCCGGCTTCAATGGTTTTGACAATTTCCTCTAAGGGCATTCCAAGGGCTAGGGCCACGCCGAACGATACAATGATTAGGGAAATAAAGGTATTTAATTTGAAGCCCATGATTAAAACGAGTAATGCTAAAATTCCAATCGCTACAACGACTAATGGCATTGTAATTACCCCCTGTATTTATCCTTTTAGTGTTTAATTAAGCTTCTTTGATAATTGGAAATCCGTGTATAATCGTCTTCTAATACTCTGGATAGGTTAATGAAAATCGGCAGCAATTTCCTGTATTCCTTGGTTGCTTCTTCTTTTGGTGTATGTTTGTTGGTACTGCCAACCATTTCAGAGACGACTTCAAAGGACTGGATTTTTCCGGTGGCATACAAGCCTAAAATACAAGCTCCTAGACAAGAACTTTCGTAGCTTTCTGGAACGACGACTTCAGATGCGAATATATCGGACATCATTTGCCGCCAAACATCTGACCTCGCGAAGCCTCCAGTAGCTTGAATTCGGGTCACAGGACCGTCCATGCATTCAGTTAATGCCAAAAATACGGTGTACAAATTGTAAATGACTCCTTCTAGGGCTGCGCGAATCATATGTTCTTTCTTATGTGACATCGTTAAACCGAAGAATGAGCCACGTACATCTGGATTCCATAATGGCGCACGTTCACCAGCCAGGTATGGATGGAATAACAATCCGTCAGATCCTGGTCTTACACGTTCAGCAATCTTGGTTAGTACATCATATGGATCAATTCCTAGTCTTTTCGCTGTTTCTACTTCTGATGAGGCAAGTTCGTCACGGATCCAGCGAAGGACCATCCCGCCATTGTTCACCGGCCCCCCAATAACCCAGTGCTTTTCTGTTAAGGCATAACAAAATATTCTTCCCTTTTCGTCTGTTTGAGGCTTGTCTATAATGGTTCGAATGGCACCGCTTGTCCCAATTGTGACGGCAACCTCGCCTTTTCGTATCGCATTTACACCTAGATTAGAAAGGACTCCATCGCTAGCTCCAATAACAAACGATGTTTGTGGATCGATCCCCATCTTTTTTGCTAAATCTGAATCACAGTTGGTAAATATCTGGGTTGTTGGCACGAGCTCAGATAATTGAGAAGGGGTTATACCCGCAATTTTTAATGCTTCTTCATCCCAATCTAATTTTTCTAGATTCATCATGCCCATGGCAGAAGCTAGGGAATAATCCACTACATATTGATCAAAGAACTTTTTGAAAATATATTCTTTAATTCCGATATACTTTTTAACCTTGACAGCGGTTTCAGAAAGATCATTCACAATCCAAGCTATTTTTGTTAAGGGTGACATGGGGTGAATGGGTGTTCCTGTTCGTTTATAGACTTCATGGCCATTCAGCTCATCTTTTATTTTATGTGCCCATGCTTCACTTCGATTATCTGCCCAAGTAATACAAGACGTAAGCGGGCGGTCATGTTCATCCATCGCAATGACACTATGCATGGCACTGCTAAATGAAACAAACGATAGCTTTTTTTGTGAGTGATGTTTCATGATATTCGAAATGGCCTGTAGGACAGCCTGAAATATCTCTTCTGGATTTTGTTCAGCTGTCGCTATGTCCGGTGTATAAAGCGGGTATCCAATATTCTCTTGTTGGATGACTTCGCCCTTTTCGCTAAATAGAACGGCTTTCGTACTTGTGGTCCCGATATCTACACCCAACATATAGTTAGTCATTTTGTTGCACGACTCCTTTAGATAGCATTTGTTGTGACATCCATAGGTCTTCTACTTTACCTTGAACATCATCAAAGTTTTCATGTAAAGACTTGATCATGAGGTCTCTATCTTTTGCTTTGATTGCTTCAATATAAAGTTCGTGATTGTTTATAATCCGTGTAAAATCTTCATACTTTTCTTTGAAACGCATACGCATCGACAAAAGAATGAGACTTTCCATAACAGGCTTTAGATTATTCCAAATCATCAGAATATGAGAATGATTGACTGCACGAATAATCGTTTCATGGAATAAGACATCTTGATATGAAAACTCATCAGCATCACCATATTTAATGGCGACTTTCATCATTTCGAGTATTTTACTAAGTTCCTTCGCCAAATCATCAGTGTCCATGTTTACAAGACGTTCAAATACGAAGGATTCTATGAGCAGACGGACATCATAAATTTCTTCTATTTCTTTTTCTGATAAACCAATAACAACGGCTCCCATTCTTTCTAATCGAATGATATTTTCGGATGCCAGTATTTTTAACGCTTCACGAATGGGTGAGCGACTTACAGTGAAATCAGCAGCTAGTTTATTTTCAGATAATATGGTACCGCTTTCAATCCCGCCAGAAATAATGCGCATTCTAAGCTCGGAAGTTACGCGATCACCAGCTGAGGCTTTTAAAAGCCATTTGGAGGGATATAGGAATTCTGATTCGACCATCATTTCACCTTCTCAATTAATCAAGTATACTTGTATACAGGTATTATAATCTTAAATTTTAAATTTGCAAGCGTATTCATTGAATTTGTTTTGTAAGCCTGTTCGGACTTTTTTGTGCAAATGCACAATCAATTTCGTCTGTTCTTCAATATTTTTCACATACAGCAATCGATATAATGAAAGCGTAATCAAAAATTGCCCGGGGGGTTAGACAGATGGAAGGATTGACGATCAGTTGGATAGGGGCTCTGGCAGGGCTGGCTATTGCAATTATTCTGATATTAAGAAAGCTGAATCCGGTTTATGCTTTATTTTTGGGAGCTATTGTAGGCGCTTTATTGGGCGGAGCCAATCTGGAGCAGACGATCAGCGTGTTAATAAGCGGTACGCAAAGTGTGATGGGGACGGTCATTCGTGTGCTTGCCGCAGGTGTATTGGCAGGCGTAATGATGGAATCCGGGGCGGCGGAGACGATTGCGCAGGCTATTGTAAAGAAATTTGGCGGTAGTAAAGCGATACTCGCACTAGCCTTAGCGACGATGATTATTACGGCGGTAGGTGTATTTATTCCCGTTGCCGTGCTGATTGTGGCACCTATTGCATTGTCGGTCGGTAACAAAATGGGGATTTCCAAGCTGGCGCTCCTGTTGGCTTTGTCTGGAGGCGGAAAAGCGGGGAACATCATCTCTCCCAATCCTAATACGATTGCGGCGGCGCGCGGATTTAATCTGGATTTAAGCCACGTGATGTTGGCGGGCGTGGTTCCTGCGATATGCGGTTTAATCATGACTGTATTGGTGGCATCTATGTTGAAAACCAAAGGTGTGAAGGTGTCCGACCAGGATATTATGGACAGTGATGTCGATACATCGAAATATCCAGCGTTGGGACGGGCGATTGTAGCCCCGCTGGTAGCTGTTATTTTGCTGATGATTAACCCGATTGGTTCCATCTCCGGCATTGAAGCACTTTCGAGTTTCAAGGTGGATGCGATGTACATTTTGCCGATCGCCGGGATTGTGGGTATGCTGGCCATGGGACAAGGGCGCAATATCCTGAAGTATTCGGCCTCCGGTTTAAATAAAATGACAGCGACTGTGCTGATTTTGATCGGTGCAGGCGGGATTGCCGGTCTGATCTCTGCCTCCAACTTGTCTGCACAGGTGGTTGGCCTGATTGAAGCTTCGGGAGTTTCCGGTACATTTTTGGCACCGCTTGCAGGTATTCTGATGGCAGCCGCCACGGCGTCCACCTCGACGGGAGTTATTTTGGCGACAGGCTCGTTTGGGGAAGCCATTCTGAACATGGGAACGGCCCCGCTCGCCGCAGCTGTGATGGTGCATACAGGAGCTACAGTCATTGATTCCTTGCCGCAGGGCAACTATTTTCACGTCACGGCAGACAGCATGAAAATGAGCATTAAACAACGGATGGGATTGATTCCTTACGAAGCTATTGTGGGTGGGACGATGGCAATTGTAGCGACACTCATGTATGGATTTTTACTTTAATATTTACAATGGGGTGAGAAGATGAGAGAGAAAACATTTGTGCTGGCACCAGATTCTTTTAAAGAAAGCATGACGGCTAAAGAAGTGTGTATCGCGATGGAGAAAGGACTGCGCAAGGTCTATCCAGCAGCGAATTACGTCCACGTACCGATGGCGGACGGCGGTGAAGGAACGGTGCAGTCACTGGTGGATGCGACAGGCGGACAGGTTCGTTATATTGAGGTGACAGGACCACTTGGAGAACCTGTAACTGCTGCATACGGCTTGCTGGGAGACGACACCACGGCGGCAATCGAGATGGCATCCGCCAGTGGAATCCATCTGGTTAACAAGGATAACAAGAACCCGTTAAAGACAACCACCTACGGTACAGGGGAGTTAATCCGTGAATGTCTGAACCAGGGAATTCGAAAAATTATCATCGGCATTGGCGGAAGCGCGACGAATGATGGCGGTACAGGAATGGCGGAAGCACTGGGCGCCAGATTTCTGGATGCAACAGGCAATACTCTTCCGCGCGGTGGCGGTAGTCTGGGCGAGCTGGCCAGTGTCGATATTTCATCACTGGATGACCGGTTGCAGCAGGTACAACTGATTGTAGCCTGTGATGTGACAAATCCGCTGTGCGGAGAGCATGGGGCCTCTCAAGTATTCGGGCCACAAAAAGGGGCAACCCCGGAGATGGTGCAGCAATTGGATGCCAATCTTGCCCATTATGCCGATGTGGTGAAGCAGCAACTAGGCAAGGATGTGCGCGATCTCCCAGGCGCAGGCGCAGCAGGTGGATTGGGTGCGGGCTTATTGATTTTCACTCAAGCGGCGCTGCAAAAAGGCATTGAAATTGTGATTGAATACACCGGTTTAAAACAAAAGCTTGCCACGGCCGATATCGTTTTGACGGGGGAAGGCGGTATTGATTTTCAGACTAAATTCGGTAAAACTCCTTATGGAGTAGCTCAGGCGGCCAAACAGTCTGGCAAAAAGGTTATTGCGGTTGCAGGTTATATCGGGGAAGGGATCGACACGTTGTACAAGGAAGGAATAGATGCGGTGTTCGGCATCGTACCGGGAGCCTCGGAGCTCGGTAAGCTGCTGGCCGAAGGGCCGCAAAACGTAGAGCGTACGTGCGAGAATATCGCAAGAGTACTTCAATTCAGCGAGAAGTGAACCGAATAATACGAGCGCTCGCCTGTAATCCCGAGCTTAGCTAAAGCCGGATTGACTGAGAAATTGGGAGTGCGGCGAGCGGATACATGATATTTCTGGCGTATGGTCAGGGGCGTGAAACAGCTGTTCATTGATACAGTGCCAATAAGCCGTGCGTAAGCTCAAAAAGCTGAAGGAGATTCCGGGGATCTTTACCAGTTAAGGTATGGATGCGCTTCAGGCGGTATTGCAGCGTATTTCGGTGAATGTTTAATTCATCTGCCGTAAAGGAGACACTGCCGTTATGGTTAATAAAGCTTCGCAGCGTATCCAGCAAATCCACGGTATCCTCCAGCTTGCTCACCAGATAGATCGTGTTCGTCAGGTTCGTTTGACTCAATTTGACCAGAAATTCGACTTCCGCAAAAGAAATTTTTTGCACAGGCGGGCGCAAAGCCAGTAAAACATTCATAGCTGACTTGGCTTGCATATAAACATCCGCAATGTTGTGCTCTTGTCTGCTGACCGTAATCAGCACATCGGGATGGCTGCGCACAAGTGGCTCTAGCAGTTTGTCTGTCGGTTCCTGATTTTGTATTAGGACGAGATAACAATCTTCCTCCATACGAAAGGATGGATGCTGCATGAATATATTGGACAACTCGGCTAAATGAGCTGGATCAGCAGGCAGATACTTTACATATACAGCCGAAGTTTTTAGAAGCAAATCAATGTGATATTGAGCTGCTTCTTTTTTTATTTTTTGCGTATAGGCTCCCTGATGATTCAATAACATTTCCAGCACAGATTTTTTGCGATTGGCTTCATAGGCCAGATGCTCCAATGAGATGCGCTGTTCAATTAGGAGAGATACTGTAGTTTTAACAATATTGCAAAAAGGACGCACTTCATCGGGATTGCCTGAAATACCAATCACGCCAACTAACTCATGATGAATGACAATCGGTTCGTTGGTTCCCCTTTTCTCATAGTGGCCGTCCTGCCACACTTCAATCATTTTCCCGGTTTCGAGCGCCTGAACAGCCCCTTGGTGAATGGTTCCGATTCGTTCACTCTCGCCGCTGCCAATGATGATGCCTCGTTCATTCATAATATTGATATTGTATGGAATATCCTTCATCATTTTGTCTACGATGTCTTGGGCTTGTTTTTCGGAGAGCTGAAACAAATCCGGATTCCTCCTTTATCTATCGTGATATAGTGTACCTTAATGTACTACCTTTATGAAAGGGTTTCCAATTTATTGTGCATCTGAACAATATGATAAGGCAGGTCGCCGAGCATGTCAGTCCATTTTATCATAGATGTGAAGAATCGTTGTACGCAAAAAGACAGGGCTCTAAGGAGCACCTGCTTTTTGTGTCTATCCTTTTTATTGCCAGCCACGCTGACTAATGACGAACCTCGCGGAAGCTATAGATAATGTTGTGTAGTTCTTTCTTTAAACGGCCGTCTTTAGACGCTGGGGCATATCCTAGCACCTGGTAGTAATCCTTTTCGGTCTCTATAATCGCTACGTGGGTGATATATTTATCCACATCTTTTTTACCTTTAATCGCGAACTCAAGGGCAGGATATCCATGAATGGTTGTATTAGAGACAGGTCCTACACTGGACAGGTTCCACTCTTTGGTTAAGTTATTTTCAGCTTTCTTACCATACTGTTGGAGAGTTATATTGCCCAATTGCTTTTTCGAGTGGGATAGTACCACAACGGACTTTTGAATGTACGGATTAAATATCGCAATCTCTGCTTTTCCTTCACGGTCCGGATCTGTTGACCAGTCCAGTGGGGCTGTGATTTGAAATCGTCCATCTTTACTCACATAGCTTTGCTCTTTCTTGCTCACTGGAGCTTCAGGAGGCGCGTAACTATTTGCCAGTATAAAAATAGCATTTACAAACGAGGCTCCCAAGATCACCATGGCGGTAAAAAATATAAACAGCGAACGTTTCATTGTCTTTTTGCTAATCGGCTCTAAATCCCGTACCTTTACAACATATGTACCTGCAGCTAAATCACCAATTCGTTGTCTTGATGCAGTTACTAACACGCTGATACCAGCAGGTATCCCACCCATTAGCAACGGATTGGTATCGATTAGCCTGAGCAGCGTACGAATGAGTGATTTAAGAAAACCAGGAGGCTTACCTTCCCCGGTAACCACCTTAATACGAAAGACGAACTTACCCAGCGTATAGCCTGTGTAACCTTCCAAAAGCAAATAATAGCTGAAGAAAGCAATAAGCAGAATACAACGGGATGCAATCGCTAAAGGCCAAAACCATCTATCCGTTATTTGAATGACAGAAATAAAGAAACAAATATACCCAAGATAAAAAAATATGCAATCAAAAACTGTTGCTCCCCACCGTCTAAACAGAGTAGAGTTCCCGTATGTTGTTGATAACGCCGCCATCCTGTTTGGATCTACCCCATAATTTTGACCATGCCGAATGTACATCTGTCTTGAGGATTCCTGCGGGTTGTGTGGTACGTGCTGTTCGTCCAAAAAATACACCTCTTCTTAATAATTAAAAACACACTCCTTATATTAACGGTCATTTTACAATCCATGTTTAGGAAAACATTCTATAAACAAAGAAATTATTATAAATATCCCTTCCTCTCATTTACTCTATAATTGGAAGAAGAAAGTAACGATAGACTCGGGAGGTATGGGTATGCAAGAAGAGCTGGCAGAAGCGAACAAGGCAGCAAGAGGTGAGAATGTGAAAGGTGAGTTCCCGGTTATAACGACCGAACGTCTCGTATTACGAAAAATGGTAGCGACGGACAGCAAGGACATGTTGGAATACTTTTCAGATGAGCAGGTTATGAAGTTTTATGGACTGAGCCCGTTTGAGTCTGAACAGGATGTACTGGATGAGATCAGTTGGTATGATCGGATTTTTGAGACAGATCAGGGAATACGCTGGGCTCTTCAAACGAATGAAGGTAAAATCATCGGTTCTTGCGGATTTCATAACTGGGATCAACGTCATCACCGAGCAGAAATGGGTTATGAATTGTCCAGAGCCTATTGGGGCCAAGGGTTAATGTCAGAGGTACTTGCAGCTGTAATCGACTATGGGTTTAATACCCTCCTCTTGAACCGCATTCAGGCACTAGTAGAGCCGGAGAATACACAATCCTTGCGTTTGCTTGAAAAAGCAGGCTTTCGGCAGGAAGGAATCCTATCTCAGTATGAATTTACGTTGGGGAAATATGATGATCTTTGCATGTGCGCACTCGTTAAATCAGAATATATCAATTATCTATGAAGGGGTATATACATTTCATACTGCTCAATAGGGTCCTTAGAGAAGCCTACCTTTTGGATAAAGCCTTCAAGAGAGTTATTGTCGGACAGGCAGATATATACCTTCTCGGCCTTTTGGGTTTCTGCCGCTTTATGAAGTAGGGTACGTCCAAGGCCTTGGTTTCGATGTTTGGGATCGACCCAAAGAAAGTTGATTTTACCTTGAGCACCCATAGCAATCATGCCGAGTCGGGTTTGATCGACTGCATAGATGCCGAGAAAAACTTCTTGTGTGCTGTTGGCGTAATAAGGTGTGTCACTTTGCCAATGGATGTGACAGTCGGTGAGGGTTGTACGGAAATCTGCGACATCATCAAATATAAGTTTTTTAAGAGTGTACGAAGATGAAGGAGCGGGAGAGACCGATGGGAGCATAGCGTTATAATATTTTAGCGTATAGCGTGCCTGATAGCCGTGCTTTTTATAGAATTGGACAGCTCGGTGATTATCTCTGATGACTTCGAGCCATAGCTGCTGGCAGCCCGCGGAGATGGCCGTTTGTTTATGCAATTCGAGCAACCTGTTGCTAATACCCTGGCCACGGTAAGCTGGACCGATGCATAGCGTACCGCAACGCATGGTCTTGTACCCGTCAAACTGCCGGATACCGCCGAGAATCAAGCCGATTGGCTGATCTTCATCCATGGCAAGGAAAGAGTGGCTCCGTGAATTACCCTCTGGACCGAAAAAACGTGCCGCGAAATCGTCCTGTTCCATGGTCAGGCGAATGGAATAGTCTGAGAATCCGAGCGAAAATGCCTGGAAAATGTGCTCCATGCTGACTTCATTGCATCTCAAATAGGTGATCACTGTTCTTCCTCCTGAAAATCCAGTATATTGGGATTGTCTTATTATACACTCCGTATGTTGCTGTAGGGTTACAATTAGTATATCGATAAGCTAATATAAAGTTAATATAAAGCTAACGAATTATTGCCCGATATGCCTGAACATTCTTTATTTTGGAAGATAGGAGATTGGAATGAACAAAAGGCAAGTAGAAATTTTCCGCAAGTTGTTAATTGAATCGAACCGACTGTGGTTAGTTCAGGATTTGGCCGATCAAACGGATTGCTCAGAAAAGACAATTCGAAACGATCTAAAAGTAATTGAAGAATATCTAGTCAAGCACTCCGATGCAAATCTGGTGAGAAGACCGGGACGAGGTATTTATTTGGAGATAAGTGAAGCGGAGCAGGCTGATTTATTTCACCGCCTGTATGCAGGCGAGAGTACAGCCCAGCATGAATCGGATGAGGAGAGGGTGTTACATCTCGCTTATCGGCTCTTGATGGATGCCAAGCCTGTAACGATACAAGATCTGGCCTCCCAGTATTATGTGAACAAGACGGTGATCCGTAGAGATATGGAGAAGATTGATGACTGGCTGCACAGCTTTGATCTTGCCTTGGTTACCAAGCAGCGCGTAGGCTTGACCATTCAAGGCACAGAGAAAAACAAGCGGATCGCTTTGGCGCGGATGAATCAGCTGATTGATAGTCCTGAGTTAACAGGACAGATGATGCGCAAGCAGTTTGAGCCGCACGAGATTGCAACCATCAATTATGAATTAAAAGCATTTCAAAAGCATCATGAACTCAGCTTTACTGATGAAGCTTTTGAGGGTTTAATGCTCCATATTCTCTTAATGGTCAAACGAACCAAGCTGGGACAGCCCATCTCTCTCTCCGAGAAAGACATTGCCTTTTTGCAGGAGAAGGCCGAATTTACATGGGCTACTTCGTTTTTACGGCAGCTGCAAAAGCTGTTTTCCGTACCTTTTTCCAAGGAAGAAACGGCCTATCTAACCCTGCATTTGCTGGGCGGAAAGTTCCGTTACCAGCAAGAGGATAGAAAGGGCAAACAAAGCGATCTGGCAGACAGCCATCCGCTTTTGCCTAAGCTGATTGAGCAGTTAGTCCGGCGGATGTCGGAGCTGAATATGATTGACTTTTCCAAGGATAAGATGTTGCTGAAAGGGTTGAAGGTCCATTTATATACGACCCTGAACCGGCTTCAATATGGTTTGACGGTGTCCAATCCTATGCTGACTGAGATTAAGAAGATGTATCCTTACATGTTTGACCGGGTTATTATTACGCTGGAAGAGGTAGGGGATTTGGTCCGGTTATCGTTCCCTGAGGAGGAAGCGGCGTATTTAACGCTACATTTTCAGGCTTCTGTGGAGCGACTTCACCAGAAAGAGAGTCATCCTCAGAGAGCCATCATCGTGTGTCACATGGGTATCGGTATGTCCCAGCTACTGCGCACAAAGGTGGAACGTAAGTTTCCGGCTGTACATGTGGAGACAACCCTTTCTAAGGCAGAAGTCCAGGACTATCTGGCAACCCAGGAGGTGGATCTCATCATTACAACCGTAGCTCTTCCAGAGCTGAGCGCTCCGCACATTCTCGTCTCTCCATTGCTGGATGCCAAGGATGAGCGTCAACTGGAACAAGTGATCAGACGAATGGATGAGCCGGAACCTAGAGTCGCAGATGAATCTGTATTTTTTAAGTATACAACACCTTTTTTAGTCTTTCCCCAGCAAGAAGTGCAGCGTCCGGAACAATTGATTTCCAAGCTGGCGCAAATACTGGAGGACAAAGGATATGTGGAGACAGGATATGTGGACAGCGTATTGGCGCGAGAAAAAATGTCAGCTACGACGATTGGGGGAGGCATAGCCATCCCGCATGGCGGCTCAGAGTGGATAAGGCAGTCCTCCATTGTAGTCGCTACTTTAAAGAAGCCACTTACTTGGGGAACCGAGAAAGTAGAGCTTGTCTTCTTGCTTGCGGTAAAACAGGATGGGCGGGAAGAAATGCGGCAGTTATTTAAGGAATTATCCCTAATCAGTGAGCAGCCAGCTCTAGTCCATGCTTTATCTAAGGAGACCGATGCGATGAGACTATTAGGGAAGCTAAAGGGATAAACTAAAATTAAAAGCCGTGCTTAGGAGCAGGACTTATCTATAAGTCCTGTTTTTTTGTCCGTATTATTCTATTTTTCCGAAAGTTCCGGTAAAAAGTTCGCCCGATAACAGCAAAAAAGGCGGTTATACTATCAATGTAAGCGGAAACATCAGAGAGAAGGGGAATGACTATGAAGATATTGGCGATTACCTCATGTCCTAACGGAATTGCACATACGTATATGGCAGCTGAGAATCTGCAAAAGGCAGCAGCAAAGCTGGGCATCGAAATGAAGGTCGAGACGCAAGGCTCCATTGGAGTCGAAAATCAACTGACCGAGCAGGATATCCGTGAGGCAGATGGCATTATTATTGCAGCGGATAAAACGGTGGTTAAAGACCGCTTCGTCGGTAAGAAACTGCTGGTCGTTGGCGTACAGGATGGCATTCGCCGTCCAGAAGAAATGATCCAGCGGGTGATGAAGGGGAATGTACCTGTGCACCAAGCAGAGTCACGTACTGCCGAAGGTAGCTCACAGGAGAACAAACCGAAACAAAATCCCATCTACCGACACTTGATGAACGGTGTGTCCTATATGGTACCCTTCATCGTCATTGGGGGATTGCTCATTGCCATTGCGTTGACGATTGGCGGTGAGAAGACACCAGGCGGTCTGGTTATACCGGACGGTTCATTTTGGAAGACGGTTCAGGATATCGGCTCAGCTTCGTTTACCTTTATGATACCGATCCTCGCCGGATTTATCGCAATGAGTATTGCGGATAGACCGGGGCTTGCACCGGGTATGGTTGGCGGATTCATTGCTGCGAACGGCAGTTTTTATGGAAGTGAGGCGGGGGCCGGATTTATCGGCGGGATTATCGCTGGTTTTCTGGCGGGTTATGTTGCACTGGGTATTCGGAAAATGAAGGTTGGGCGAGCGTTACAGCCGATCATGCCTATTATTATTATCCCTGTGTTGTCATCTTTAGTTGTAGGATTAATCTTTGTCTTTATAATCGGTTCTCCAGTCGCACAATTGTTTGAAGCTTTGACGGGTTGGCTTGCAGGTATGCAAGGTACAAGTTCAATTCTATTGGCACTGATTTTAGGTGCGATGATCTCCTTCGATATGGGTGGTCCAGTCAATAAAGTAGCATTTTTATTCGGCTCGGCCATGATTGGTGAAGGAAATTACGAAATTATGGGACCGATCGCCGTTGCGATTTGTATTCCACCGATTGGAATGGGACTTGCAGCAATGATCAACAAGCGTAAATTTGCACCAGCAGAACGCGAAGCTGGGAAAGCGACATTCACGATGGGATTATTCGGTATTACTGAAGGAGCGATTCCCTTCGCTGCACAAGATCCATTGCGTGTTATTCCTAGTATCATGGCAGGATCTATGGTCGGTTCAGCCATTGCGATGTTGGGAAATGTAGGGGATAAGGTAGCTCATGGTGGACCGATTGTAGCCATTCTTGGTGCAGTGGACAATGTGTTCATGTTCTTCATTGCTGTTATTGTCGGAGCAGCCGTCTCAGTTATCCTGGTGAGTCTGCTGAAAAGGGATATTGCAACTGCAAATCCGGCTGTTGCTGGAGAAGAGACATCTGGAAATTCTGCCGCAGTAACGGAACAATCTACGATGACTACGACTGCCGCCGAGTCATCAGCTTCAGCGATTGCATATAACGAGCCCGAGGTATCTTCGCAAGCCATTCACATTGAGAAGTTGACAGATATTGTAACGATGGATCTGATTAATCTGGATCTGGAAGGAACGACACAGGATGCCGTGATTGATGAAATGATCGGAGCACTTGAGAGAAATGGAGCCGTAAGTTCTGCCAGTGGTTTTAAACAGGCTATATTGGACCGAGAGAAGGAAAGCTCCACAGGCATTGGAATGAATATTGCCATTCCTCACGGTAAATCGGAAGCTGTTCTGAAGCCAAGCGTGGTCTTTGGGGTGAAGCGGAGCGGAGTGGACTGGAAAAGTCTGGACGGAAGTGAAGCGAAACTGATCTTCATGATTGCTGTTCCGCGTAATAGTAAGGACAATGCCCATCTGAAGGTGCTACAAATGCTATCTCGTAAGCTGATGGACGACCATTTTAGAGAAGCGCTTCTGGCGGTTACGACCAAGGAAGATGCATATCAATTACTGACTCAGGTGCATTAATTCCATGCGCTAAGCAGAACATATTGTAATCATTAACGGAACGCGCTGCAACGATAGTAAACGTAAAAGCAGTCTATCCTCATCTAAGGATAGACTGCTCTTTTATAGTAAAATATTGTTTTTCATAAATTAAATATTCTACGAGGATTGAGCCACGCGTACGAGCATATGAGCAAGCGCGTGCTGCTGTTCTTTGTCCCCTACCTTCCACAATTCCTGAAGAAGCTTCTCCTCACTATTTCTTGGTTCTTCTTTGGCTGCCAGATAGCCTGCGATCTTCTCAGCTGCTTTTGCCATCACTTCTTCATTCAAGCCGATTTTTTGAGCCATTTCAATTTTGTCGCTCAAATAACTTTTGAATGAATCAAAGCTGCCCAAGATGTCATCTTTTTTGCTGTCGTCTATCCGATTTAATGCGTCATCTACCTTGTTTAGGGCCACTTCGCCTTCCTTATTCACAACATGATTATGTTCTGCCATTTCTAACGCCTCCTCAAGATTGTTTTCTAGGATAAGGACTGCTTGCGGTACAGTAGTACTTACCCGGGCTAACCAAAATGAAAACGGTGAGAAGCAAGCAGAGTATCGTGAAGCGATGAAGAAAAACATATTGTTACATAAAGTCGAAAAAATAACGAATCACGTGAAAAAAGACGGGCGAGGTGTAGGTCAAGCTATCCACCCGGCTTAAGTAGCTTTTTTTCAAAGCATCGAACTTATTATCATCGCCGATTAATAAATCTCGCTTCAGCACGGAAACCGTTAAGCTCCCGAAGAAACCGCTCAAGCTAATCAACATACCGAAAATAACCCCAAATTTCAGATCAAACGGCGTCAGGTACGGATAGATTAGATAGGAAGCCGCTATGGTTACGGGAAAAGCAAATGCAAAGCCTTCCCAAGTTATATTGGGATTGGATGTCGGGACGATTTTCCGTTTTCCGAAATAGAGTGATGCTAGATAGTGTACGACATCATTGAGCTGCGTCAGTACCACTAGAAAAAGTACAAGTTTCGCTCCGTATTGCGGCGTAGCAAACTGAAAATAGGCCAGATGACTCAACCCGAAAACCATCAGCATGAGTCCCCACTGGGTCGAGCTGACACTGCGCAGAAATCCAACCGTTCCTTTGTTGATCAATCGCGGGAGCGGTAGCAGTAAGAATACATAGATAGGAATAAAAACAATAAACATTCCGTACCACCCGATATAAATCCAATAAAATTGTACGGGAATCGCCAAGTACGCCCATAGAAACAATCTGCGATCAGCTTTTCTGGATCTAATCATGGAAAAGTATTCTTTTAGCGCAAAAAAGGTGAGTGCCATCAGGGAAAGCAGTGAAACAATCGGATTGAAAAGAGTTGCCAAGCAAAAGATAAAGAACATACCCCACCATGTCTTGATGCGAAGCCCAATCCCTGCATAGTCTTTGTCTGGCTGTGTTTTGACTACTACTATGTAAATCAGATGGATGACCAATAAGGCTGTAAAAATAAGGATTAACGTTAATATCGAACTGTCCATTACCACTCACCAACTTATCGCGAAATAGGGTTCCATTAGGGTTCCTATGTTATTATGAAGGAATAATTCAAACTTGATAAGGGGAAATTTCGTAAATGGTAGCAGATCAATCCGTCTTTATCTTGCTTACGAATACGGGAACGTTTCTTACGAGAGTCATTAAAAGCTATACGAGAGCGCCATACAATCACGCCTCCATTTCCTTCAACCGGGAACTTTCGGAGTTATACAGCTTCGGCAGAAAGACCCCTAATAACCCTCTGGATGGTGGTTTCGTGAAAGAGGATATTAAGACAGGTACATACAGCAGATTTCCGAATACAACATGTGTCATCTACGAGCTTCAAGTAACCGACCGTGAAGTCGAGAAAATGAAGAGAGTTTTACATGTATTTATCCGAAGTCGGCAAAAATATATGTATAACTTACTGGGATTAATTGGCGTTGCACTCAAAGAACCAGTTGAGTTCAGTAATTCTTATTTTTGTTCGCAATTCGTCGCGGAAATTTTACAGCGATCCGGCATCAAAATATGGAACAAGTTGCCCGCCCTTATTACACCAGACGATTTTCGGCAAAGTGACCGATTCCATCTGATCTACGAGGGGAAATTGAGCGATTATGAGCCTCAAGCCTGAGGATAAGCACTTTATTACTTAGACTCCTCAGGCACAATCACCTCGATGTGACGCGCTAGAATACCAAGCTCGATAGGCAAAGAGGGTCCTTCCTCACCATCTACATTCGTACTGACCGGTTCTGCAGAGCTGACACTTACATGCTTTGCAGTAAAGTAAACGATATCACTATGATCTTTCAGGTTGCCTAAAAATAAGCTTATGCTGGCCGTCACCGTGTTCAATATATTAAGGTTTTTGAAAATAAAGCAGTGAAGCAGACCATCATCAACAGCCGCCCCGGGTGCCAGTTTCTCAAATCCGCCAACTGAGTTGGTTAAAGCAGCAAGAAAGAGTGGGGATTCGCCTTCCCAAGTCTTGTCATCATAGCGGACGATAAGCGGATGGGCAGGATGGTTGATAAGTTCTTTCAAACCTTCTTTAAAGTAGGCAAATGTACCAAACATGGATTTATCGTCTGACGACACAGCGGATAGCGATTCGGCAAGGGAGCCAGTGGCAACAACATTGGCAAACATTCGACCGTTTAAGAGACCCATATCTACGGCTTTCACGCGAGCAGAAGTGAGTGTACGGATCGCCAGTTCAGGACTTAGCGGAATTTGTAAGGCACGGGCAAAATCATTGACGGTCCCAAGCGGGATGACCCCTAGTTTTGGACTATGGGCTTGATCCATGAAACCATTAATGGTTTCGTGAAGCGTGCCATCTCCACCGAGGGAAACGACTAGATCATAAGTCTCCTGACATGCAGTGACGCAAAAACGGGTGGCATCAAGTTCTTGTGCCGTCTCTTCGACTGTAACGGCGTATCCTTGCTCACGTAGAATTTCTTCTACGTTTCTGACATGTTGGAGGGATTCCTCTTTGCCAGAAGAGGGATTTACAATGACCATAGCTTTCTTCATATACATATTCCTCTCTTTGGGGAAAGTCTGGGTTACCAACCCTTACCCGAAAAGCATGAAATTACAAACATTTTTCGTAAAGCTATACAGAAAGTTTGGAATACACTAATAAGCGGGGATTATGGATAAGTGATTCGATCTAAACGAAAAGAAGCTGCTTATTGAGCAGCTTCTTTTCGTTTTTAAGAAGTCGAACAAACAAACGTAAAGAAAGCGAATTCTTTTACGAAGCTTCTGTCAGTTTGAAGAGCCTCTTTGTTTTTAGAAAATTATAAAGGTTAAAGAATGTTTTTGGAGATTTTTTGAGTCAAGTATTCTAGTACTGGCATTATCATTTTATCGTCAATCACTACAAGTTTTTCCGGCTTAAACAACTGAAGTTTTTTTAACTGAAAATAATCGTATAAAACTTGTTGAACCGTAAATTGATTGGTCATGAGGTATTTAATATCAAACAAGTCCCTTAGAATTTCATCTTGCTTAATTAGCAGTCTGCCGTTAATTTCATTGAAAAAACCTTCTTGTATGCCTTCTTTATAAAAAGCTAGTATTTTGTCTTCGCGCTCTCTCATAGTTTTGTCAAAGCGATCAAACAAATCTGGATAACTGGTTTCAATATCCTGAAGAAGAGTGTCTGAAAAATAAACGGCAAGAGAAATAGTCTGTTCAAATATCTTCAAGAAACGAGTACCAAAGCTTTGACTGGAATCCAAAGAACTATAAGTCAAGTCCTTCAGGTATTCAATAAATCCGTCCACGATGAACTGTACAATTTCTTCTTTAGTTGCGAAATACTTATATAAGGTGGCTCGACTGATCTCCATTACTTTAGAAATCTCATCCATCCGAATAGATTGAAGTCCGTTTTTTCGTAGATAGGGCAGTAGCTTGTTAATAAGCTTGGTCTTTTTTTCATGTTTTTTATCTTGCATATAGTTATTCAAGTGAAGTCCCTCCTGCATCTATTATAACCTGAATTAGAACAGCAGCATACAAACGGAATACAAAGTAAACAATAAATAAGTATTTTGTTTACTTTGTATTTTTTGTGTGCTAATCTGTACATGAAGTGAAGAACTTATAAGAATGAGGTGCCTAAAATGAAAACACAGAAACTTGGACGTAGTGATGTCATAGTTTCTTCTATTGGCTTGGGTATGATGGGCATGTCCCCTGGTATTTATGGAGCTATAGATGATGAAGAGTCTATCAAAACGATTCATCGGGCGCTTGATCTCGGGGTGACTTTGCTTGATACGGCTGATGCGTATGGTAACGGTCATAACGAGGAACTGTTAGGAAAAGCATTGAAGGGACGAAGAGATCAGGCGATCGTTGCTACTAAGTTTTCATATGGTCCCAATTGGGAATTCATCGGTGGACACCCTGACTATGTAAAGAAAGCAATTGATGAAAGCCTACGACGTCTTGGACTTGATCATATAGACCTGTATTATCAACATACGGTGGATCCTAATGTTCCAATTGAGGAAACGGTTGGCGCAATGGCTGAATTAGTGAAAGCCGGAAAAGTACGTTATCTTGGCCTATCTAACGGAATAAATGCGTCTGTTATTAATCCAGCTACTATTCGCAAAGCGTATGAAGTACATCCTATTTCTGCAATTCAATCGGAATATTCTATCTGGACTCGAGACATTGAAGAGGAAGTTGTGCCCACTGCAAAAGAATTAGGGATTACTCTTGTAGCATATAGTCCTTTAAGCAGAGGATTTATTACTGGGGAACGTCATATTAATGAAAACTTGCAAGCAGACGATATACGCAATTCATTGGCACGTTACCAGGGCGATAACTTCAAGGAAAATATTAGTATCGTTGATAGACTAGCCGAAATTGCTAAAGAAAAGAACTGTACGGTACCTCAATTAGCAATCGCATGGACAATTGAAAGAGGTACATTACCGATACCTGGAACGAAACGTCGTAAGTATTTGGAGGATAATATCAAGGCAGTTGATATTCAACTTACCCCTGAGGATTTTGCTCGTATCGATGCTGTTAGTTCAAATGTGTTTGGCAGCCGTTACTAGACTTATTCTCATAATGAAAATACTAAATATAAAATAGCCTACCAAATTACTGGTGGGCTATTTTATATTATTTTTAGCATCTCATAGATGTGGCCAACTAATAGAACGGACTGGGGGCAGTACAGGATTCTAGCATGTGCTAAAAAGCATACCATTAGACTCTAAATTAGACATGTGTCATATTTTTAGTTACTATATAAAAGTAAATAAAACCTGAATGGAGGATTTCGTATGAAAATTGCATTAACAGGAGCAACGGGGCAACTGGGTTCCATTGTGGTAGATACATTGCTTGCATCCGTCCCGGCAAAAGACCTTATTGTTAGCGTAAGAAATCCGGAAAAAGCAGAGGGGTTACGTAATCGTGGCGTTGACGTTCGTCATGGCGATTTTGACAAGCCAGAAACGCTGGATCAGGCATTTGCTGGTGTAGATCGATTGTTGATTATATCCGCAGACGGGGATAATGATACTAGAATTCGCCAGCATAAAGCGGCTGTTGATGCTGCTGTGCGTGCGGGAGTAGGCTTCATCGCGTATACCAGTGCGGCCAATGCCGCTGACAGCACTCTATTCCTTGCACCCGTACATCGTATTACGGAGGAGTTCATTCGTGAGTCAGGTATTCCTTACTCCTTCTTGCGTAATAATTGGTATCTTGAGAATGAAGCAGGCACGATCCAATCCGTACTCGCGGGAGCACCATGGTTAACCTCAGCAGGGTCCGGTAGAGTAGGTTGGGCTGCCCGCGCTGATTACGCGCAAGCGGCTGCAGCCGTGTTGTCTGGCGAAGGACATGAGAATACAATCTACGAGCTCTCTGGTAAGCCGATTACCCAAGAAGAGTTGGCAGCGATACTTGCTGAGGTCCTGGGTAAGGACGTTCCTGTACAGCAGGTAGACGATGCTGCGTATGCCGAGATCATGCTCGGTGCGGGAGTACCGGAAGGTGCCATCCCTATTGTGGTAGGCATTCAACAAGCGATTCGTGAAGGAGCTTTGGATGTTGTAAGCAACGATTTTGAGAAGCTGTTGAAGCGTCCCCTGACGCCGCTTAAGCAAGGAATTAGTGAACTGGTCAAGCAAATCCAAGCATAATAAACGTGTCGTACAAAACGGGTGCTGCCTAGGAAGGTTAGCATCTGTTTTAGTTACATTCATAACTGGAACCGCGACTGATTATCCAATATACTTGTAGGGAACTCCAAGGTAGCTTGGAATAGAAATAAAAATGAATGGAGTACATAATACCATGTCTAATTTGCCAAATTGTCCTGAGTGTAATTCAGAGTACACTTATGAGGACCGTAGTCTGTTCATTTGCCCGGAATGCGCCCATGAGTGGTCTGCCGAGTCAGAAACTGAAAGCAGTGAAGACGTAAAAGTCGTCAAAGATGCGAATGGTAACATTCTGAAGAATGGTGACTCTGTAACTGTCATCAAAGACCTTAAAGTGAAGGGAAGCTCTTCCGTCTTGAAAATTGGCACCAAAGTAAAAAACATCCGTCTGGTGGAAGGCGACCACGATATTGATTGCAAAATTGATGGTTTTGGAGCAATGAAGCTAAAATCGGAGTTTGTTAAAAAGAATTAAAGTATATAGCAGAGAAACTGTTCAGTTCCATGAGGATAAAAAGGAGAAGCCGAGGCTTCTCCTTTTTTATTAGCATTGGGCATCATTGGACTTTCAATGTTCATACCCACATAGATGTCATAGTGGTGCCAGCCACACGGTTCCTGTTCCCCTGTATACATTAACCAGCCCTTCGCCGGAAGCGGCCGAGCCCATTTTGGTTTTCCCCGATTTTTCGACGGTAAACTGTAGGGTGTTGGACCACATAAGGGCAAAGTTGCCATCCACCTTAAGCACATCATTTTGCAATTCTATAACGACCGCTTCATCAGAAGGGATCGGCGCTTGAAGTGCCAGTACTCCTTTTCCACGGGCGCTTAAATTAAATAACCCTTCTCCGCCCAGTGCAGCAGAGGAAAGATTAC